>Ga0209373_10004968_pt1 | contig 11186 bp, 10 predicted proteins | sample Higcelweek5metaG_FD_187173 | JGI IMG/M metagenome (GOLD analysis project Ga0209373, IMG submission 187173) | Freshwater pond sediment microbial communities from the University of Edinburgh, under environmental carbon perturbations - High... | ecosystem: Environmental > Aquatic > Freshwater >... | reverse complement strand
TCTCGGGCACGCGCCGGGATTCTGGATCCATATTTCGGACGACGAACTCTGGCGCGAAACCCACTATCCGCCGGAAACCGCCCGGGTGATTGAAGGCGGCCGGGTGCCGGACCTGCTGCGGCGGTATCCGAATCTCTATTGCGACCTCTCCGCCGGGTCGGGACGGCAGGCCATGCAGCGCGATCCGGCGTTCGCCCGGAAGTTCCTGACCGAATTCCAGGACCGGGTGCTCTACGCCCGCGACTGTTTCGACAATCTCCACCAGGAGTTCCTCAACGGCCTCGGTCTCTCCGGAGAGACGTTGCGCAAAATCTATTCAGGAAACGCGGAAACGCTTGTTCCGCAACAATAAACAGGAGTAATGAAATGGAGAAACTGGCTATTCACGGCGGCCCGAAGGCGGCACCGCCGCTCCCCGCACGCTTTCATTTCGGACGGGAGGAGAAGGCGGCGGTCGACGCCCTGTTCGACGAAGCGATCGCCACCGGCAACGCCCCCGGCTACCACGGCCCGCAGGAGGAGGCGTTCTGCCGCGAATTCGCCGCCTTCACGGGGGCGGCTTATGCCGACGGCGTCAACAGCGGCACCAATGCGGTCTACGTCGCATTGAAAGCGCTGGACCTGCCGCCGTTCTCCGAGGTGGTGATTGGCTGCGTGACCGATCCCGGCGGCATGATGCCGGCGGCGATCCTCAACTGCATCCCGGTTCCCGCCGACACCGCGCCCGGCTCGTACAACACCGGGGCGAAGGAGATCGAAGCGCGGATCACCGAACGGACCGCCGCGATCGTCGTCGCCCACATCGGCGGCGAACCCGCCGACATGCCGGCGATCCTGAAAGTCGCCGAACAATACGGACTGCCGGTGATCGAGGACTGCGCCCAGTCCCATATGGGGCGGATCCACGGGCGGAATGTCGGCACCTTCGGCCGCTACGGAACGTTTTCGCTGATGTTCGGCAAGCATATGTGCGCCGGGGGGCAGGGCGGCGCGGTCGTCTGCCGCACCGAAGAGGACTACTGGAACGAACGCCGGGCCGCCGACCGCGGCAAGCCGTTCAACCTGCCGCCGGGTTCGACCAACCCGGTTCCGGCGCTCAACTGCAACCTGGACGAGTTACATGCCGTGATTGCCCGCGCCCAGTTGAAAAAACTTCCCGGCATCGTCGCCCGGCGGCGGGCGGCGGTCGAAGCGCTGAAGCGCAAAGGGGTTGCGCTTCTCCGTTCGGTCTCGATTCCCGAACTGCCGCCCGGCTTCGAGCACTGCTACTGGTGGTGGCGGCTCAAGTTCAACGCGGAGAACATGAACTGCACCAAGGAGGAGTTCTGCGCCGCGCTGACCGCCGAGGGGGTGAACGTCATTTCCGGCTACCACGCCGCGCTGCCTGCGAAGATGGAGTGGTTCCGGCGGCGGGCGGGCCTCCACCCGTGGAACAACCCGCTCTACCGCGGCGATCCGGCCGGGGAATACCCCACCCCCAACTGCGACCGGGCGATGGAAGAGCACTTCATCCTGCCGGTGCTGGAGAGCTACGGGGAACGGGAGACCGACGGAATCGCCGCCGCCTTCCGCAAAGTCGAAGCGTATTACGCGAAATAGGGAATGCGCAAAACCATGAAAAAAGTAGGGTTCGGCATCATCGGCGCGGGCGCCATCGCCGCGGTTCACGCCGAGGCGGTAACCGGGTGCGAAAATGCCGAACTGAAAGCGGTTTATGACCCGGATCGAAACCGGGCGGAGGCGCTGGCGGCCCGTTTCGGCTGCCGGGGAATGTCCGATTGGGGGGAGTTCCTCGGCTCCGGCATCGAGGCGGTCACCGTCGCCACGCCGAGCGGGCTGCACGCCGCCGCCGCCCTGCCCGCCGCCCGCGCCGGAAAACACATCCTCTGTGAGAAGCCGCTGGAGGTGAACACGGAAAAAGCCGACGAACTGATCCGGACCTGCCGGGAGTGCGGGGTACTGCTTTCGGTGGTGCTCCAGTCGCGCTTCTGCCGGGCGGTTCAACGGATCCGGCGGGCAGTGGAGGAGGGGCGGTTCGGCGAACCGGTGCTGGCCTCGGCGTCAGTCCGCTGGTTCCGCGCGCCGGACTACTACGCTTCCGGCGGCTGGCGGGGGAGCCGGGCGCTCGACGGCGGTGCGCTGATGAACCAGGGGATTCACACCGTCGATCTATTGCTCCACTTCAACGGCGACGTTGCCGAGGTGGACGGCCGCGCGGCCCGGCGGCTGCACCGCGGCATCGAGGTGGAGGACACGGTGGCGGCGATGCTGCGTTTCCGCAACGGGTCGCTGGGGACGATCGAGGCGAGTACTGCCTGTCTGCCGGGGCTGCCGCGCCGGGTCGCGCTTTCCGGCACCCGCGGCAGCGCGATCCTGGAAGACGACCGGATCGTGCTCTGGCAATTCGACACGGAACAGCCGGAGGACGCCGCCATCCGCGACTTCGGCGGAGATGGGATGCACGGCGGTTCGGCCGACCCCGGCGCGATCACCGGAGAGGGGCACCGGCGTCAGGTCGCGGAACTCGCCGAAGCGATCCGGACCGGGCGACCGCTGCTGGCCCCCGGCTCCGAGGGACGCCGCTCGGTGGCGCTGATCAATGCGGTCTACCGGTCGGCCGAGACCGGAAGTGTTGTTTGCATGGAACCATAAAACAAGGAAATCGAATGATGAACAAACCAGCGATTCTGGGCGGGACTCCCGCCGTGTCGAGCGAGAAGGAAGAACTGTTTCACTGGCCGATCGTAACGGAGGAGGACATCTCCGCCGTCACCGGCGTCCTGCGCCGCGGCAGCATGAGCGGGACGGACATCACCAAGGAATTCGAGGCGAAATACGCAGCGTGGAACGGCATCCGTTACGCGCTCGGCACCTGCAACGGCACGGCGGCGATGGCTTCGGCAATCTGGGCGTGCGGCGTGGGGGCGGGCGACGAGGTGATCTGCCCGTCGATGACCTATTGGGCGAGCTGCGCGGCGGTGCTGACCTTCGGGGCGACGGTGAACTTCGCCGACGCCGACCCGGAGACCTTCTGCCTCGACCCCCGCGACATCGAACACCGGATCGGGCCGCGCACCCGGGCGATCATCGTGGTCAACTACGCCGGAATGCCCGCCGACCTCGACGCGATCACCGCCATCGCCCGCAAGCATGGAATCAAGGTCATCGAAGACAACTCCCACGCGCAGGGTTCGGTCTGCAAAGGGCGGATGTGCGGCTCGATCGGAGACATCGCCGGAACCAGCCTGATGTCCGGAAAGTCGTTTGCGATCGGCGAGGCGGGAATCATCACCACCTCGGACCGTGAGCTGTACGAACGCTGCATCGCTTTCGGCCACTACGAGCGGACAGGCGCGCCCAGCCGCTTCAACCCGGTCGATTCGCAGATTACCATGGAGGACTTGTTGCCGTTCAGTGGGTTGCCGCTGGGGGCCGTGAAGCACCGGATGAACCAGACCTGTTCCGCGATGGGCCTGGTCCAGCTCAAATACTATCCGGAACGGATCGCCGAGATCGACCGCGCCATGAATTACTTCGCCGACGGACTCGACCGGATTCCGGGACTGCGCGTGGTTCGCCCCGCGCCGGGGAGCGGAAGCTGCAAAGGGGGGTGGTACTTCTCGCTCTGCCACTACCGTTCGGAGGAGCTGGCCGGGCTTTCCGCGGCGGATTTCGCGGCGGCGGTCGCTGCCGAGGGAGTTCCCTGCAGGAACGGGGCGAACCGGCCGCTGCATCTGCACAACTTCTTCCATTACGCCGACATTTTCCACCAGGGGGCACCGACGGCGATCGCCTTCGGGCAGCGCGATGTGCGGCAGGGGCCGGGCGCGCTGCCGGTCACCGAACGCACTCCGGAGACGGTGCTCCAGATTCCGACGTTCCGTCATTTCGACCGCGCCGCGATCGACCGGCACATCGAGGCCTTCGAAAAAGTGGCGCGTCATGCGGCGCAGATCCGCGCGGCGCGAAATCCGCGTTGAAAAACACGCCGGGAATGGGTATATTGGATGCAAAATCATCTTGCTAAAGAGGGGTGCGGCATCGTGAAAATCAATATCATGACCGATCTGGAAGGGGTTGGCGGCATCATCGGACGGGCGGATTCGATCGGCAACCGGATCGTCAACCCGCAGTCCGCCGGGAAGCTGCTGGCCGGGGAAGTCAACGCCTGCGTCGAGGGACTGGTGCGCGGCGGAGCCGGCGAAATCGTGGTCTGGGACGGGCACGGCGGCGGCGACTGCATCGACCCGGAGCTCCTGCATCCGGCCGCCTCCCTCGGCACGATCGGGGCCCCGCTCATGCGGGTGAACTGGATCGACGCCGGATACGCCGCCGCCATTCAGCTCGGAGCCCATGCCATGCAGGACGCTTCGGATGCTTATCTCAGTCACTCATACGACAGCCACGGCATCGTCGGCATGCGGTTGAATGGCGAACCGATCGGAGAGATCGGGATGTACGTGTTCCTGGCGGCTTATTTCGGCGTGCCGACCGTCCTGGTTTCCGGCGACCGGGCGGCCTGCGACGAGGCGGAGAGATTCCTCGGCGGAAACGTGAGGGCGGTGGTCACCAAAACCGCGTTTTCCTCGCGTTACTCGGTCATCAACCGCAATCCGGCGGCGATCCGGGAAGAACTGACCGCCGCCGCCTTCGACGCGGTAAAACGGTTGAATGATTTCTCCCCGCCGCGCCTGCCGGAGCGGTTCGAGCTGGAGTACCGGGTCATGTGCCCGAACCGGGCGGACGAGTGTGAAAAGCGCGGCATCGAGCGACGCGACCGCCAGACCGTGGTGTTCCGCAGCGACGATTTCCTCGACCTCTACGCCCAGATACACGGCTGGGCGCCGGGACTGCACAACCGCAGATACGGCATCGGACCAAAAACGAAATAAGGAACCAATTCTTATGTTTCTCGACATACACGTTCATTGCCGCCGGATTCCCGGTTTCCCGTACTGCGGAAAGCCGGCGTTTTCCACCCCGGAGCAGTTGATCGAACGCTATGACCGGCTTGAAATCGAAAAGGGCGTCCTGCTTCCCGGAGTCAATCCGGAATGCGCTTACGTGCCGCAGTCGAATGAGGAGGTTCTCGAAGTCGCCGCCGCGACCGGGCGCTTCATTCCGTTCTGCAATATCGATCCGCGGGCGCTGACGAACAGCGCCTTAGCGCCGCTGGAGGAAATTCTGGCCTACTACCGGGACCGGGGGTGCCGCGGAATCGGCGAAGTCTGCGCCAATTTGCATTTCCTCGACCCGCTGGTGCAGAATTTGTTTGCGGCGGCGGAGAAGGCCGGGCTGCCGCTCACCTTTCACATCGGGCCGGAAATCGGCAACTGCTACGGGCTGTGCGACCAGCCCGGCCTGCCGGAGCTGGAGTTATGCCTGAAGCGGTTCCCGGACCTCAAGTTCTTCGGGCACTCCCAGGCCTTCTGGGCGGAAATCGGCACGATGAAAACGCCCGAATCCGACCGGCGCGGCTATCCTTCGGGCCCGGTGACGGAAGGGCGGATTCCCGAGCTGATGCGCAAGTATTCGAATCTTTATGGCGACCTGTCGGCATGCAGCGGCTGGAACGCGCTGAACCGCGACCGCGTCCACGCCGCCCGGTTCCTCGACGAATTTCAGGATCGCCTGATGTTCGGCACCGATATCTGCGCGCCCGGCACCCCCGCGCCGCTGGCCGACCTGCTGCTCGACATGCGGCGGGGCGGAGAGATTTCGGAACCGGTATTCCGCAAGGTGGCCCGTGAAAACGCCGTCCGACTCCTGGGCCTGTGAAATGAGAACGCATGAGCTCACCTTCGACAGCGTCAACACGGCCGTCTATCCGAAGCCGGTCACCGCGCTGGTGCTGGCCCCCGACCGGGCGACGGAGAAGACGGGCGTGATGCTGTTCACCCACGGCTGGGGCGGCAACCGGTTCCAGCACCGCGACAAAATGGAATATGTCTGCGGAGAACACAGTTTCGTCTGTATTTCGGTGGAATACCGGATGAGCGGCTACGATTTCAACCCGGTGACCGGGCTGGGCGCGTATTTGCCCTATGACGCCGGATTCCTCCAGACCCTCGACGTGCTGAACGGGCTGCGCCGGGTGCTGGAGCTGTATCCGGAGGTCGATCGCGGGCGGCTGCTCCACTACGGCGGCAGCCAGGGCGGCTGGATCGCGCTGCTCTCGGCCATCTATGCGCCGCGGACCTTTGCCGCGGTCTATGCCTCCAGCCCGATCGTCCGGGCCGACGAAACGATCCGGTCGTGGACGGGGCGGGAGTTCGCGGCGTGGGAGCTCTCCGCCCGCGACGCCGTGGAACACGCCGGGCGTCTCCGCTGTCCCGTTTTCCTGGAGCACGGCACCGCCGACTCGACCGTGCCGCACCACGCGCACACGGCGGTTCTGGAAGCGCGCCTCAAGCGGCTGAACCATCCCCACCGCGTGGTCTATTACCAGGGCGGGGAACACAACCTCGAACCGGCGATCTCCAAATTCGACGCGTTCCGGGCGATGTTCCCCGAGTTGCTGCGCTGCCCGTCCAACCCGGAGCGCGATGATTTTTCCGAAGCACGGCGCGTCGAGCTCGCCTGTGGGGGCCGGACGCTCGCCATCGATTGGAGCAGGCCCTCCGGCGATTCCGGGCTGTATTCCTGGAGCGGAGGGCGGTAAGGTCAGCCGTTCTGTTCGGCGCGGAGGGCGGCGAGGGTGGTTTTCAGCGTTTGGCGCTCCGATTGGGTGTAGCCCGTCTTCATGCGGTGCAGCTCGGCGGCGAGCAGCAGCGTCGCATCGTTTTCGCGCCCGAGTTCACGGGCGAGCCCGATGTAGCGCAGCAGCAGTTTCGCATTGTCTTCGGAGCGGACCCGCTCCGGGCGGATGAAGTACGATTCCGCCGTCCGCATCGCCTCGTCGGGGCGGTTGAGCGGGCCGTTGAGCAGGTCGAGCATGAGGATCCGCAGCTCAGGGACGTCCGGATACTCCTTCAGCAGGGCATCCAGCCGCTCCCGCGCCTCGTCATAGCGCTCCTCCCGGATCAGCGCCCGGACCGGCGTGACCAGCGGAGCCGGGCGGTCGCGGAACCGGCGCGGCGCCATCAGCGTATCCAGCATCCCGTCGGCGAAATCGCGCAGACAGCAGACTACGAACAGCAACCCCATGGCTGCCCCGCACGCCATACAGACGGCGAAGTAGAAGAACGCGCCGAATTTGTCTCCCTTGCCCACGCATACGGAGATCATCATGCCGGACCAGATTGTCGCGCCAAGCAAAGCCAGAAAACAAAGAATCAGCAGCCCCTTTTTGGCCCGGTCCACCCATTCGCCATTCAACTGCATATTCCCATTCTCCCTGATGTCGTTGTCCGTGTGCCACATCCCGCCGCTACGGTCGGAAAAATTCCGAAGCGTTTCCGCATCGGGCCCGCAAACCCGCTTTTAAATTGACAAAACCATGCTATATTAGCTTCTACAAGGGACTATTATACTCTAAAAATCAAACGATTCAAGGGATTGAAGAACGAAATGAGCATCTATCGCACCCACACCTGCGGGGAGCTTCGCAAATCCGAGGTCGGCAAGACTGTCCGTATTTCCGGGTGGATCCACAGCGTCCGCGACCACGGCGGCGTCATCTTCATCGACTTGCGCGACCATTACGGGATGACCCAGGTGGTGATCGATCCGGAATGCGCGTTCTACCAGGCGCTGGAGCGCTGGCGGGTCGAGACCGTCGTCCGTTTCGACGGCAAGGTGGTGGCCCGCTCCGCCGAGACGGTCAACCCGAAGCTGGCGACCGGAGAAATCGAAGTGCAGGCCGCCGAGATGGAAATCCTCGGAGAAGCCGAGGTGATCCCGTTCCAGGTGGCGAAGGACGACCAGGCGCCGGAGGCGATGCGCCTCAAATACCGTTTCCTCGACCTCCGCCGCGACGACCTGCACAAGAACATCATCCTGCGCAGCCAGGTGGTTTCCGAGATCCGCCGTTATATGACCTCGCTCGGATTCAATGAGTTCCAGACGCCGATCCTGACCGCGAGCAGCCCGGAGGGGGCGCGCGACTACCTCGTTCCGTCGCGCCTGCACCCCGGCAAGTTCTACGCGCTGCCCCAGGCGCCGCAGCAGTTCAAGCAGTTGCTGATGGTGGCCGGGTTCGACCGCTATTTTCAGGTTGCGCCGTGCTTCCGCGACGAAGACGCGCGCGCCGACCGCAGCCCCGGCGAATTCTACCAGCTCGACGTCGAAATGAGTTTCGTCGAGCAGGACGACATCTTCGCGGTGATCGAAGGGCTGCTTGACGACGTGTTCGGCAAATTCTCCGGCAACAAGACGTTCTCGAAGTCGCCGTTCCCGCGCATCCCCTACCTCGACGCGATGGACCGTTACGGGTCGGACAAGCCGGATCTGCGCAATCCGCTGGAAATGATCGACATGACCGAGCTCTTCCGCGGCTGCGGCTTCCAGGCGTTTGCCGGAACCGTGGAAAAGGGCGGAACCGTCCGCGCCATCCGCGCGCCGAAAGTGGCCGGCAAGCCGCGCAAGTTCTTCGACGACCTGATCAAGTTCGCCCAGGAGAACGGCGCCAAAGGCATGGCCTACATCATCTGGACCGAAGAGGGCGAGAAGAGCCCGATCGTCAAGTTCCTGACCCCGGAGATCGTCGCCGCCCTCAAGGCGGCGGGCAAGGTCGAAACCGGCGACGCGCTCTTCTTCCTCGCCGACACGAAGAAACTGGTGCGCAAGATCGGCGGTGCGGTGATTCCGGAACTCGGCCGCCAGCTCGGCCTCATTGATCCGAACGTCTTCAAGTTCTGCTGGATCGTCGATTTCCCGATGTTCGAGGAAGATGAGGAGACCGGCGCGACGGTCTTCTCGCACAACCCGTTCTCAATGCCGCAGGGCGGCATGGAGGCGCTGGAGCAGAAGAACCCGCTGGACATCCTCGCCTACCAGTACGACATCGTCTGCAACGGCATCGAGCTGTCGTCGGGCGCGATCCGCAACCATCGGCCGGACATCATGTACAAGGCGTTCGAAATCGCCGGGTACGACCGCACCGTGGTGGACGACAAGTTCGGCGGGATGATCAACGCGTTCAAGATGGGCGCGCCCCCGCACGGCGGCATCGCCCCCGGCATCGACCGCATGGTCATGCTGCTCACCGGTTCGCCGAATATCCGCGAAGTGATCGCGTTCCCGTTCAACCAGCAGGCGCAGGACCTGATGATGAACGCTCCGGCGGAGGTTTCGCTCAAGCAGTTGCGCGAACTCCATATCGAAGTCAAACTTCCGAAGCGGCAGGAGAAACCGGCCGCGGGGGCGGAAAAGGAAAAGGAATGATCCCATGAAATCCATTCGGTTCGGACTGGGACTGCTTCTTCTCGTTTTCGCCGCGGCGGGCGCCGTCGCGGAAGACGCATTGCTGAAATACATTCCTTCCGGAACCGAATACGTGGTTTCCGTGGACGTTGAAGCGCTGCGCAAGCTGCCGCTTTTTCGGAACCTGGCCGAGTCGGATAATTCCGATGTCAAAGCGTATCGGGAAGGGTTCGAGAACGACTGGAATCTCCGGCTCGAAGATTGCCGCGAGCTGCTTTTCGCGGGCGGCGGCAAGCGCCTCCGCGGCATGCTCGTCGCCACGCCGGTCACGGAGAAAGAGCTGACGGACCGGCTCCGCGGGTTCGGCGACCGGTTTTCGATCTCCGGCGAACAGGGCAGGCAGGTTTACTGTCTGGTTTCGAACGATTCGATTCCGTCCCAGCGGCGGATGATCGCGGCCACCTACCTCGAACCCGGCGTCGTGCTGGCGACCGAGCGCGAATATGTCGCACAGTTCCTCGCCGGGCTGGCCGTTCCGGCCGAAACCCGCGCCCGGCTGGTCCGGTCGCCGGAAGGCGCTCCGCTGGCGTGGAGCCACATCAATGTGGAAGCGCTGCGGGCCGGGAAAAAGAAGAAAAAGAACGACTTCACCGGCATGCTGCTCAACGGAATCCGCACCATCGCGCTCAAGTTCGACGCGGTCGGCGACGGCGCCGCCGGCTGGCGGCTGACCGGCGACGCGCTCTGCATTGATGCCGCGAGCGCCCAGATGGCGGCGATGCAGTTCCCGATGCTGCTCCAGCTCGGCGCGGGCATGCTGTTCATGGATGACCCGGCGCTGGGGGCCGAGCTGCTCAAGCAGGTGCGGATCGCGCCGGACAAGGACCGGGTGATGCTCGAACTGAATGTTTCAAAACCGCTCGCCGACCGCCTCGGGCAGTTTCTGGAGAGCCAGGCGAAAAAGCGGATTGCTCCGCCCGATCCGGGGCTTCCGCAGACGGTCGTTCCCGCCGGAAACGCAACGGCCAAGAGGCCCTGATTGAGCCGCCGCAAACGGAAAAAATCGTTGCGGGTGGCGGGGTGTTTGCTGCTGGTGTCGCTTCTGGCGGTCATCGCGGCCGCGGGCCTCTGGTTCCGGGACGATCTGCGGGATTACAGTGTGGACGACACCCGCTACACGACGGAAATCGCCGCGGCGGCGGAACAATACGGGCTGAATCCGCAACTGGTGCGGGCGGTGGTGTTCCAGGAGAGCCGGTTCGATCCGGACGCGCGGGGCAAGGCGGGGGAGGTCGGCCTGATGCAGGTGCTTCCCGCCGGAGCCGGAACGGAGTGGGCGCGAATGAACGACCGCCCGGTGCCGACGACCCGGGAGCTGGAGAATCCGGCGTTTAATCTTAATATCGGCTGCTGGTACCTGGAACGGGGAATGCGGCGCTACGCCGGATACCGCGAGGATACCGAATTGGCGCTGGCGCGTTACAACGCCGGCCAGAGCCGCTCCGACAAATGGCGGCCGGAGGACAGGGGCGGCGAGGTCGCCGGGCAGATTTCAATCCCGAGCACCAGGCACTATGTGACGCAGATCATGCGGCGTTACCGCAACTATATGGAGGAAAATCCAAAGCAGGTTCCGCCGGAACCCCTGCCGTGAGGAGCGCGATATGAGACAGATCATGTTCGGGCTGGTGCTGGCCGCCGCCGTTCTGGGGTCGGTCGGAGCCGACGAAATCGCCGTCGCGGACGCGCCGTCGCCGGACGCGTCGTGGTGCAATGACTTTGCCGACCCGCAGACCTTGAAGAACGACTGGAAATTCGACGGCAGCCGTTTTCTGGTTCCCCGCACGAAATTCGCCATCGGTTCGGAATCGACCGCGTCGGCG
>Ga0209373_10004967_pt1 | contig 11187 bp, 4 predicted proteins | sample Higcelweek5metaG_FD_187173 | JGI IMG/M metagenome (GOLD analysis project Ga0209373, IMG submission 187173) | Freshwater pond sediment microbial communities from the University of Edinburgh, under environmental carbon perturbations - High... | ecosystem: Environmental > Aquatic > Freshwater >... | reverse complement strand
AACCAGAAGCTTTAATATTTATAGAAGAAATGTTTGATAAGTATATTGTTGATTATTATAGTGGTTTCAAAGAGGATGCATCCAAAATTATACAAGCACTAAAACAAGGAAATGATAGAGAAAATGATTTGCCATCTCTAGTTATAAATGATTATCAATCATTCTTTGAGTTGTTAAGACAATATTATGAAAAAGATATTGAGTTACATTTTCAAAGAACGAAAATGTCTTGGTTTCCAGTATATGAAATGAAAAATTGTTTTCAAGATATTTGGTTAAGAGCAACTCCTGAAGATTTTAATAATCCAGAGCAATTTTTACAAAAGCAAGTTCAATTTATAAATGATCCTACTTTTGTAAAATATGATAATGATACTGAATTAGGATCATCAATTTATTTTGACGACAATATTGTTTGTGTTAATAATGGAATAGCTAGAGCTTGGGACGAAATGCCACGAGAATTTAAAATTTCAATTTATGATAAACAATATTATAACAAAACAGAACTATTTCATAGACCACGCTATACTTTACCTGTTGTAAGGTATGGAATTTATGAAAAAGTTGGGAAGAAAATTTGTGTTATTGGCTCTATACAAAAGGAAAAAGAAGAAAGTTCAAAAGAAGTATCATCAGTATTCAATAGAATACGTTATAAAGTTAATAAAGATGTTCCATCTGAAGAAAATATTGATGGAATTGAGCCTTCAAATGTAATAGCGCTAAGTATGTTTATTAATTTTTTACATAATGAGGGAATTACAAATTTAGAAGTTCCTAGTTTGTATGTTTTAGACTATCAATATCATCAAAAAAGAAGTATACAACTAGTTGAAGAATTTAATAACGAGTGGACAGAGTATAGACAACAAGAAGATCATGAGGAATATCAAGAAGAAAAAATTCGTTTAGAAAATATGGTAAATAAAGAAGATATTATAAGTCAAAACAAGACAGAACGTTTTATAAAAACTTTTATGAGATTAACGTATCATTATCCTCAATCTGAGATTATAAATTATGCAGGAGAACTAGATAACTGTTTACATATAAATATACCAGTAGTTCAATCTGAAAATGATATTAATGGTGATTTATTAAAAGAAATGAATAAATTAGTAAATGGAATATATACAGAAAATAAAAATGATATGACAAGATAGAAAAAAATAAATTAAACAATAAAACTATTACAAAATTTAATTAACAAAATGAAAACAACTTAATTAAGTTGTTTTTTTATATACTTTATTCTATTTATTAAGGTTAAAATATTAATTACTAATATAATGAAAATTATAATTAAACTTATATCATTAAATACTATTATTAAAAAAGTTAATAAATAAAATAAACAAGCTGATAATCTACCAATTTTATCAAAAAATATTTTTCTATTTATAATAGAAGTAATAATAAAAATTAAAAAATTAATAATAATTAATATAATAATATAAATAACTAAATTATAAGTAAAACTTAAATATAATAAAGAAGTTATTATAAAAAAGAAATCACAAAATATATCAAATATAGATCCAAAATAAGAAGTAATATTATATTTTCTAGATAATTTACCATCTAAATAATCTGTTAAAATAATTATTAAAAATATTATAAATAATATTAAAATATTTTTGTTTGAATAATATATAAAAATAAAAGTAAGTGGAATTCTAAAAAAAGTTAATAAATTAATTAATATTTTATTTAGTAATTTCTTTTCCAAAATCATAGCTTTCTTTTAAATAATCATTTTTTAAAACAAACTTAGTAGTATAAGATGCTTCCATATCTTTTAAAGAATCTTTCATATCCTTTAATTCAGGATTATTAGTATCTTGTCCTACAGAATATAAAACTATTTTTTTATCTAAATAATTAGTCATATTACTAATAGAAGAAGTTATTTGTTTAGAAACTTTACCCATAAATACAGGTGATCCAAATAAAATTAAATCATATTTTTCCATATTATTATCAAAGTGTTTTCCTGGATATGTAATAGTAACATTATAACCACTATCATTTAAACTACTAGCTAGAGAGTTAGCTATCTTAGTAGAACTCTTAGCTGGTTGAAATACTATGATAGCAGATTTGCTACTATTAATATTAAATTCCTTTTTAAAATTACCTTTATAACTATTATTGTATTTAGCTAATATAGCAAAGAAAATCATAGCTAGTATAAATAAACCTATTAAAATTAAAAAAATTATTCCTATTGTTTTAAAAAATATTGTTAAAATTGTTTTCATAAATCCTCCTAATATATATTTTCACATAATAAATTAATATTATTTATTATGTTTTCTTTTAATGTTTTTTCATCTACTTTTATTCTGTTGTTTAAGTACTTAGAGATTTCTCCGTGTATATAACAGTGAATTATATTACATAAATTATTTAATTGTTCTTCATTTAAATTTTTTTTATAATTATGAACTAATATCTTTAATTTATCTCCTGGTATTTTAGTTATTTGATTTAAATCATAATTTGGAACTCCGTGTATATTATCAATCCAAATTAATCTATACCATCCTTTATTTGTTAAAGAAAAATCAATTAGACTTTCCATTGATAAAATTAAATTATCTTTACTATTATTTTTATTTATATTATTACTAGTCATTCTTTCTAATATAGTTTTTAGTGACTCCCAAAATATATCATTTAAAGAATTAAAATAATTATAAAGGTTAGTATGCGCACAATTTAATCTTTTAGCTATTTCCCTTAAATTTACATTACTTATTCCATTCTTTTCATTTATTAAAAGTAGAGTAGTTTCAATAATTTGTTCTTTACTTAAATCTTTTTTCATATTACCTCCTTATTACCAGTGGTAATAATATAGCATAATATATTTTATATTGTCAATAATTAAATAAAACTTATTCAAAACACCTTTAAATAAATCAAAATATATTGTATACTAAATGTATATAATAAAGTAGAGGTGCAATATGAAAAAAAGAGGATTTACCTTAATGGAAATGCTAGCAGTAATAATCATTTTAGCTGTTGTATCTCTAATAACTATAGGTATAGTTGGAGGATTAATAGAAGCATCTAAAAAAAGTGCTTTTAAAGCTTCAGCATATGGAATGTTAGAATCAGCTAATTTTTGGTATATGAAAAATTTTGAAGATATAACTGAAGAAAAAACAGTTAGATATCCGCTTGATGCAGAAGATTCTATTTTAAAGGTAAAAGGAAAAGTACCAGATTATGGAAAAATAGTAATAACATCAAATGGAAAAATATCATTAAATTTATATAATAAAGAATTAAATGCTTGTGCAATTAAATCTTTAGAAGAAGGAACTATAGAAGTTAGATATGACTATAATAGATATGAATGTTATATGGGTGTATCAGAAACAGTTGACGAAGATGTAGTAAGTGATGGAAGTATAACTATGTATTTATACTATCCAGAAGATTCATATGATAGAATGTGGAGACTTGGAAGTACTACTGGAATTAGAAGTGAAGATACAGTTAACGAAGATTGGCAAGAATATATGGGTAGTGTAACTGTTCCAATTGAAAGAGCTTCTGATATTTGGATAAGTTATAAATTAGATTCTGGTTGGGTCACTATACCTCCTAGTGGAGAATTATTAGTTGATATAAAAGTAAATACTACTGAAAAATATAGAGAATCAGTAAAAGTTAATATAGATTATGAATCAGGAGCAGAAAAAAAACTATATAAAATAGGTAATAGTGCTTGGATTCCTTATACTGGAGAAATAACTATTTCACAAAATACTATAGTACAAGCTAAAGTAGTTAAAACAGAAAAATTATATGATTCAGATGGTAACTATATTGGAAGTACTAAAAGAGTATCAACAGATAGAATAGAAATAGAAAATGTAAAACCTGATGCTTTAGCTAGACCTGTTATTAAAAGAATAAAAACTACAGGTTCTGAAGTAGCAAGAATTAAAATAAATTATCCTAGTAATGCAGTAAACAAGTATTATCAAATAAATTATAAAGGTTCAAACGTTTATAGTGGAGAAATAACTTTTGCTAGCTATGGTGATACAGTTACAGCATATTACTATGATGAATCAGGTAAAAAAAGTAAAGTAGCTACTATGGAAATAGTAAATAATGAAATACTAGATTCTCCTGAAATTACAGCAGATACAGTACTTCCATCTCCTCAAGTAGTATTAACTATTACTTATCCAGATTCAGCATATTTAAAATATTATAAAATTAATAAAGGTAGTTGGAAAACATATACTGGACAAATTGTAATGACTAGTAATGAAACAGTTACTGCAATGTATAAAGATACTAATATGAAAGAATCTTTACAAGATGAGTATGATGTAACAAATATAACAGGTGGTCCTTCAAATAATACTAATTATTCTATTATGGAAAAACCAACAATTACAGTAACACCTAAGGATAATTTAACAGAACAAGTAACAGTAAGTGTAGATTATCCAGCTGATGCAGAGAAAAAATATATACAAATTGGTAAAAATAGTTATAAAGAATATACTGGAACTTTCACTCTAAATTATAATACAACAGTTAGAGCTTATTATGAAACAACAGAAGATACTTCTTTAGTTGCTTTTGCTAAAATAGATAATATACATTTTTCTAAATATAGTGAAACAGAATCTAATCCTAATCCTTATGTTTTAATAAGATCAAGTCCAAGTTTAAGTACTAAAACTACATCAGATGTAATATCACTAACAGCAGTTAATGCAACAGAAGTACTTTACAGTCTTGATAATAGAACATTTACACCTTATACTGGTTCATTTACAGTAAACAATAATTGTACTGTATATGCACTTGCTACTAACTCTTATGGAGAATATAGAACATCACTTAAAATAGATAATATAGCTGGTAGTAAAACATCAACTAGTAAAGTAATGGATAAATATACTAATGTAATTACTCTTACTCCTGATTTAACAGGGACTTCTAACAAAGCTTTATCAGTAACAGTAACAATAGACTTTGATTCTAGAGCTACTATAAAAGAATATCGATTAGAAGGAGATAGTAGTTTTCATACTTATTATGGTCCTTTTAAAGTAAAAGAAAATACAGAAGTAACAGCTGTTGCAGCAAGTGGTAAAGGTTATGGAGTAGCTACTAAAATAGTAACTGGTTTATATGAAGGAATGATTAGACCTAAAATAAAAACAAGTCCAAATGCTAATGTAGCTCTTGGAAGTGTTGAAGTAGCTATTACATATGATACAAATGCTACAACAAAAAAATATAAAATAAATAATGGTCCTTGGACAAATTATGTAGGAACATTTGCGGTTAATGAGTCAGCAACGGTTTATGCAGAAGCATCAAATGCTTTTGAAACAAAAGGAGCATCATATCAAATAAATAATATTGTTCCACCAGCTACTAAGGTTATAACTATAGATAAAGGAAAATATTATTTAATTAAATTAAATTATCCAACTTCAGTTACAGGAAAAGAATATAAATACAAAGAAACTGGAACTTGGAAAACTTATAAAGATGATGGAATTATATTAGTAAAAGGTGAATATAAAGATGAACTAATAAACGGTAGTGGACTAGCTATTAAAATAGAAAATGAAAATGGAGAATATGTAACATTTAAAGGAGATTGGTATCTTTTAGATTTAGAATCTAAATTAATAAGTGCTTCTATATTCTTAAGATGGGATTATGAAACTTTATATACTCCAACATTTTTTGTAGATAGTCAAGATATGGAATCAAAAGTATTAGTTAATGTAATATCAGATAGAAGATGTACAAAAATAGAGTATAAAAAAACAGAACCAAATACTAGTGAATCTTCTACTTGGTTAACATATTCATCACCTATAGAAGTAACAAAAAACAATACAGTTGTAAAAGCTAAATGTAGTAATGCATCTGGAACAGTTTCTAAGGAAGCTAGTTATAAAGTTGTTAATATAGACTCAACTAATCCAGTAATTAGTAGTTTAATTACTACAGTTTCTACTATTCATACAATAACATCTTCTGCTTATGCTGATGATATAGAATCAGGAGTAGATAAATATGAGTTTAGTATAAATGGTGGAGAATATATAGATAATGGAATTAATGGAACATATAAATTTGAAAATTTAAATGAAGGTACTAGCTATACAATAAAGGTAAGAGTTACAAATACTTTAGGAATGTATAGTGAAAGAAGTTATAATGCAAGTACTATTACTTTAGCAGCTCCAACTATAAGTGTTAATAATGAATCAGTTTGGAAACCAAGCAAAATTGTAACACTTAGTTATCCAGTTGTACAAAGTGATAAAAACTTTATTTATGAATATCAAATAAATGGTGGGCAGTGGATTACATATGTAGAACCATTTGAACTTAGTGAAAATGCAACTATAAATGCTAGAGTTTCAGTAGATGGAATTGTTAGAAGTTCTAGTAAAACTATTTCCTATATAGATTCAACTGTACCTACTATTTCTCTAGACGAAGTAGATACATATATATTATGGAATACTAGTGTTAATCTTCCAACATCATACTATGTAAATACTTCATTATCTGGAGGAAGTGCAGAGTGTTTGATAGGTGGAACTAAGTATACAAATACTAGTTCATTAGCAGTAGGGGCTTACAATCTTAATTGTTCAGTGACAACAGGTGCTGGAGTTACAACTACATTAAATAAAAGTATTGAAATAGTAACACTAATACCAGTTATTACAAATAGTATTTATTCACTTATGAATATAAATGATATGAGTACTGGTTCTTATTCACTTACACTAGCTAATGCAACAACAATAGAAATAGAATATTATAAAATAACAGGAGATACTGTTTATACAACATCTCCAACATTATGTGATAATGTTCTAAATACTAAGATGTGTATAATTAGATATACAGGAAATCTTACAATAAATAGTGGAGTTACATTAGCACCACAAGTTAGAAAAAAAGGTATGATAATAATAATAAATGGAACATTAACTAATAATGGAACAATTACTATGACCGCTAGAGGAGCTAATGCAGTAGGACAAAATGTATTATTATATAAAAATAATAATGGTACATCAGAATTAGTTCCTGCAGCAGGTGGAGCTGGTGGTGGTGGTGTAACAAGATCATCAGATGGTTGTACTGTTGGTGGAACTGGTGGAGCTGGATCTTCTAGATCTACTGGTGGCGGCGGCGGTGGAACTGCATGTAGATGGAATGTTGCAACTACTGTATCAGGAGCTGGAGGAGCTGGAACTTCTTATTCAGGAGGAACTGGTGGAGGATCTGTTTCTTCTAGAAAATCAGGAACTCTAAGAGCCGGAGCCGGAGCTGCAAATGGTGGAGCTGGAGGATATGGTATTTCTTCAACTGACAATGGAACACTTTATTCTGCAGGTGGTGGAGCTGGTAATCCAGGTGGAACAGGTTACATCAATAATGCAGTTAATTCAGGAATGTCAGGGCAAACTGGAACAGCAGGCTTACTTGTAATTTATACTAATTCACTTACAAATACAGGTTCTATAACATCTAATGGTTCAACAGGTGGTAATAATAATAACCATGCTGCTGGAGGATCAGGTGGAGGAGGATCAGTTAATATATTCTACCAAGGTACTTACTCAAATAGCGGTACAATTACAGCTAATGGAGTAGGTATTTCAAATGGTGGAGTAGGTGGAAAGGGAACAGTTACAATAGGTTCTGTCTCAACTGGAAACTTTGTTTCAAATTAATTAAAGATAGATTTAGTCTATCTTTTTTGTTTTTTTAAAAAAATAACTATTAAAAAAAAGCAATATAATGTATACTAAATGTATATAAGATAGAGGTGCTACATGAAAAAAGGGTTTACTTTATTAGAGTTACTAGCAGTTATAGTTATTTTAGCAGTTATCTCATTAATAACTATTGGAATAGTTGGCGGTATAATTGATTCATCTAAAAAATCAGCTTTTAAAGCTTCAGCTTATGGAATGGTAGAAGCCGCTAATTTTTGGTATATGAAAAATTATGATGATGTAGTTGACTCTACTGAAGTTAGATACCCTAGTGATGAAGAATCTATTTTAAAAATCAAAGGTAAATCACCAGATTATGGAAAAATTGTTATTTCTACCAATGGAAAAATCTCTTTAAATATATATAATGAAGAAATAAATGCATGTGCAATAAAATCTTTAGAAGATTCTACTATTGAAGTAAGATATGACTATAATAGATATGAGTGTTATATTGGACAAAAAGAAGAAGTAGGCGAAGACATAGTTGAAGAGGGATACATAACTATGTATTTATATTATCCAGAAGATTCATATGATAGAATGTGGAGACTTGGAAGTACAACTGGAATTAGAAGTGATGAGGTTGTTGATGAAGAATGGCAAGACTACATGGGAAGTGTTACAGTACCAATAGATAGAGCTTCTGACATATGGATAAGTTATAAATTAGATTCTAGTTGGATTACAATACCACCTAGTGGAAAAATGTTAGTTGATATAAAAGTAAATACTACTAAAAAATATGTAGAAACAGTAAAAATAAACATAGATTATGATAAAGATGCTGAGGAAAAATTATATAAAATAGGAAACAGCTCTTGGATACCTTATACTGGAGAAATAGTTGTTGCTAAAAACACAGTAGTACAAGCTAAAGTAGTTAAAACAGAAAAGCTATATGATTCAAATGGTACTTATATAGGAAGTACTAAAAAGGCTTCAACTGATAGATATGAAATTAAAAATGTAAAAGCTGGTCAATTAGCTCGACCTAGTATTAAGAGAATTAATACTACAGGTACTGAATTAGCTCGTGTAAAAATAAATTATCCAGCAGGTGCTGTTAAAAAGTATTATCAAATCAATTATAAAGGTGTTAATACGTATAGTGAAGAATTAACTTTTGCTAAATATGGAGATGTAGTAACAGCTTACTATTATGATGAAACAGGTAAAAAAAGCCAAATATGTTATATGGCGATAACAAATAATGAAATATTAGATGCTCCATTTATAACAGCAGACACGATATTTCCAACTACTAAAGTAGTATTAACAGTTACTTATCCTGATTCAGCATATTTAAAATACTATAAAATTGATGATGGAGCTTGGAAAATTTATACAGGACAAATAACTTTAACTAGTAATAATGAAGTATATGCTATGTATAAAGATACAAATCTTAAAGAATCTTTAATGGACAGCTATGAAGTAGAAAACATAACTTCATCAAGTCCAAATAGACATTATATATTAGGAGCACCATCAATAAGTGCAACTCCTGGTGAGTCAATATCAGAACAAGTTGAAGTTAGTGTAAACTACCCAGTAAATGCAGAAAAGAAATATATAAAAATAGGTAATGATCCATATATTGAATATACTGGAAAAGTTGTTTTGACAGAAAATAAAATTATTAGGGCATATTACCAAATTGGTACTGAAGACTCTAATATTGCATATTATAATGTTGATAACATTGGAATAATTCCGACTTCTGATGGAGGAGGCGGTGGATCAGTATATGTCGCTATAAAATTAACTCCAAATACTAGTAAGAAAGTAGAATCTGTTTTAGCAAAAATAGTATCAAAGAATGCAGATATAGTAATGTATAGTATAAATAATGGAGAATATATAGCTTATACAACACCTCTTACTATTACAGAAAATTGTGTTATTAGAGCTTTTGCAAGAGGTAAATCAGGAACTGGTAAGGATTATAAAATAATTAATAATATATTAGGTGATGATCCGCCAAAAACACCAAAACCACCTAAAAAAGATCCTGATGAAGACCCATTTGATAGACCTGTTATTACTTTTACACCTGATTTGAAAGGAACTACAAATAAAGCTTTATCAGTAATGGTATCAATAGCATATGATCCATCAGCTACTAAAAAGCAATATGAAATAGATGGTGGTTATCCTACATATAATTATACAGGACCTTTTGAAATAACAGCAAATTCTAAAATAACAGCAATAGCTTCTAATGAAAAAAGTTATAAGGAATCATCTAAGACAGCTGATTGGTTGTATGAAGGTATGGTTTCTCCAATAATTGAAACAAGTCCATCTTCTAATGTATCATTTGGAAGTGTAGAAGTAGCTATTACATATGGAAGTAATGCTACTAGTAAAAAATACAAAATAAACAATGGACCTTGGATAGATTATACAACTACGTTTGAAGTAAATGAAGAAGCTACTGTTTTTGCAGAAAGTTCAAATGAATTTGAAACTAAGATGTCTTCTTATAAAATAGAAAATATAGTTCCAACGTCTACTAAAGTAGTAACAATAGACAAAGGAAAATATTATTTAATTAAATTAAATTATCCTGATAATGTTACTGGAAAAGAATATAAATATAAAGAATCAGGAACATGGAAAACATATAATCAAAATGGTATTTTACTAATAAAAGGTGAATACAAAGATGAAATAATAAAAAATAATGAAGTATCAATAAAAATAGAAGATGAAAATGGTGAGTATATTTCATTTTATGGAGATTACTATATATTAGATGTAGATAGTAGCAAAATAAATGAATCATTCTATATGAAATGGGGTGTAGAATCTTTATATACACCAACAATATTCGTAGATAGTGAAGATTTAGAAGCTATGGTTAAAGTTAATATATATTCTGATAGAAGATGTACAAAAACAGAATACAAAAAAACTGAACCAAATAAAACTGAATCAGATAATTGGTCTACATATACATCACCTATAGAAGTAACTAAAAATGATACTATTATTAAAGCAAGATGTAATAATGCTAGTGGAACTTTATCAAAAGAGACTAGTTATAAAGTTATTAATATAGATTCAACTAATCCAGTTATTAGTAGTTTGACTACAACAATAGCTACAATGTATAGCATAACTTCTAAAGTAGTAGCTGATGATGTAGAAACTGCAGTAGGAAAATATGAATTTAGTATTAATGGTGGAGCTTATATAAATAACGGAACTAATCCAGTTTATAAGTTTACAAATTTATTAGAAAATACATCTTATAATATTAAAGTAAGAGTAACAAATTCAGTAGGAATGTATAGTGAATATAGTTATGTAGGTAAAACAGTAACTATAGTATCACCTACAATATCTGTTACTAATGAAGCAGTATGGAAGCCAA
>Ga0209373_10004965_pt1 | contig 11189 bp, 6 predicted proteins | sample Higcelweek5metaG_FD_187173 | JGI IMG/M metagenome (GOLD analysis project Ga0209373, IMG submission 187173) | Freshwater pond sediment microbial communities from the University of Edinburgh, under environmental carbon perturbations - High... | ecosystem: Environmental > Aquatic > Freshwater >... | reverse complement strand
CCTCTTCGGGCTCAATCAGCTCCCAATATACCGGCGCTAAAACAGTGTTTAAATTCAGCTGTTTCAGCGTTGACCAGAGGGTACGCATGTATTCCGAACTCGACGAACTGGAATTGCCAAGTTCTCCTCCTAAAATCAGGAATGGTTTATCGTCGACTATCAGTTGGGTAGCTGTTCCCTGTTTTTGAAGGTGAGGGATTGGTAGAATATTTTGTCCCAACATTGTTTTTGCCTGCAACAAACAAACCAATATCAGCAAGATGAAAAACACCCGATTCAGAAGCCGTTTTTTCATGGTAATCAAATAATTACAATTATTTTACCAGCAGCTCAGCCAAAACAAACGGATTGCTACCCAAATCGAGTGATCGTTGTGTTGGCAAAGATGTTCCAATATAGATTTTGTATTTCCCTTTTTCGAGCACCGAATTGCCTTCAACATTAATTGTTTCAAGCATGGTAGGTTCAACATCGAATTTCACATCGATCGATTCACCCGGTTTCAGGTGGATGCGTTTCATTCCCTTCAATGAGAAAAGCGGGGTTTCTATTTTTGTATCAACGGCGCTTACGTACAATTGAACCACTTCGTCGGATTCAAAATTGCCGGTATTGGAAATCTTTGTCGCAATTTCAACCTTGCTTTTTGAAGTGATTTGACCGCTTGATAACTCGGGTTTTGAAATGCTGAATTTTGAATAGGTCAATCCAAAACCAAAAGGATACAAAGGTTCCTGTTCCATAAATTTATACGTACGTCCCTTCATGGAATAATCCTCGTAAGGTGGCAGTTGGTCGAACGATTTAGGAAAAGTAACAGGTAATTTACCCGAAGGAGAAACCTTTCCAAACAGAATATCAGCCAAAGCGGTACCACCCTCCTCACCAGGATACCAGGTTAAAATAACAGCGTCGGCATATTCGTGTATTTCGGATAAATTCATCGGACTTCCGCCAGTAACAACCGCAATTACCGGATTTTTATTCCCCATTGCAATTGCTTTCAGGAAATCAACCTGATTGGCAGGCAAATTGTAATTGAGCCTGTCGCCGGCATAAGGCGATAGTAACGACTCACCTTCTTCGCCCTCGAGATAACTATTGATTCCCAAAACTACAATTGTAGCATTGGTTGTTGTAGCATCGCCCATAACATAATCCAAGGGGTTTGTATTGGGTTGTGAAAGTAAGATCCCGGGGCGGTATTGAACCTGCGATCCGTTTTCAACTGCTGCTACGATACCCTCCATGAAAGTGATCATCTTTTCGTTTACTCCATGATAATTACCCAGCAAACATTCAATACTGGTTGCATTTGGCCCGGTTACGTAATATTTCGACAAGTTACTTTTCAATGGAAGAACATTATCGTTTTTCAATAGCACCATTGATTTTTGTGCAACTTCTCTTGCCAGCGCACGGTGTTTTTCGCAATCGATTACGTCAACAGGTATTTTGTCATAAGGGTTTGAACCTTGCGGATCGAACAATCCCAGTTTAAACCTGGTTCTCAATAATGTTGAAAGCGACTGATTGATCTCTTCCTCGGTGACAAGGCCCTGTTTTGCCGCATTCACAAGAGATGGGAAAACAATACCACAATTAAGGTTTACACCGGCTTTCAACGCCATAGCTGCTGCATGAACTGTGTCATCGCAAACTTTATGTCCCTCAAAAAAATCGACAAGCGCCCAGCAATCGGTAACTACATGTCCCTGGAAATTCCATTTTCCGCGCAAAACATCTTTAATCAAATAGTTATTCGCACAACAGGGTTCGCCATTCGTACGGTTATAAGCACACATTACCGACTCAACACCTGAATCGACCAGCATTTTAAAAGCTGGCAGATAGGTTTCGTATAAATCTTTTTTCGAAGCTTCTGCATTAAATTCATGTCGGAGTTTCTCAGGTCCGCTGTGAACAGCAAAATGTTTGGCACAAGCGGCTGTTTTCAGGTATTGCGGATTGTTTCCTTGCAGCCCCTTAACAAATGCAGAGCCAATTTGCCCGGTCAGGAAGGGATCTTCACCATAAGTTTCCTGTCCCCGTCCCCATCGCGGATCTCTGAAAATGTTGATATTGGGAGTCCAGAAAGTTAATCCTCCATATTGGTTCCGATAACCATTTTGAACGGAAGCATTGTACATGGCACGCGCTTCGTCTGAAACGGCATCGGCCACCCTGAATACAAGATCCCGGTCGAAAGTTGCCCCCAACCCGATTGCTTGTGGAAAGACTGTAGCTTTTCCCGATCGGGCCACACCATGCAGCGCTTCATTCCACCAGTTGTATTCCGGGATATTGAGCCGGTTGATTGCCGGGCTGTTGTAAACCATTTGCGATACCTTTTCTTCCAGTGTCATTTTGGAAATTAGGTTTTCAATCCGGTCATCAATCGAATTTTCCGGGTTAAAATACGACGGCACATTTTGTCCTTTAGCAATTATCGCACTCAATAATAGCGCAATTAACATGAATCGAATTCTCATACTCCTGATTTAAATGAGTGCTAAAGATAAAATAATACTATTTATCGGTCAAAACTATTTGAACATATTGATGACCCCCAAGGTCAACCCCTTTATTTCAGCCAGATTTTTCATTCGTCCGTAAAGACTATAACCAGGATAGTTCTCTTTTCCAATATCGCCCAACATCTGGTGACCATGATCGGAACGAACCGGAAGAAGAAATTTTTCACCAGTTTCCCTTTCCCTTCTGAATCCTTCGGCAACCAGCTCCTTCACAACCCCAATCATGTCAATATCACCATCAAAAAAGGTATCTTCCTGAAAGTTTAGTCCTGAATCGCGAATCAAATTTCGGAGATGGGTAAAATGAATATTTGGAGCTAATTGTCGTGCGATTTCAGGCAGGTTATTAAAATGACCTGCTCCCAACGAACCGGTACAAAGAGTAATTCCGTTCGAAGGTGATTTGATCATCGCAACAACATCTTGCAAATCTTCAAGAGTACTAGCGATGCGAGGTAATCCTAACAAGTTCCAGGGTGGGTCGTCGGGATGAATAGCCATTTTCACACCACACTCTTCAGCAACCGGTATAACTCCATTCAGAAAACAGCTCAAATGCAATTTCAGCTTTGCCCGGTCAATACCCCGATAAAGATCCAAATGACCCCGAAATTCTTCGAGTGAATAGGTTTGCATCGATCCGGGAAGCCCGTAAAGAATGGTTTCTTTTAACTGTTTTATCCCGTCATCATCAAGATTATTGAAATATTCTCGGGCTTTTTCTATAACCGCAGGAGAATAATCGGCCTCAGCTCCTATTCTTTTCAAAATGAAAAGATCGAATGCTGCAAATACATAAAACTGAAAACCTGATGTTTGGCTCCCATCGCGAAAGGTTACTTTCAGATTTGTACGCGACCAGTCGAGTACCGGCATGAAGTTGTAACAAATTGTTTTAATTCCGCACTCAGCTAGGTTTCGAATCGAGATTTTATAATTTTCTATATGTTGAAGGAAATCGCCGGTTTGCCGTTTTATATCTTCGCTAACAGGCAAGCTCTCAACAACAACCCACGAAAGGTCATTGTCTTCAATGATCTTTTTTCGCTCCAAAATTTGCTCTTTGTTCCAAACATCACCAACCGGAATTTGGTGCAATGCAGTAACAATGCCCGATGCACCTGCCTGTTTGATTTCAGTTAATTTGATCCGGTCGTTCGGGCCAAACCACCGCCATGAGTAGATAAATTCCATTTATTAAAAATTCCAAAGTTCAAAATCCAAATTCCAAAGATGCTGGAAATTCGATGCGAGACATCCAGTATCGAGTATCAAATATCCAGCATCTAGTTTACACCCCGCTGTAGGTACTAAATCCACCATCGATTGGCAGGACAACACCCGTTACAAACGATGATGCCGAATCGCTGGCCAAAAAAAGCACGGCGCCAACCAATTCACTGGCTTCGCCAAAACGGCCCATCGGGGTGTTATTAATGATTTTCATACTCCTCTCGGTATACGAACCATCGGGATTAATCAACAAGTCATGATTTTGATTTCCGATGAAGAACCCCGGAGCAATTGCATTTACCCGCAATTTAGCTTCGAATTTCATTGCCAGTTCCATGGCCATCCATATCGTAAAGTTCGACACGGCTGCCTTGCTGGCCGAATATCCAACCTGACGGGTGATTGCCTGTAATGCGGCCATCGACGAAATATTGATAATGTTCCCTGAATGTTGTTTCGCCATCACTTCACCAAAAACCAACGAAGGAAGAACAGTGCCTTTAAAATTCAGGTCGGTAACTTTATCAAGGGCTTCAACATTCAAATCGAATATAGTTTGTCCCGGGTTTACCGAAGCACCGGCCATATTTCCTCCGGCAGCATTCAACAAAATATCAATGTTGCCATATTTTTCAAGAATCTGGTCACGGACTTCGCGCAACGACTCCATCTCAAGCACATTGGTTTTCAAACCTATTGCCTCACCTCCCTGATCAACGATTTTTTTTGCTGCAACCTTTGCCGCCTCTTCGTTAATGTCGAGAAAAGCGATTTTCACTCCGGCCTTCGATAATCCTCCCCCTATTTCAGAAGCAAGTACTCCTCCTCCTCCGGTTATAACCGCTACCTTCCCCTCTAACTTGAATAAACTCTCTAAATAACTCATGTTACTATTTTAAATTTTCCTATAATTCGAAATCCCAAGAACATATCTTAAACACAGACATTAAAACCAAATCACTTTATTTCAACGCATTGTCGATTCTCTGACCATCAAATTTGTTTCGAGAAACAATTTTTTGGAAGCAGAAATTTCCCTGTCGCCATCAAGGTAATCTATCAAACTACTGGCAGCCAAAATTCCTGCTTCTCTTCCGGGATACGAGATCGTTGTCAACTGGGGCGATACAATCCTCGAAATGGGATCGTTATTGAACCCAATAACCATAACATCATCGGGAATAGCTATTCCTTTGGCTTTCAATTCCAACATGCAACCCACAGCAGCCAAATCATTTGAAGCAAAAATCCCACTGGTACAGGTTTCTTTTCAAGCAACTTGTCAACCACATTGTGACCAGACTCAAGGCTCATCGAGCTCAAATAAATAATTTCACCAAAGCATTTGTTTTCCTTCACCGCATCTTCAAATCCCTTTTTCCTGTCGACATAAACATTCGATAAAGAATCAATCGTTAAATGCACCAAACGTTTGCACCCCTGCTCAATCAAATGATTGGTGGCCTGAAATGCAGCTTTGTAATTATCAATTAAAACACAACAGTTATTGGTTTGTTCCGGAATTCTGTCGAAAAAAACAATCGGTATTTTTTTGTCCTTGAAACGGTTAAAATATTCGAGTTGACTATTCTCGATGGTAAGTGAAACAATAACCCCGTCGACCCGGTTATTGAACATCGTTTTTGCATTTTCGGCTTCTTTCTTAACCGATTCGTGCGATTGGCTAATAATCAGATTATACCCTTTTTCGCTAGCTACCTCTTCCATACCTGCAATGCACGATGACATGAAATTACTATCGAGACGGGGAATAATTACACCAATCGTATAAGTACGTTTTCTTCTTAAGTTACTGGCAAAGGAGTTCGATCTGTATCCCAAACTCTCGGCACAGGCTACAACCCTGTCGCGAGTCTTTTTATTAATTACGGTATTGCCTTTCAGGGCACGGCTAATGGTCGAAGCAGATAAATTTAACTCCCTGGCTATGTCGTAAATCGTTACCTCTTTTTCAAAACTCATGTCAAAATATAGTAGCCTTTGTTATGAATGCCCAAAGATAAACAAATCATTGTAATTTATGCAATCGGTTGCAAAAGCAGGAACAAAAAAGGGAAAAGGAATGCAATCGGTTAAATACCAATCGCATTCCTTTTTAACTTATTTTTTACCAACCGGCGTATTGTTTCAATGCACTGTTTTGTGACACTTCGATGGATGGAAGCGGGAAAAAGTCATTTTTGGGCTCAATATACATCAGGTTATTGTAATTCGAATCGTAGCCGGTAAAGTCCCACCATTCCATTCGGGAACCATTAATCGCATTGTATGCTTCTTTCCAGCGAACTAAATCGAAGAAACGTTCGCCTTCAATCGCAAATTCAAGCAGACGTTCATCCATAATATCTTTCTTTGTAACAGTCCCTGATAAGTTGGCAGGATGAACACCATCGCCGCAATTTCGGGCACGTTCGCGAATCAAATTAAAGTATTTAACAGCATTTCCCTGATCATTCAACATCATTGCTGCCTCAGCAGCCAACAAAACAACATCGGCATAACGTATGTAATACATATTCTGAGAGTTCCCCTGCCAATTACCCTTTATCATCCCCAGGTATGGGCCAATTTCGTATTTGAATGTTTCAAGGCCTGTTGCAGGATAAGCTGTTGGAACAATTGTATACCAACCTTCCTTCCCGTTAACCTGTCCATAGACACTGTCGCCCGGATAACCGGTTGTTGGGTCTGGGCCACGGCCAATGGTTACTTTTCTTCTTGCATCAAGTGGATCGTACAAGTTATCGAGTTTATGGGTCGGGACCCAGAAACCCCAATTATGGCCACCTTCACCCGATGAAACCTTCTTTTCCTTATCGACATACAAAGCACGGGCACCAACAAATGTGTTAAGCGCTGTTCCCATACTGATGTTATAACCGGTATCAAATATGTGCTGTATTGCAAAAATACTTTCCTTATTGTTGTTGCCTTCAACCGTGAATAAATATCTATACCCATTTGTAGCATTGCTCCAGAAAGTATTATAGGTTTCGCCTTTTGCTCCAACAAGTTCATATTCACCTGAATTAATCACCTCAAGGCACAAATCGTAAGCTTCCTTCCACCTGTTCTCAACAGCACCCATACGGACATCGTTGATGCCATAATAGGTAAAGTACGATGATTCGAAAACATACATTTTTGCCAATAATGCCTGAGCAGCCCCCTTTGATGCACGTCCTTTTTCTTTGGCCGCAATTTGGCTTTCGAGTGGCAAATATTGTATGGCTGTTTTCAGATCTTTTTCCATTAGTTCGTAAACCTCTTTGATTGTGCCACGAGGAATAGTCTTATACTCTGAGGGCAACAAAACATGATCAACCACTGGTACGCCTCCATAAGCACGGGTTAGCACAAAATAACAGGCAGCCCTTAGAAAATAAGTTTCACCCAAACGGATATTGATTTTTTCTATGTCAACTCCTTCTAATTTTTTCGCTTCAGGAAGCATCTTTATAACCTGTGAAGCACGTGCAATACCGTTATACATGGCACCATACACATCTTTAATTATTCCCGCATCAGCTGAAAAAGTGAGATCATCAAAAGAGTAACCCTCAGCCCAAGCCGTTGGAGTATCGCCTCCACATTCCGCTTCATCGGAAGGAACGCTTCCCAACCACCATCTGAAATAATCGAAAATATCACAGTTGTCTTTTTGTTGAAATACGTTATACACCCCACTAACCATTGCATCCATATTGCTTACATCGGTGAAAAAACTGTTTTCATCAATCTTTCCCGCGGGCTTAATGTCGAGAAAGCTTTCTGAACAACCACCAGAGAATAAAAAAGCAAGAGTCGCTATTATAAATATTTTTATTGTTTTCATTTCTCTAATTTTTTATACATAAACGAATCAGAATGATAAATTTAAACCAACATTGTACATTTTTGCCTGCGGATAAACTCCGTTGTCAATGCCAAACATTGTTGGGTCTCCCCCGCCAATTTCCGGATCGGTACCAGAATATTTTGTGAAGGTTAAAAGGTTCCTGCCACCGACATAAACCCGTAACCGTTCAATGCCATACTTCTTAGTGAAATTAACCGGAACCGTATAGCCCAATTGCATCGATTTAAGCCTCAGGTAAGAGCCATCTTCAACATACCAGTCGCTGACTTTGTAGTTTTCGGTTCCGGTAAGCTTGAATTGGTCTGAGTCAGTATTTCCGGGGTCAATCATTACACCATCCTTATACACGGGATCACGATAGGCATCAAGGGCGCCAACAATCCAGTTTCCTCCTCCCGATGGGTTATACCAGTTCTGTTTTATAGCACAATAGATTTGATTTCCATAACTTCCCTGAAAAAAGCAATTCAAATCAAATCCCTTGTATTCGAGATTAAATGTAAATCCGTAGGTGAATTTTGGATTCGGATCGCCAATAACTGTTTTGTCCTTATCATTTATACTTCCACTGTTATCGTTATCAACAAAACGTGCATCGCCAGGTTTTGCACCATTTTGTGTAAATACCATACGCCCCTTACTATCTATGGTATATGGCTGATTAACGACCACATATCTTTTCTTTTTAGCCCCCGGATCGAGTATGGAATCAGCATCGGCAGGACGAAAAATGCCATTTGTTTGATAGCCCCAAAATGTACCCGGAGCATAACCATTCATTAAAATGGACGTAGGAGCTGAAGATCCTGCAGGCAGGGTGATTGTATCAACCAAATCATGTAATCGGCTAACAACTTTTGTGAAATTGAAATCGACCGAGTATTTCAGGTCTCCAACTTTGCCCTTGTACCCTACGGCCAATTCAACACCCTTGTTCGATAAACCACCGATATGTTCGGTATACTGCCCGTCGGTACCAGCAAACCCGAACCTGCCAACTACCAATGGTAAAGCTATATTTTGCAACATCCCTGACGTATTCTTGTCGAAATAATCGGCGGTTACCGACATTTTGTTATTAAAGAAAGACAAATCGAGGCCATAATTGAATGTTGTAATGGTTTCCCAATGCAGTTCAGGGTTACCCGGAGCTAATGCAACACCCCCCGGCGATCTTGTTCCTCCGAATACATAACCATATTGAGCACTTTGAGTAACCAATGAAGAGAATTTTGAGGATGGTATGGCATCATTCCCTGTTTTTCCCCATCCGAAACGAACTTTACCAAAACTCAGAAAAGTAAGGTTGTTTTTTACGACATCTAGTTCGCTGAACTTAAAACCGGTAGAAAAAGCGGGGAAAGTACCGAACCGATGCTCAGGTCCAAATTTGGTAGAACCATCGTAGCGATAGGAAAATTGAAAAAGGAATATATTTTTATATTCATAATTAAACCTGCCAAAATAAGCGTAACCTGCACCTTCAGAAATTCCTCCATGTGCAAGGTAATAATCGGAACCTTCTTTTCGAAGTGTAGCGTCAATTATCTGATATTCAGGAGTAGCTCCATTTTTAATGAGCGAGTCGGCCTGTCCACTTAGTGATTTGTATTTTGACCTGTTTGCCTCAAAACCTGCCATTATATCAATTGTATGATCGTGATTAATCGTTGTATTGTAAGCAAGGATGTGCTGCCAGTTCCACGAGAAATTTTGGTTTAAACTCCTCGATACCTGAGGTATTACATTTGATTGGGTTGTACAAATAAAATAATATGGCTGAAAATTGTCATTTTCGTCAAAATTCAGGTTAAATCCAAAATTATTGGTATAGGTCAAATTTTTAATAAGTTCAATATTGGCAAAAAGATTACCGGCAACCCGATAAGATCCGTTTTGATTATTGTTATAATAAATACCTGCAACCGGATTGCCTGTACCGGTTGAATACAATGGTTGTGCCCAACCACTCCAACCAATATTTCTTTCCTGTTTCATTTCAGGTGATAGATCAGTAGTATCGCGTATGTAGCTAACCGGGCTTTGATTGATTGCTCCGGCAACTGCCGATCCCCAGGATGAGTTGTCGTACGAACCTCTCTGACGAGTAGCGCTAAGGTTAAAATTTCCACCAATTTTTATGTGGTTTCCAATATTATAGGTGTTATTGCTCCGAATATTATAACGTTGATAGTCGGTTTTATTCACAACTCCATCCTGGTTCAGATATCCCAGGCTTAATAGCGATGATGAGTTTTCTCTTCCCGAGGTTACCGTCAGATTATATTCTTCCATTACGGCGTTGTGCGATATTTCTTTCCACCAGTTGGTACTTGGCAACGCATTTGGATCAGCGGTTATACGCCTTTTGGAAGTTGCATCAAGAGTGTTATATACTTGAATAAACTCATTGGTATTACACATATCAATCCGAATATCGTTTGACTGAATTCCACGGTACATCGAAAAATCGACTTTCGTTTTTTGGTTTTTTGATCCTTGTTTTGTTGTAACCAATACCACACCATTTCCTCCTGAAGAACCATAGATCGCCTGCGATGAAGCATCTTTAAGCACCTCAAGATGTTCGATATCGTTTGGATTAATGGTGTTTATGTCACCAGGTACTCCATCAATAATAATTATTGGGCCAGCAACGTCACTATACTGGCTCGTTCGTGTAATTGTATTAATCCCCCTGACACGGATTTGAATACCAGCCCCCGGCATACCAGAATTGTTAAAAACCTGTACCCCTGCAGCTTTTCCCTGTAAGGCCTGTACAGCACCTGAGCTTGGTGTATTTAACAACTGTTCACTTGTAATAGTGGCTATAGCTCCTGTAAGATCACTTTTTTTCTGTACCCCATAACCGATAACAACGACGTTATCAAGCTCTGTTGTTGATTCTTTTAAAGCAACAGTTACGAATGTCTTCTCTCCAGGTTGGATTTCCTGAGTTTCGTATCCAAGAAAAGAAATCATTAAAACAGAATTGGATGAAGAAACCTTCAATGAGAACTTACCATCCACATCTGATAAAACTCCGGTTGTAGTACCTTTTATTACAACGTTTGCACCAGGTATTGGTGCTTTTGATTCATCGGTAACTAAACCCTGCACAACATGATCCTGTGCATAAATGGTATTCAGAAAAAATACCATGAATAGACCTACGAACATTTTTCTTTTAAAATGTTTAAAGAAATTTCTTAGTAATTCAGTTAGCTTCATAATATTGATTAATTTAAAATTAGTTTGTAATTACATCCACTTCGGCATATCCGACAATATCGTCGCCCCAAGTGGTTTTTAAAGCTCTAAGCTTGAAATATCGGGTTGCTACCGGTGCAAAATCCTTAACTTGCAGTAGCGGGTTATTTTTTATGTTCGAGAATTCTCCTTCGCTTACCAATTTCCAATCTTTCTTGTTTTCAGATACATAAAATTGGTAATTGGTGATAATACCCGAACTCCATCGGGCTTGATCGGGCAGGTATTTGAAACCTCTGACCTTGTATTTTTCACCCAAATCGACA
>Ga0209373_10004964_pt1 | contig 11192 bp, 5 predicted proteins | sample Higcelweek5metaG_FD_187173 | JGI IMG/M metagenome (GOLD analysis project Ga0209373, IMG submission 187173) | Freshwater pond sediment microbial communities from the University of Edinburgh, under environmental carbon perturbations - High... | ecosystem: Environmental > Aquatic > Freshwater >... | reverse complement strand
TAAGACCGATAACCAATCGAGTACTTGGTCGGGCGATTTAAAAGATGATTCGGAGGTAATTCTACCGAAAAAGTCATTTTTGTTAAGGCCGGCAGTAAGTTCTGTTCGTGGTATTTTCCGCTTGTTTTTTAAGTTCGAAGGAAAAGGAATGGATAACATTCCAGAAGGTCCATGCTTTTTTGCGCCAAATCACGAATCGTTGCTCGATGCTTTTTTGGTGTTATCGTACCTCGATAAGACAACACTCAAAGACACCTTTTCGTATGCAAAGAAAGATCACATGAAGGGTGTAATTCGTCGATATATTGCCCGCCGTTCCAATATCATCATTATGGATTTATCGCACGATTTGAAAAAATCCATTCAGAAAATGGCCGAGGTTGTTAAACAGGGAAAGAAAATTCTAATTTTCCCCGAAGGTACTCGAACTCAGACTGGTGAACTTGGCGATTTTAAAAAGACTTATGCAATTTTGAGTACCGAACTCAAAATACCGGTTGTTCCGGTTGTTATCGATGGAGCTTATGAGGCAATGTCGTCAGGTGCAAAGAAAATCAAGTGGGGACAAAAAATTAAGATCGAATTTTTGCCACCAGTTTATCCCGAAAATTTGAAGCCCGAAGAGCTCAATGCAATTGTGAAACAGAAAATTGCGTTGGCAAAGAAACGTTAGAATTAGTATTTAAAATAGATTCTTATTCAAGAAATAGCAGTGTAATTCACTGCTATTCTTTTATGTATTAGTTTTAGTTTATCAAACTATCTGATATTTATGGTTGAGTATTGAGCGAAAACGAACTCTGTTAATCTATTCACATTAAAATCAAAGAGGCATACTTTCCTTTGGTGTGTTCTTGTTTGGACCTTGAATTTGTAAATGTTTTCCATGAGAATACGTTTGTTTAACGAACTAAATATTCACATAGAAATCGAAATTATTACTGCTGAAAACCTTGTAATCATGGTAGATTAATTATCTTTGCGAACTTGTTTTAAAATTATTATAAAGATGATCAGCATATCTCTTCCCGATGGGAGTATCAAACAATTTGAAAGTCCAGTAACTGGTCTTGATATAGCAAATTCTATTAGTCCACGTTTGGCATCTGATGTTTTAGCCGTTTCAGTAAACGAAGAAGTTTGGGATCTTACCCGCCTTATTTCATCAGATGCATCAATAAAACTTTTCAAGTGGGACGACCCAGAGGGCAAGCATGCTTTCTGGCATTCATCAGCTCACTTGTTGGCCGAAGCCGTCGAAGCAATTTATCCAGGAACAAAGTTTGGGATTGGTCCGGCTATCGATAATGGTTTTTATTACGATGTCGACCTTCCAGATGGAAAAGTATTGTCGGATAAAGATTTAGAGCAGATTGAAAAGAAAATGCTCGAACTTGCCCGTCAGAAGAATGCTATCACTCGTGCCGATATTTCAAAAGCTGAAGCACTTAAAGTTTTTCAGGAAAAAGGAGATCAATACAAACTTGAATTGATTAACGATTTGGAAGACGGTACAATAACTTTATATTCCCAAGGAAACTTTACTGATTTGTGCCGCGGGCCTCACTTGCCAAATACCGAGTCAATTAAGGCTATTAAGTTGCTTAATGTGGCTGGTGCTTACTGGCGAGGAAACGAAAAGAACAAGATGCTAACCCGTATTTATGGTGCATCTTTCCCAAAGGCAAAATTACTTGAGGAATATCTTGTTCTTCTTGAAGAAGCTAAAAAACGCGACCACCGTAAAATTGGTAAGGAAATGGAACTTTTTGCATTCTCGCCAGAAGTGGGAATGGGGTTGCCATTATGGTTGCCAAAGGGAACAACTTTGCGCGACAATCTTGAGCAATTCTTGAGAAAAGTTCAAAAGAAATATGGTTACCAGCAGGTAATTACACCGCATATTGGTAATGTTAATCTGTACAAAACTTCGGGTCATTACGAAAAATATGGTAAAGATTCATTTCAAGTTATAACTACACCACAGGAAGGTGAAGTGTACATGCTCAAACCAATGAACTGTCCTCATCACTGCGAAATATACAAAACAAAACCACGATCGTACAAAGACCTTCCAATTCGTTTTGCCGAATTTGGAACAGTTTACCGTTACGAAATGAGTGGCGAATTGCACGGTTTAACCAGGGTTCGTGGATTTACTCAAGACGATGCACACATTTTCTGTACACCCGATCAGGTTAAAGATGAGTTCAAAAAAGTAATTGATATCATTTTTGTCATTTTCAATGCTTTGGAATTTCATGATTTTACTGCTCAGATTTCGTTACGCGACCCAAATAACAAAGAAAAGTACATTGGATCTGACGAAAATTGGGAAAAATCTGAACGGGCAATTATTGAAGCTGCTGCCGAAAAAGGGTTGAAAACAGTGACCGAAACAGGCGAAGCCGCTTTCTATGGTCCAAAACTCGATTTCATGATCAAAGATGCTGTGGGACGTAGCTGGCAACTTGGTACAATTCAGGTCGACTATAACCTTCCTGAAAGATTTAAGCTTGAATACATTGGGGCTGATGATCAACGCCATCGCCCGGTAATGATTCATCGTGCACCGTTTGGTTCAATGGAGCGTTTTGTTGCTGTGTTAATTGAGCATACTGTAGGTAAATTCCCTTTGTGGCTAACCCCCGATCAGGTTGCAATTTTGCCTATCAGCGAAAAATATAACGATTACGCAAGAAAAGTTTCAAATATTTTAAATATTTCCGATATTCGCACCGTCGTTGACGACCGTAACGAAAAGATTGGCAGAAAGATTCGCGATAATGAATTAAAACGTACGCCATATCTGCTTGTTGTAGGTGAAAAAGAAGCTGAATCAGATTCGGTTTCAGTTCGTCGACAAGGAGGGCAAGGCGATCAAGGATCTATGACCATTGATGAGTTTGCTCAGCTTATTAGGAAGGAAATTAGTGAGCAATTAAGTAACATACAAAATTTAAGCAATTTGTAATTTTGGAGGAAAGAACTTTACCACAAAAAGGCAGGAGAAATGATAGACGGGAAGAAGAGAAATCAGCTTTTCGTATTAATCATCAAATTAGGGTTCGCGAAGTTAGGCTTGTTGGAGACAACATCGAAAACCCAGGTGTAGTAACTACACAACAAGCCATTAAAATGGCTGATGATTTGGATCTCGATTTGGTTGAAATTTCGCCTAAAGCAGAGCCACCTGTCTGTCGAATTACTGATTATCAGAAGTTTCTTTATCAACAAAAAAAGAAGCAAAAGGAGATCAAAGCTAATGCAGTAAAAGTTGTTGTTAAAGAAATTCGTTTCGGTCCAAATACCGACGAACACGATTTTCAATTTAAACTTCGACATGCAGAGAAATTTTTGCAGGAAGGTGCAAAAGTTAAAGCTTTCGTCTTTTTTAAAGGTCGTTCAATTTTATTTAAAGAACAGGGCGAAATTTTATTGCTCAAGTTCGCAAATGAGTTGGAAGAAGTAGGAAAACTCGAAATGATGCCTAAGTTAGAAGGCAAACGAATGACGATATTTATTTCACCTAAGAAGAAAAAATAATTAGGTTGTACATTTAAAAAGTAGGATAATGCCGAAAATGAAAACCAATGCCGGAGCTAAAAAACGTTTTAAGCTTACAGGTACAGGAAAAATCAAAAGAAAGCATGCTTTTAAAAGTCACATTTTGACCAAAAAAAGCACAAAACGCAAACGTAACCTTACTCATATTGGTTTGGTCGATAAGACTGATACTCCAAATGTGAAGAGGATGTTAGCAATGAAATAATTTCTTTTGTTTTAGATTAAAATTAGTAGTTAACCGGAGTGAATTAGCTTTTAAGTCTCATAATAGTAAAGAGCGCTAACCACTCGAAAATGTAAAATTATGCCAAGAAGTGTAAACCACGTTGCATCTCGTGCCAGAAGAAAAAAGATTCTTAAGGCAACCAAAGGTAATTTTGGGTCAAGAGCAAACGTTTGGACGGTAGCGAAGAATACCTGGGAAAAAGGTATGCAGTATGCTTATCGTGACAGAAAAAAGAAGAAAGCAGATTTCAGGGGCTTGTGGATTCAGCGTATTAATGCTGCTGTTCGTCCTGAAGGTTTAAATTATTCAACTTTTATTAATCTTTTGAAGGTTAATAAAATTGAAATAAACCGTAAAGTTTTAGCTGATTTAGCAATGAATCATCCGGAAGCTTTTAAAGCTATTATTGAAAAGGTAAAATAGCATCATTTTAGGTGAAATAATATAAGGCCCGGTGTTTATCATCGGGCTTTTTTTTTGTGTTTCGTGCATGTTTATTTTGTTGTAGAAGTGTAAAATGAATTAGTTTTTGGTATTTTAGTTTATAATAAAGGATACGTTCACAAAGATCCCCGGATTTCTTTAATTCGGGGATTTTTCGTAATCAATGGATCGCGTGAGTGTATCGGTTTTTAGCCGATTAAATTCTATGAATGCGATTAAAAATCGCAGCGACTGATACAGTTAAGAGTTAGCCTATTTTTTATTTCTCAATTTTTTAAGAAGAATAAAGAGAGATATATTTGCTGAAATTTTATTTTGATGGGGGTTTTTAATGTTTACATCGATTTGGCTGCCTTTTTTTTGTCGGCAATCATCATGGTGCGTGGGAGTTGGTTTAATAAATCGAATTTGTATATGGGGGGTTATTTTTTGGTCACCGCCTATATTCCTTTGGTTTTTTGTTTTGGATATACCGGTGATTCGTTGATTTGGACGGCTCTGCTGGTGGGCACCTCTGTTCCATTCTTTTTTCTGCTTGGTCCATTGGCATTTTTCTATGTTCGAAGTGTACTTACCGACCAGGCACGACTCTCAAAAACGGACTACCTCCACTTTTTGATTTTCTTCATCCAGTTGCTGCTTATGCTTCCCTATTTGTTTACTTCGTGGGAATACAAACTATCCGTAGCCCGGATGGTAGAAAGTAGCGACATCAGACAACTCTCCTTAAATCTGTTGGTCATCCCCGATATTGTCAATTCTTTTCTTGGGATGCTGCACCTGTCAGTCTATCTTGTTTTGATTGCTTACATCTGGTGGAAGTATAAAAAGTCCAACGATATAAAGTCGTATAATAACCTTTCGTTTCAGTTTGTGGAGCGATGGCTGCTTCTGTTTGTTTTGTTGGTGGTAATCTTTTTGGTGAATACTCTTTTCGTTTCATTAAGCAATATGGCAGTGCCTTCGCGGAGTGAATTTTTGGCAAATTTTCCGGGTTTTATAAAGTACACCGGAGTAATGCACCTGATTATTCTTGGCGGCTTGCTTTCGTTTCCTGAAATCATGTATGGCCTTCCCCGGGTTAAAGCCGTGATGGATACTGACAACACTGAAGAGTTGACGGATATCGAGGAAAATGATATTGAAAAAGCGAAGTTGACCAAAGAGATAATTCCCCATCTCAATGGGTTGCAATTTCCGGAAATTGAGAAGAAGGTAGAGAAGGTGGTACATTATTCCAAGTCGTATCTGGAACCCGATTTTACCATTTACAAACTATCGGTTGAAGCAGGAATTCCGGTACACCACCTTCGGTATTATTTCAATAAAAGTGGGATATCATTTACGAACTTTAAAAACAAGCTCAGGATAAACTATGCCATAACGATCCTCAATAGCACCGAACGCAACCGATATAGCATAGAAGGCATTGGCCAGCAAGCGGGTTTTACGTCGAGTACCAGCTTTTTTACTGAATTTAAAAAGGAAACCGGGCAAACACCTACCGAGTATGCCAAGAGCAAGCATGATGTAGCCTGATCATTTTCAGCCTTATTTTTTCTCATTTTTTACCGACAAATCACTTCAGGATTTTAAAATGCTGAAGTGATTTGTCGTGTTTGTCAGTCATATTAACCCTTCTAAAAGGCGATTTTTGAAGCATTCCAATTGGGGTGAAAATTTAGGGTAAATGCAACACCAACCATAGGTTTCAGAGGTTTTTAGGGAAAGGATTCCTGACTGGTTTTTAATTCCTTCTCGTTTTTTGGTTACGATAGCCAATGGGGCGTTGTAACTGGTTTCCGTGGTGTCTTTCCAGAGAGGGAGACCAGTGTTGAAAAAGTCCTTTCGGAATCTCAAAGGATAACGAAAGTGAAATTGGTTGTGAAAAAAATAAGAAAACAAAATAAAAAATTGAAATATGAAGAACTTTTACAGAAAAATTAAGGATAATTTTCTTCGGGGAATTTATCTGGTTATCATTATTTTCACTTCAGTTGTAGCCGTAAATGCTGCAACAATTAATACCTATGATTCCGAAAGTGGTGATGCCCCGACACTGAATACCAGTGAAATGACCAATGAGGCTTATCTTAGTATATGTGAGAATCCTTACAGTGGAGGTACCATTGCTGCAGACCAAGCTGGTATCAGCCCGTTCAACCCCGCTGAAATTACCAATTTATCCCTGCCAGTGGGATATAGAGGTGGTGTGCTGGTATACAAATGGCAAAGTTCAACCACTAGCGCAACATCTGGTTTTACAGATATTGCTGGCACCAATTCAGCAACCTATGATCCGGGTGTAGTTACCCAAGCCACCTGGTTCAAGCGTTTAGCTATTGTAGATTGCATGGATGACTGGACTGGCGCTGCAGAATCGAACGTGGTAAAGATGACGATAGTTGACCTTGCCCCCGCCATCACCTTCGCCTCTATCAATAGTGGTGAAATGTCTGTCAAACTGGCATTTAACGCTGTTGGTTTATTTCAAATTGACTGGGGTAATGGCATTTTAGTTTCTCAAACTGCAAATACAGTTTACACTACCTATTCTACATCGTCGTACACCACTGGCACTACTGTAAAGATTTATGGCTCGGGAATTACAAAAATTGATGTCTCCTCAAAAAATTTAACTTCATTAAACGTTTCAGCTTGCACAATGCTAACCGATTTACAGTGCAGTTTCAATCCTCTAATAGCTCTTGATGTAAGCAAGAATACGGCGTTAACAAATTTGTATTGCAACTCCTCTCAACTAACTACGCTGGATGTAAGCAAGAATACTGCGTTAAATTATCTTAATTGTACCACTAATAATCTAGCTGCTCTGGATATAAGCAAAAATACGATGTTAATAAAATTGTATTGCTATGATAATCAAATAACAGATTTAGATGTAAGCAAGAATACCGCGTTAACTTTGATATGGTGTACCAGCAACAAACTAACTACTCTAAATGTAAGTAAGAATACGGCGTTATCAATATTAGAATGTACTAACAATCAACTAACCACTCTTGATGTAAGCAATAATTCAGCGTTAACTGAATTGTATTGTAGTCAGAATCAACTAACTGTGTTAGATGTAAGGAATAATACAGCTTTAACTCGTTTTATGTGCTCTTACAATCAACTAAACTATTCAACTTTGCCACAAAAAAAATCGGGTTATATATTTTATTATTATGCACCTCAAGCCAACTTTCCTGCTAGTGTAACAAACGGGGTGGTCAATCTAAGTAGTCAACTTACCGCTAGGAATGCAACTGGTGCAACCCAAACCACAGTTTATAAATGGTACACCCAAACATCAAATACGTTGTTAATTCCCGGTACTGATTATAGCGAAAAAGACGGGGTGTTTGCCTTTCTGAAAACCCCTTCGGATAGCGTGTATTGCACGATGGATAACAGTGCCTTCCCTAATTTTAGCGGTGCAAATGTGTTTCGTACGGTGAATCTGAAAGTGGAAGTTTCTGTCATCACCTTAACCTCAGAGAACAGTGGAGCATTGTCCTTAGACCTTGAGTTTAGTGTTCCTGATAATTCATTTTATATCGACTGGGGTGATGGTATATTAATACCTCTAACCACAAAAAATTATGTAATGACCTACTCTGCCACTTCTTACATAGCAGGTAGAACTGTAAAGGTATATGGTTCGGGAATAACAAAATTTGATGCTCACTTACAAAATTTAACTTCATTGGACGTTACTGCTTGCTCAACGTTGACCCAGTTGGATTGTAAGAGAAATAAATTAACTGCGCTGGATGTTACCAAGAATACAGTGTTGACAAGTTTGTGGTGCGACGGAAATCGACTAGAAACTCTGGATGTCAGTAAGAATATAGCGTTAGAAAATTTATTTTGCAATAACAATCTGCTATCTAATCTTGACCTAAGGAAGAATACAGGGTTAACTATTTTGAATTCCTCGTACAATCAACTGTCAACGTTGAATCTCAGTGAAAATATAGCGATGACTGGTTTACATTGTGGAAACAATCAACTTGACACGCTGGATCTAAGTAAGAATTTAGCGTTAACTATTCTTGTTTGCACAGGTAATGAATTAAAGATGTTGAATTTAAGCAAGTGTAAAGTATTAGCAGAAATATATTGTTCCGGAAATCAATTGACTACATTGGATATAAGCAATAATGCTGAGTTAACTTATTTAGATTGCCGCTTTAATCAATTAACCTCTCTGGATGTAAGCAAAAATTTGGCGTTAACTTCTTTGCTTTGTGGCAAAAATAATCTAATTGCCCTGGATGTAAGCAAAAATATAAATTTACATAATTTGTATTGCTTTTACAATCAACTAAAAACACTGGATGTAAGCAATAATAAACTGTTGACCGAATTGGATTTTTTCTCCAATCAACTAAAAACACTGGATGTAAGCAAGAATGAGGCATTAACCTTTTTGTTATGCACAAACAATCAACTAAACTATTCAACCTTGCCACAAAAGAAATCGCGTTATTCTACCTATATGTATGCCACCCAAGCCAACTTTGCTGCCAGTGCAACTAACGGAGTGGTCGATTTAAGTAGCCAGCTTACCGCCAAGGATGTTAGCGATGCCACACAAACCACGGTTTATAAATGGTATACCAAAACTGGTACTGCATTGGCTGCAGGAATAGATTATAACGAAGCCAACGGGGTATTTACCTTTTTGAAAAATCCTGCCGATAGCGTGTATTGCACCCTGGAAAATGGTGCCTTCCCCGATTTTACCGGCGCTGATGTTCTTCGTACCGTAAATTTGAAAGTGGTTGTTTGTACCAATCCTACCAGCGGCGGAACTATTGCAGCCAATCAAAGCGGTTGTAGTCCATTTGACCCTACTGAAATTACCAGCGTAGCCTTTCCTTCCGGACATTTGGGAACATTGGAATACAAATGGCAACGTTCAACCACAAGCGCCATAACCGGTTTTGCCGATATTTCCGGAACCAATGCGGCTGCCTTTAATCCTGGAAATCTCGCAGTTACCACCTGGTATAAACGGTTAGCCCGTGTTGAGTGTATGGCCGACTGGACAGGAGCTGCTGAATCGAACGTAGTGACGATAACTGTAAATCCACAGCCCGAAGCCCCTGTGGCTGGGGTAAATTCTTTTACCTATAGTGGAACCGTGAAAACCGCCACTGCAACCGTTGGGGTGGGAGAAACCGTCGACTGGTATGCCAATGCAACTGGTACTACTACAGTTTCAGCACCAACAGGTATCAATGTGGGTACCTATTCTGCTTACGCCGAAGCCCGAAACACAACAACCGGATGTGTGAGTGCCAAACGCACGTTGATCACGTTGGATATCAAGCAAGCGACACTTACCGTTACCGCCGATAATAAAAACCGTCTTTACGGAAGGGCAAATCCGGTGTTGACATTTTCATACAGTGGTTTTTCTGCTGGAGAAGATTCATCAACCCTCGATGTTTTGCCAGTTGCTTCAACATTGGCAACAAGAGATAGTGATGTTGGAAGTTATGCGATCGTTGTTTCGGGCGGATCGGACAACAATTATGACATATTGTATCGAAATGGCAAATTGGATATTGAACAGGGCAACGCGAACATCATTGCCGAAAACAAGACGATGCGCTATGGCGATTCAATCCCTGAACTGACAATCAGGTACGAGTTTTTCGACGCTGTTGGAAAAGAGTTAAAACTTGACCATAAAATTACGGCCTGGGTAGATGCGGATAGCATTAAAGGTCCGGGAACTTATCCTATCCATATTTCGGGAGGGAAAGACAATAATTACGCGTTGTTCTACATCGGAGGTACTTTGACAGTCGAAAAAGCACTGTTGACAGTTACTTCCGAAGATAAAACCATTACTTATGGCGAACAAGTGCCTGAGCTGACCTATACAATTGATGGTTTCCTGAAAGGCGACAAAGATTCGGTACTTTTATCGAAGCCAACTATTGCGGTGAATACAGGTGCTGGAGTAAATGCAGGTGTTTACGATATTGTTGCATCAGGCGGTTCCGACGAGTTTTATGAGTTTGACTATCGGATCGGAAAACTTACAGTGAAGAAAGCGCCGCTTACCGTAACAGCTGTAAATGCAACGTCAACAGTGGGCACAATCCCAACGTTTGATGTAACCTACAGTGGTTTTGTTAACGGCGAAACCAAAGAGGTAATCGATACGCTTGCTCGGGTAACAACAACGGCAACAACAGCCAGTCCTTCGCGAACTTACCCAATCACTGTTTCGGGCGGTTCCGACAATAATTACGAGTTCTCCTATATTAATGGGCAACTTTGGTTGATTGAAAAAGTCACCCCCGTAATTTCATGGGTGCCATCGAACCTTACTTATGGGGTGAAACTTGGCCGAGAACAGCTCAATGCAACTTGTAATGCAGAAGGTACATTGTTTTATGAACTCGCAGAAGGAACTCTTTTGAATGCAGGCGAAAAGCAGGAACTGAAAGTAACTTTTGAGCCTTTCGACACAATTAGCACAAATAAAATATCGAAAAGCGTTTATGTTGATGTACAGAAAGCGGTACTCACCGTAAAGGCCAACGATAAGATTGTTAATTATGGCGACACACTGCCTGTATTATCGTTCTCTTATTCTGGTTTTATTAACGATGAAAATGCCGGAGTGCTTGATGTTCTGCCAACAATCACATCAATTGATGGTGTGGACGAAGCAGGCACCTATCCAATTATGGTTTCGGGCGGGGCTGACAATAACTACAATTTTGAGTACGAGAACGGGACTCTTACCGTTAAACCAAGGCTCAACCCTGTGGTTATCTGGGAAACCCCATCGGACATCACTTACGGAACAGCATTAAGCCAAGTGCAGCTCAATGCTAAAACCGATGTGGCAGGTACGTTTGTTTATACGCCATCGGCCGGAACAGTGTTTGAAGCAGGCAAGTCGCAGCCGATAATTGTTCAG
>Ga0209373_10004962_pt1 | contig 11193 bp, 3 predicted proteins | sample Higcelweek5metaG_FD_187173 | JGI IMG/M metagenome (GOLD analysis project Ga0209373, IMG submission 187173) | Freshwater pond sediment microbial communities from the University of Edinburgh, under environmental carbon perturbations - High... | ecosystem: Environmental > Aquatic > Freshwater >... | reverse complement strand
CGTGGGAGGCTATTCCCTAGACCCAGAAAAGCTCCGGTATTTTCAACTTTTTCTAATGTAACTATTTTTCCAACCACCTCAATGCGTTCAAAATAATCTACTTTATCGCGGACAATAATTTTTGAGATTTGGTCTACTGCAATAGCACTTACGATAATAAGGAATATCAATAGGAACCTTTTATAATTAAAATTTTTCATAACTAATTATTACAAAATTGATGACATCAAATTTAATTCAAAGTTTGAAAAATACAAAACGTAATATTCCTGAACAAATACCTGAAAATTTTTAAGCTTAAGTTAACTGCATAAAAAAACCACCCGAAGGTGGTTCTTATAATGTAAAAGTCTGAATGGCTGGGGAAATGATAAAACTATGAATTTAGAAAGAATTTTTAGATTTTAATCCCCGTTTTGTTTTGCTATCGTTTTGATTTACTTTTGGCGACACAGAGATTTGTGTCATAGAGGTTTGAGGAAGGAGAGTATTTTTAGCAAAACATTGCCCGTGTTGCTGTTTTTGATTTTGCCCAAACATACGTTTAGACTCAAGCATTGCAGCATTTACTTTTACATTAGTATTTTCAGATATTTGAAACATTAAAGATTAAATTATTTTAAAAATTTTGTTCGATAAACTTGTCCACCGAATGTTACGATTATAATATTTATTCCTTCAGTGAAATTTTCTGGGCGAAAGAAGATTTCATTTCTGCCCTTTTGAGTATAATAATCTGCTTTATGTAAAACTCTACCTAAAGGATCAACTATTGTGACATTTGCAATTTCCTCAGCGGATGCATTAAACTCTACTGTTGCTTCTGATGAGCCAGGCAGATGGTTAAAATTTAATCCTGAAAGGACAGTGTTTGAACATTTTACATTAATTATTTCGGATTTTGATTCTGTTCCGTCAAAATCAGTCTGAATCAATCTGTAATAATATAATTCTTCGGTTGCTTCAGTATCTTGATAAGTATAATTTTGCACAATACCAGAATTACCTGAACCTTGAATTATGGCCAAGTCTACAAAATAAACAGCATCGGTACTTCTCTGAATTAAAAAATGACTATTATTACGTTCGCTGGCAGTCGTCCATGTAAGCATCACATTCTGTTTGCCTGCGAACAAACCATCAAAACTTCTCAGTTCAATTGGTAAGCACACATCTACACTTATTAGAACAGATGAAGATTCATCACCACACAATGCCAAAGAACCGGAAACTGTAACAGAATATGAAGTGGTAGCTGCAGGAGTAACAGATATACTCGAACCCGTTTGTCCAGTGCTCCAAGTAAAAACATTACCACTTCCAGGAGCAGTAGCCGTTAATGTGGTGGTGGTATTTCCTTCGCAAACTATTTGATCAGCTCCTGCATCAACCACCACGACATCTGAATTATTAGAATTTATTGTATAGTTACAAATATCTCCGGCATTACCATCAACCATAATATAATAATAATTGCCCGCAGTAAGTCCAGTTGCCGTAATAGAAAAATTACCACTATGTGATCCATCTGACAATGCACATTCTGTCATCCTGTTAAGATTACTTCCATTCCAGTCAAAAACTGCAGCTTGAATACCATTTATACATGGTGAAATAATTGGAACAGTAAAATCTAAATCGACTTGAGTTGCATTAGCCTGAAATTTGAGCCAAGAATTATTTTCCACAGTTCCCACGAAATTCAATGCAGATGGACAGGAGCCTCCCGATTTGTTTAAATTACCAGGGAAATCGTTTCCAAAATCGCCACTTGTTTTTCCGCAATAACCATTTAAATTACAAACTATAGGAGCAGCACCAAACAAATCTGCAGCATCGGGATTTCCCGGTGAACAATTAAGCTTCGACACAGTTGAAATTGTTGCTGACCAGCCAGAAGCTACGGCTTTTGCTCCATCAGATTTAAACTGAAAGCAAATTTCGGAAGATGAAGATAACAATGTAAAACTATTAGCTTCTTTGAAATAAGGCAATTTATTACTATTAGCAGCATTTCCGCTTAGTTTAACAACTAAAGGCGAAGTAATATCTGGGCCGTCGTAAATGTAAAGTGTATCTCCTGGAGCAATTTGACCTAAAGTAAAACTAAACTTAATTAAACTATCGTCGCCTGAACTAAATGTAATATAGTAATTTTCGCTGCTTCCGTAATTTCCCGAAGGATTACTATCAGTAAATGTACCTGTTCTGGTGACAATGTTAGCTCCATTAAAGACATCTATCTCATATACTGTTGTAAAAGTTGTTTTTGCATTTACTGACACTTCAGTCAAGTTGTAACAATTACCAGCAGAATTAAAAGAGTATATATTGAAATAATATATTATGCCAGGAGCAAGAGAACTTACTGAAACCGAAGATCCTGTGCCACTGTAAACTACAAAATTATCACTACCTATTTCATCACCATGACCAAACATCGAATTTGCAGTATAAGTAGTTCCAATCTCTGGATCTGTAGCATTAACTCCATTTCGTCTCGCAACAACAAGAGTTTTATCACCACTTCCATTTGTCCAACTAATTGTCATTCCCGAACTCGTTATCGAAGACGTGGCTAGTGATGAAACTTGAGTTGATGGAACAGTGCAACTTGTTGTTACTACAGCCGAATTAAGGTTATAACAAGGTCCTGAAGTATTGTATGAATAAGCAAAGAAAACATAATCTGAGCCCGAATCTAAACCTGTAACAGTTATCGAAGTTCCGGTACCATCATAAACCACAAAATTATCATTACCAATATTATCACCGCTTCCAAAAACAGTATTACTAGTATAAGAATTCCCATTTTCGGGAAGCGTAGTAATTGAGTTAATTTCTTTTGCAATAACCAAAGTTTTATCACCGCTCCCATTTGTCCACGACAAATCTGCTGTAGTTCCAGTAAAACCAGTTATTGAGAATGCTGAAACTTGAGTTGTTGGAAGATATGATGCAGTGATTTTTACGTTATCGTGGCGGTATTTTGGAGTTGAAGATGTTCCCCAGTGAGCAACCTTAACCTGAGCCGATGTTCCTGTTAAACCTGCCACTGTAAATGTTGCAAATGAATTATCTGCGCATCCAGTTGTATTAACAACAGAGCCAAATTCGACCCATGTGCTACCTCCATTTAAAGTATAATAAGCTTTACAACCACTTGCCGAATTGGCACTTGATCGCCCTAGGTCTACAGAGAAGTTTATACTTTTGCAAGAAATATCTACCATCGAAGAAGTCCAAATAACACAATAATTCTGAAAATTTGATGATGTAGGTGCTCCTGCTGGCGAATTTCCGACAGCATCAGTATTATAAGATTCAAAGTATCCAGTACTCATTTCTTTAAAATAGTCGGTAGAAGTAAAAGTAACGCCATTGGTTACATCAATTGTCCAGCCAATAACTCCAGTAGTATCAAGCGTTGTCCCATTTTGGCCTTTGTTTGTGTTTGCAGTAAAATCCTCATAATACAAAACCATTTCTTGCGAAGTCAAAGAATTGCTGATAAAACTTATCAGGACAATGCTTAAAATGATTAAGTGATTTTTCCGATTCATAGTTAATTTGATTTTGCTTTCCTCAAACCCAAAAGTATGAGTTTTATTAATATAACAAATTCAAAAGGGATTAAGAACCAATAACAGGTATAAAAAGTTAGATTTGGGGTAAAATGCAATTACTGTGGTGAAATGCAATCACGCTTTAGCTTTAATTCTTTGTATTAATTCTTTTGGGAAGTTTCGAGACACTGGAATTTCGATATCGGTTTCTCTGAAATGTAAATGGTAGCCTTGAGCATTCCCCGAGATTCGCGAAATATTGTGAATGTTTACAATATAAGACTTATGACACCTAACAATAGCATCCTTACTTTCGAGTTGTTCGGACATACGCTTTAAAGTTGATCGAAGAAGAACTTTTTTAAATCCAGAATCGGACTTATAGCAAACTGCTGAGTAATTATCGTTGGCCTCAATAAACAGAAGTTTGTTAAGACTTAATTCGATATAATCCTTATCATTATCAGCTATTAGTTTAACCATTATATCTTCTGTAGGCTTATCCAGCTTATTAATGGTATCAGATAATACTGTTGCTGTCTTAAGATGTCTTTTCAATAATATTCTTTCAATTAAGAACAAGACGATAAAAATTGGTAACGCCGAGTATGTAACCACGTCGGCTAAAGCAAGAATATAACTATTAAATTCTGTTTTACCAGTATAATTTCCAAAAAAGTAGAGTACAAGACTCAAAACAATTATAAATATGCCAAGTGCAGTAGCATAATATAGTATTTGTCTACCCCTGTTAATTATTCTTCTGATATTACTTAACGCCAATGTCAACGCTAGGATAAAAGATATAATCAGATAGTATCGGCTCTTACGTTCAGATTTGTTTTTTTCTGCTTGAAGAACTGACTCCTTTTTTAAAAACTCAATCTCTTTTTCTTTCTTTTCGAGTTGGTATTTTGTTGCCAATTCTGCCACCCGGCTATTGATTTCAAGATTGTTAATAGAATCATTTAATTTTAAATGCAGATTTAAAAATTTATACGCTTGTTTGAAATCGTTAGTAAGCTTATAAACTTCTGATAACTCAAAATACGCATCACTAAGTTCGGAAAGATAATTTATTGAATCAGCATATTCAATACTCAGATTAAGATGAAAAATTGCTTTATCGAATTCATTTTTTGTCTTAAAGATTTTTGCTTTTTCGATATTACATCTAGCAATTCCAGCCATATCCCCGGATTGCTCACTTATTTTTAAAGCTTTATCAATATTTTCAAGAGCCGAATCGGTATTACCTCGTTTAAGATCAACACCCCCAATGCCATAATATGCAAAATAAATTCCTTCTGGATTATTTAACTGTTGCTCTATCAACAACGAATTATAATAATAGGTATATGCAAGGTCGAGACTATCAGTAAGTTCGTAAATACTTCCCAGATTGTATAATCTAATAGAATATTGACTCTTATTATTAAGTTTTTCCTCAATAGCTAATGATCTCTTATAGTATTCAATAGCCTGAGTGTAATTCTTCTGAGACTGATAAATCCCACCTATATTATTAAGACATACACTAATTTTTATTTGATTATCAATTTCTTCAGCGAGTTTTAGTGCTGCAAGATTATAATTAATAGCTTTATCGAAAGAACCACTGTTTTTATAAATTATACCAAGAATGATATTTGCTTGAATTTGACCTTCCGTATATTTTTCCTGACTGCTTAATTCTAGTGATTTGTTTGCATAATCGGTAGCTTTACCAATATCTTTTTGTCTATACTCGTAACTTAATGTATTTAGAACATCAACTTTTTGTTTGGCATCAGTGGTTTTGGTTAAAACCGTTTCAAGACTATCAATACGACCAACTTGAGATTTCGCATCTAGACATGATAATAAAAATGTTGCTAGTGCAATAAAAAAAAACATAAAACTATTAAGGGGCAATATTTTTAACAGGTAGTTTTTCAATAGTCAGATGTGTTTGTTTTTACAAAGTTAACCAAATATTTTAAAAATAGACAAAACTAAATTTATAGTATTAGAATAATAAAAGACAAAAAATTGAAGAAATCAGCAATAATAAAACTAATAATCGTTTCAACAAGCTATCACTAAAACAAACAGTTTATCACATTGTTTTTAAAATTCGCTAAATCTTAGTTACTTTTAATTATGTTTTTAGTTAACATAGTTTTCAATCACCAAAATTTTGTTCTACAACTCCGGTATAGTCAATATGCCGGAGTTTTTTAATCTGCAGATGCAATGGATTTGGATATTCAAATTATTTTTTGTGCAGTTTACCATTCACCAATTAAAAATGCTATTCACCCCAAACTATTCTGTTGGACACGAATTCGGGCTGCTTATCACAAGCGGTTGATACTTTAATAACTAACGCGATATATTTGACAAAATAAGATTTTTTGCTAAAATACTTACTTATGAAATCAGGAATGAAAATTGGGTCGATTATCTGTTTAATCTTATGTTTTTCTACAAACATTGTAAGATCACAAATCACAGTTAACAACTACACAGCATTGACAAATGCTCAGGCAGCAACAGCATTAGTAGATTCGCTTGTTGGTGACGGAATTACATTTTCCAATGTGTCGTTTCAAGGAGTCAGAAATTCGGGAGGTAGTTATGGTTACCAAACTTGCTATTTTACAACTGCAGGAGCTACAGCGACACAAATGGGCATTGATAGAGGGATTGCTTTAACCAGTGGAAATACAAACTTGATTTCGATTGGTATGGCAACAAATCCAGGAGCAACAAACTCATTTTCAAAAGGATACATTTCATCTTCACCAGGTGAATTAAGAAAAACAGCAACTCCAATTAATGATATGACTGTTCTTGCTGGAGCTGTAAATTGGTATAATGGAGCTATACTAGAATTTGACTTTATCCCAACAGGAGATTCTATTGTTTTTAAATATGTTTTTGGAGGAGAAGAATATAGCGATAATACCAATTTCACAAATTACCAATGTTCGCAGTACAATGACAAGTTCGGATTTTTAATCAGCGGACCAGGCATTGCAGGAGGGGCCGGATATACTAGCGATGCGAGAAACATCGCAAGATTAAGTAACGGATCCGAAGTAGGAATTAATTCGGTGAATAACGGAACAGTAGGATCAAGCGGAACCCCAAATGGACCATCATATTGCACAAATGCAAATTCATCATGGACAAATGGTACGCCAACACCCGAATTTAATGGAACTATTGCTGGAACCGCTCCGAATGGAAACACAGATGTACTTTTTGCGGCTCAAGGAGGATTAACTCCTGGACAAACCTACCACATAAAATTACTAATATGTGACGCAACGGATGGAGCTTATGATGCTATCGTGTACATCGAAGCAGGCAGTTTCACTTCACCAGCGCCAACATTAAGTTTAACTGCAAACCCTTCAACGATTTGTAATGGCGATAACACTTGGGTTGTTGCTACTCTTACAAACGGGACACCTCCATTTACTTATTCATGGAGCAATGGAACTATTCACAATTCTTCTAATATGGCCGATTCTATTCAAGTTTCGCCGGCAGCAAATACTACTTATTCAATCACTGTAACCGATGCAACTGCTGCAACATTCACAGACTCTCAACTAATTACAGTAAATGGATTAACTACGCCAACTTTTACAGCATTAGGTCCGTATTGCCGACTTGCAAGTCCTGCTGCTCTCCCTGCAACTTCGACAAATGGAATCACAGGCACGTGGTCACCGGCGACAATAAGTACTGCAACAGTCGGATCAACAACGTACAACTTTACATCAAATGCTGGCCAATGTGCTTCAAACACTACTATGAGTGTTACTGTTAATGCACTTCCAACGGCTGGGATAACAAATAATTCAGCAACAACTGTTCTAACCTGTACTCAAACAGCAATAAGCGTGACAGCAACAGGTGGAAGCAGCTATGCTTGGAGTGGTGGTTCTACACCCGCTACAGCAGCAAATTCACTTACAACTGCAGGGACATACACTGTAACTGTTACAAATGCAGCGGGCTGTACAGCAACTTCAGCAATTACGATTACTGGCAATACTACTCCTCCAGTTGCGGGAATAACAAACAACTCAGGTACAACTGTTGTTACATGCTCTACTCCTTCTATTTCGGTTACTGCAACTGGTGGAGGAACCTATAATTGGGGAGGTGGAATCACAACTCCTGCAAACAGTTTTACAGCAGCTGGAACTTATACCGTCACGGTTACAGCAGCAAACGGTTGTACTGACACCGAATCTATTACTATCACCCAAAATACAACACCGCCAACTGCCGGAATTACTAATAATACGGGATCGACAGTTCTTACTTGTACTTTAACAACAATCTCTGTAACTGCTACTGGTGGTGGAACATACAACTGGGGTGGCGGGATAACCACTGCTGCAAGAAATCTAACTGCTGCAGGAACTTATACAGTAACTGTGACAGCAGCAAATGGTTGTACAGATACTGAAAGTATTACAATTACTTCAAATACAACACCGCCAGCAGCTGCAATTACAAATAATACAGGCACTACAGTTTTAAATTGTACGACTACCACTATTAATGTAACAGCAACAGGTGGAGGAACTTACAACTGGGGCGGTGGAATAACAACTGCTGCAAATAGTTTTACAACAGCCGGCACTTACACCGTCACTGTAACAGGTGCAAATGGTTGTACAGCAACTGCATCAATTACGATAACTGGCAATACTACACCTCCAGTTGCTGGAATAACAAATAACTCAGGCACAACTGTTGTAACATGCTCTACTCCTTCTATTTCGGTTACTGCAACTGGTGGAGGAACCTATAACTGGGGCGGTGGAATAACAACTGCTGCAAACAGTTTTACATTAGCTGGAACTTATACTGTTACAGTTACAGCAGCAAACGGTTGTACAGACACCGAAAGCATTACAATTACGACAAACACAACACCGCCAACTGCCGGAATTACTAATAATACGGGATCAACTATTCTTACTTGTACTTTAACAACAATCTCAGTAACTGCTACTGGTGGTGGAACATACAACTGGGGTGGCGGAATAACAACTGCAGCAAGAAATCTTACTGCTGCTGGGACTTATACAGTAACTGTAACTTCAGCAAATGGTTGTACAGATACTGAAAGTATTACAATTACTTCAAATACAACACCTCCGGCAGCTGCAATTACAAATAATACAGGAACTACAGTTTTAAATTGTACAACTACCACTATTAATGTAACAGCTACTGGTGGAGGAACTTACAACTGGGGAGGCGGAATAACTACTGCTGCAAACAGTTTTACAGCAGCCGGCACTTACACCGTCACTGTAACAGGTGCAAATGGTTGTACCGCAACTTCAGCGATTACGATTACTGGCAACACCACACCTCCAGTTGCTGGAATAACAAATAACTCAGGCACAACAGTTGTTACATGCTCTACTCCTTCTATTTCCGTAACAGCTACTGGTGGAGGAACCTATAATTGGGGTGGTGGAGTCACAACTGCTGCAAACAGTTTTACAGCAGCTGGAACTTATACTGTTACAGTTACAGCAGCAAACGGTTGTACAGACACCGAATCTATCACTATCTCACAAAATACAACACCGCCAACTGCCGGAATTACAAATAATACGGGATCGACTATTCTTACTTGTACTTTAACAACAATCTCCGCAACTGCTACTGGTGGTGGAACATACAACTGGGGTGGCGGAATAGCCACGGCTGCAAGAAATCTTACTACTGCTGGGACTTATACTGTAACAGTAACTGCTGCAAATGGTTGTACTGATACCGAAAGCATCACAATAACACAAAATGTAGTTTTGCCAACAGCAACTATTACCAACAACACAGGAACAACAATTCTTGATTGTAACACAACACAAATTCAGGTTATAGCAGGTGGTGGCAATACATATTCATGGAGTGGTGGAAATTCACCATCAAATGCTAACAATAGCTTTAATACTCCTGGAAACTATATTGTAACAGTTACAAATGCAAGTGGATGCACCGATACTGAAAGTATTACTATCACACAAAACATCACTCCGCCTGTTGCTACAATCACCAACAACACAGGAAGTACCCAATTAACATGTACAGTTCTTAGCATTAATGTAAGTGCAGGAACAGGAATTTCTTACTTGTGGAACGGAGGTGCAACTACAACAACTGCAAATAATTCGTTTACAGTTCCAGGAAATTACTTTGTAACTGTTATAGGATCTAATGGATGTACGAACTCGGCAAACATCAGTATAACTCAAAACACAGTACCTCCAGTGGCCGTTATAACAAACAATACAGGTTTAACTGAATTGAACTGTTTAACAACTACGATTAGTTTGACTTCTACGGGCGGAAGCAACTACCTTTGGAATAGTGGAACCTCGCCCAATTCATCATCAAATTTGGCAAACACTCCAGGTACTTACACCGTAACGGTTACTGGCATCAACGGCTGTACAGATACCGAATCAGTAACAATTACTCAAAATACAACTATACCTGTTGCAACAATTACAAATAACTCAGCTACGACTCAACTCGATTGCCACACATCATCCATTACTCTAACAGCTGGAGGAGGGCTTAGCTATCAATGGAATTCTGGTTCTAATTTAAGCCAGGCAAGCAACACATATACCTCCCCTGGAAATTACACAGTAACAGTAACTGCTGCAAACGGATGTACTGATTCTGAAACAATAAATATCACACAGGTTACTCCTCTATCGGTCAGCCTCACTTCTACAAATGCCAATTGTGGTTCAATTGGAGGAAGCATTTCAGCAAATATTAGCGCTGGATCTCAACCTTACAATGTTCTTTGGTCAAATGCAGCAATTTCGACAAACCTAAATGATCTTGATCCTGGAAATTATTCTGTTACAGTAACTGATGATGACGGATGCACTGCCACAGCGACTACAACAGTTAGTACATTTGGAACAATAAATACCACTATTACACAAACTCAACTTATAAGTTGTGGTGGAGAAAACACTGGAATACTTAGTGCTACAACCAGCAGTACACAAAATCCATTTACATATAGCTGGAGCAATGGTGGCTTAACTGCTTCTATAAACAATCTGTTTGCAGGAACATACAGTATAACAATAACCGACAATTGGGGATGTACAGGTTCTTCATCATCCGAATTAATAAATCCAGCTGGCATGAATATAAATGCCAATACAAATGATATCAGTTGTAATGGAGAATCAAACGGTAGCATTTACCTAACAGTAAATGGTGGAAACTCTCCCTATTCCTACAATTGGAATAATTCAAATACTTCGGCATCACTTTCCGGACTTGTAGCTGGGGTTTATACCGTTACTGTTTCTGATAACATTAATTGCACACTTACAGAAAGTTTTACAGTTTCGGAACCTGAAAAATTAGTTCTAGACATTATAAAAGAAGATGTTAAATGCTATGGAACGGCAACAGGGAAAATTTCTTTAACTGCAATTGGAGGTAATAGTCCATATAATTATGGTATTGATAATGGAATATCAAATGCATCAGGTAGAATACACTCCAATCTTTACGCTGGAGCATATTCTGTTTATGTAACTGACAACTCTGGTTGCTCTGTACAAAATGA
>Ga0209373_10004961_pt1 | contig 11193 bp, 5 predicted proteins | sample Higcelweek5metaG_FD_187173 | JGI IMG/M metagenome (GOLD analysis project Ga0209373, IMG submission 187173) | Freshwater pond sediment microbial communities from the University of Edinburgh, under environmental carbon perturbations - High... | ecosystem: Environmental > Aquatic > Freshwater >... | reverse complement strand
AAAAGTAATGATTCTTATGATAATTGATGCGATTCTTGTTTGCTACACAGTTTTTATTATGCTGATTATTATAAAAACAACAATAAAGCAAAAAAGACCTCCAAACAAACACCTGAAGGATGAAAATTTTCCTGATTTATCAATTGTCATACCATTTCGTAATGAAGAAAACCATTTGTTACCACTCATTTCTTCACTTTCGGATCAGGTCTACCCCGGTGCCGTGGAAATTGTACTGATTGATGATCAATCTGATGATAATTCAGAGAATGTCATACAAAAATGTATTCCATCATGCAGACATGAAATAACACTGCTTAAAACAAATTTCAACGATTCTGTTAACCTTACAAGTAAACAACAGGCAATCAATACCGGAATAACCGCATCAAAACACGATGCGATTGTTTTTACTGACGCAGACATGCTTTTTGAACCTGACTGGCTGTACTCAATGGGCGAGCAGCTCTCTAATGGAGCAGATCTGGTTTTCGGACGCAGTTCAATATATACAGATAATAAAAATATGTTTACACTGTTCCAGGCATTTCAGCTTGACTTTTTATTCAGTGTTGCATACTGTTTTTTTCATAGTGGAATAACCGGTTCATGTATGGGAAACAACATGGCAATATCACGTATCAAATATTTTGACATAGGTGGATACAGCAGCACCGGCTATAGCATTGTCGAAGACAGGGCTCTGTTTGCACAATTTAAAAGGCACCATCTTATCTGCAGAATAACCACGCCTTTTTATTCAAAGGCATATACATACCCGTGTACCACATTCTCACAGTTTTATCATCAGATGCAAAGATGGGCGCGCGGCGGACTAAGTGCGAAATCAATTCTTATGCCTTTGGGAATACTTTTTGCATTTCAGAATGTTATTTTTTGTCTGTCAATTCCAGGCCTGCTTGCTCCGACATCGACAATTATTGCAGCTTTTAATTTTCTTCTGACTTGGGTACTGACAGCTGTCAGTTTTCGTTATGTCAAATCAGGCTGCAACAGCATATTTTTTCCCTTATTTTACTGCATATTGATAATTGAAAGTATCATTTTTGCAGGATCGCTCCTTTTTTCCCGTTCTATACAGTGGAAAGGGAGGCTGATTACAAAATGAAACATCTGCTTTTACATTATTATCTGACAAACAGGTGCAACTCGAAATGTGTTTTTTGCGATATATGGAAAGAAACGCCCAAGCTTGACGCAAAAGAAGATGATGTAATCAGGAATCTTTATAGTGCACGAAAAGCAGGATGTTCGTTTGTTGACTTTACAGGAGGAGAGCCTCTTCTGCACAGGAGTCTTCCATTATTCCTTTCTGAAGCTAAAAAAATAGGTTTTATAACTTCTGTTACAACCAATTGTATTCTTTTTAAAAAACGTATTTCCGAACTTGACAACCTTATCGACCTTCTTCATTTCAGTATCGACTCTGATCAGTCGGAACATCATAACAATCTTAGAGGCGTTAATTGTTATGATGATGTCATTGAAAGTATAGAAATATCAAAAAAATACAGATTATTTCCGGATCTGCTTTTTACATATAATGATAAAAACATAAATGATATCAACGGAATATATGATATCGCCCGTAAGAATAAATTGATTCTTATTCTCGATCCTGTTTTTGACCCCTGGAAATCCGACAGCATAAGCATGGCAACGCATAATGCTGCTGCCGACTTTTCACGAAAGTCTGGTGTATATCTCAACAGGGCACATATTTCTTTACGAGTATCAGGTGGCAATCATATCAGGAAACCTTATTGCAAAGCAGTCAGCTCAACAATTGTAATCTTACCGGATAATAGTATTGCACTCCCCTGTTTTCATCACCGCAGCAATACTATTCCGATAAACAATGATTTTAATACTATTTTTAATTCTGAAGAATATTGTAAAAGCAGAAACAATCAGGGCAAATATTCTTTTTGTGAAGGATGCCATATTAATTGCTATTTTGATCCTTCTTATATGTATATGAAAAATAAACTGACTCTGTTCTCTGTGCTTGCTAAAACCAGGTATGCATGGACGAAATATTTTATCTATCGTCGTTCGATTCGCGGGTTATATGCGTTTAAGTGACTTTTTAATCGAACATTTGAACCATTTTGCTGTACTTAAGTACAAAATATCGTGGAGAACGCAGATAACATATACAATCCAGTTGCACGTGAGTGAGAACGTGATTTAAATTAAGAAGTAATTTTTATTATTTATATTGTACAAGGATTTAATCGAATAAATTCTCACTTACCTTCAATCTGGAGTGTAGTATGAACCGTTCGGCAAATAAATTTCATCTGGTTATGATATGTTTAATGTTATCGCTGTTTTCACTTGAAGCAGCAAGCATTACTGTACCTTCAGTCTCCCCTACAGTATCTGCCGCAATTATAAAGATGAAAAAGGGGGACACAGTATATGTCGAAGATGGAGTTTACAAAGAACATATATACATAACAGCCGGGGTCACTCTGATTGCGAGGAACCTGTTTAAAGCTGTAATTGATGGCGGCGGCAAGGGAACAGTTGTCACAATGAGCAACAGTTCAAAAATTGAAGGACTCGAAGTACGCAATGGCACTATAGGTATATTCAGTACATCTGCGGGAGTAACTATAGCAAAGTGCAGAATAATTCATAATCAGCAGACAGGCATTATGTGCGTGGGTCATCTTCCAAGAATTGAAGATAACGTCGTAGTTTACAATAAGGGATCCGGTATACAGGGCTGGGATGTGCATACAACATCAGCCTCAGTGAACCATAACACAATTGCGATGAATAGCAACCATGGTGTTTCAATCGGAGGCAATTCAAGTGTAATCATTGAGAATAACATTATTGCAAATAATGATCAGTTCGGGGTAAAAACAAGTGATGAAAAAGTTAGGGTTACAATGACCGGTAACAATTTCTTCCAAAATGCAAAATTGACAGGATTTCTTCCTGTAGATAATTTTTCAATTGATCCTAAGTTTAAGAATTCACAGCAGTTGATCTTTTCTCTAAGCAGTGATTCACGTTGTATTGGTAAAGGTTCTGATAATCAGGATCTGGGTGCACGTCTAGTATACTGAAAAACAGTTGTTCAAAATATATTTGGAGGGAGTTTCGATTATGTTCAAATTAATAAACAAAAAAATACTGTTGAGTCTGGCAGTAGCATCAGTGCTGGCCTTACCGTTGACCTCATCCGCAGCATCTTTACAGGTTCCGTCAATCGGTATCAAATCTATCGCTGAAGCTATGCTTAAAACACGTATCGGCGATACTGTTATACTTGAAAAAGGTGTATACAGAGAGCACGTTCTTCTTGCCCCCGGTGTTACGCTCATGTCTCTGACACCGCATGATGCAATCGTTGACGGTACCGGAAAAGGTACAGTTATTACAATGGGAAAAAATTCAACCATTCAGGGATTGACTGTACGCAATGGTACAATCGGCGTTTTTTCCAACAGCACAGGAAATACAATTATTTCCTGTAAAATTATTAAAAACTGGCAGACAGGCATCATTGCTGTTCGTCATCTTCCAAAAATTGAGGACAACATTATTGCATTCAATAAAGGAAGTGGTTTTCAAGGCTGGGATGTCCGTTCTACGAGTGCAACTCTCAATCATAACACAATTTCATTTAATGGCAATCATGGCGTAGCTGTCGGTGGTGGTTCAGAATTCATCATGGAAAATAACGTTGTTGCTTTTAATGAGCGTTTTGGTGTAAAGATTCTTTCTGAAGCGGAAAAAGTTCAGGTTACAAATAATAACTTTTATCGCAATTTAAAAAACATGCTTAATCAGCTTCCATCAGGTAATTTTTCATTTGATCCGGCATTTATTGCTCCACGTGCGGGTTTGAATTTCAGTACTGATCCTGCACAATGTTGTAAAGCAAAAGGCACAGATGATCAAGAATTAGGTTCGAGAGTCAGGTAACATTTACAAATAGTTAAGGATTGAATCATGGTACAACGTATTAGTCGCTTTTGTAAAAAATCAATTCTCATCTTCTCTTTATTTTGCGGAGTGAGCAATTTTGCATTACTGTATGCGGATGGATTGCCGGGTGAATACCTGGCTACTCAAAGATGGCGTTTTCTATTTTCTTCGGAAACACCTATTTCCAACCCCGCACTTATGAATGAAGCCAATTATATTTCCGGTCGTTATGCGCTGTCATCTACGATGTCTGCGTTTCTTATGCAGGAATTCGGATTGGTTTATCCTATCGGTCTTTATCAGTCAGCAGGCTTATCAGTTCTTCTTCAGGGTGTTGACACTTATGAAGGAACCAATTCCGATTTTACACCATCAAACGAAAAAATTACTGATCAGCAATTTTTTATCATGGGTTCCTACGCATGGAATGTCTGGGCTGGATTGACAATTGGTGCCAACCTGAACTTTCTGATGTATCCTTACAATGAAAGTGAAATGGGAATCGGTGCAGATATCGGAGTTACTTACAGAATTTTGAATCACCCGCTGATCGGTTCTCACATTCTTGGAATCAATCTTCAGAATGCTGTAATGACAATTATGAACAGTTCGGAAAAATATCCACGCAACCTGAGATTTTCTCTAAATTCAAAATACTGGGAAAATAGAATTGAAAGTGGATTTGACTTCGCATTGAAAGATTTTACAGCCGATAAGAGTGAGTTTCATATTGATTCTACCGCATCAATGGAGTGGGATCTGAACATGAAAATCGGTTGCTGGATTATGCGTCTTGTAAATTTTTACGGTATTGCCAGCCTGTCCGATGCCGGTTTGAAAGCATGGGGGTTTGCAGGTGGTATAAATGTACCAAGTGTAAACAATGGCCGTGACGCATCTATCAGATATCAATATCTTAATAATCCTGAGAGTGAATCCAGTACACATACACTGTATGCAAAAGCAGATTTTGGTAAACATCGCGAAGAAATCTATGCGCGTAAAATGGCTAAAATGGCCAATGTTTCTCCAAACAACCTCTATACAAGAGCTGTCGAACTCTATTCTCAGGGTAATTACTGGGATGCATTCTTCCTTTTCAGCGAGTTGCAGGTTAATTTCCCGGACTTTTTCAAGAATGACTGGGTTGGTTTTTTCCTGAGCAGCTGTCAGGAAAATATGGATATGAGAACAACTGCTGAAGAAGCTTACAAAAAGACAAAAGCACTATATTCTCGCAGTGCAGTTGTTCCTTTTGTTGACCTTGGTCTAATGAGAGTCTACTATCGTGAAAATGACGCACAAAGTGTACGTCAGCAATTTGAAGAACTTAACAAACTGGGTGTTCCGGATTCAATCAAGTTCCATGGTTATTATATCATGGGTGAAACCGAGATGCAGCAGGGTAACGGTTCTAAAGCAAAACAACTATTCGAGATGATTCCGGAAACACATCCGGATTATGTATTCGCTCAACATTCTGCAGCTATTGTTTCTGCTTCCGAGGACAATATTGAAGGTGCAGTTTCACATCTTGAAAACTGTATTCAGGCACAGGTTGCGACAAATTCTCAAAAAGAAATTGTCAACCGCTCCTATGTTTTTCTAGGATATATCTTCTATGAGGAGCTTACAAAAGAGGAAGGTACTCTGGCAAAAGCTGTTACAGCTCTCAGAATGGTTCCAAAAACAAGTTATTACTATACAGACGCACTTCTTGGTCTTGGATGGACTGGTCTTAAAGCCCGCCAGTGGAATGATTGTATGAGTGCCAGCCAGGAACTCGCATCAATTGCAAAGAACACGGTCCTTAAAGCTGAGGGTACTCTGCTTCAGGCATACTCAAATATGATGCAGAAAAACTATGCTGTTGCTGCAAGTCTTCTCGAAGGAATTGCGACAGAACTTCAGGCCTATCAGGGTAATCAGGAAAGTGAAATGGCCACAAAGAAGCTCGAGTACAATGAAGCAAGGCTCAAATATACTGACCTTGCAAAATCTGCATACGATATCGGTTCTGCTCCTCAATCTACTCTTGCAGAAAAGCAGATTGACAGCATGCATGTGCTTCAGAAACAGTATCATGATCAGATCAGATCATTTATTTCTTTCTCTGATGACTATTCAAGAAACTCTTTCTTTAACCGCAGTATTGAAACTGTTAAAGAAGATATCGACTATGCTCTTGCGAAAGCGCAAAAATCAGCTGGATCATCAAAAACTATTGAACAGACAGGTAAGATTACCAAACAGGAAACAAAGATTGACGATCAGCTTGAACAGTTGAAGAAACAGCTTGAAGAAAAAGAAAGTAAGGATAAGAATAAGAAGGATGAAAAGCCTCAGGACGATGGAGGTCCGGACATTCCGATGGACGATGGTGGTCCGGATATTCCTGAATAATCTCTATCTTTAATTGTAAATTAGAGCCACCTGGAATTTTTCAGGTGGCTTTTTTATTCCTCCTGCAAAACCCGCTGCTCAAATAGTTTTCATTCCTCTGACCAGTTTCTACTGTATACAGAACACTAATAATTGCAATTATATCATCTGACAATTGCCAGTTTATCTTTAATAAGTATTTTTCCATCATTACCATAAATACAATAAATGTAAAGTCCGGATGCGACAAGTTCATTCTTCATATTTTTCGTATCCCATAACCACTGTGGAATCTGATTGGAACTGCCAGTTTCAAAATGTATTAAAACACCTTTCTTTTTACTATCATATATAATATTTGCGTTCATATCATACACCCTGACAGATACATCATTTATTCCCCTTTTTAATGAGTGTAAATTTTTAAACCATATTCCGCAGGGACCTCCTGCACTGCAATGCCTTCGATCAATTCCCGGTTTGTAAGGATTGGGAAATGTGTAAAAACCAACATTCGATGTAAAGAAGTACCAGTCAAACGATGAATTGGTTCTATCAGCTGTAAGTGGTAAATTTTCAGTTTTTGAATATAAATAGTCTTTTGTAAAGCCTTCAAAATTGCATTTAATACTGTCGCTGCTGAAATATTTGTCAGCAGTTCTCAGGTAAATCTGCATAGAGTCATCTGAAAATCGTATTGATTCAAACGATCCATTATTTGCTGAGTACGTTGAACGGATATGTACGCTTTTATTAAGTGCAGATAAAGAGGTATCAAAAGATGATTTCCAGACAGGCTCTGAAAACGTCAGAACAATTTCCGGTGATATTTCCTTTGTAATTGCATTATTTACAGGTGTTACCCGCACTACATAATTATTTTTAACCCTGTATTCCCACGAAACATTATCTTCAGAAGATGACGAATCATAATCTGCAGCTGAAATTCCATTTTTACTCATATCAATTGAAAAACCTGAATTATCCCGGACAGAAAAACTTCTATACATACAAGAAAGCATATCATTGTAAAAAAGTTTCTGTCCAATCCTGAAAACAACGCTGTTTGCATTTATTCCCACTGAATCAAAAACCAGCTGTTTATTGTTATTGTAAAGAGAATTAATAATAAGCGTCTTATTGTCTATTTTTGATGTGTCAACAGATTGAGCGTATATCGGAGCGGAAAAGCTGAGTGTGATTAAAGGCTTATTATTGACTATTTGCGTATCGGCGGGTAATGGTTTAATTGAAATCAGGGTAAATGTAATACTGTCCACCCTCATTGATATTATTGTGTCTTGCAATGTATCTCTTTTAAATATTTTATGAATATCAAGTGAATTCGGTCCGTTTGGAGTTTTTGCCTGATCAACAATTACATTTGTTAACTGCAATGCAAGTGAATCTGTAGGAATAAAAAGTCCTGACGGCGGAAGTATTCTGTATGTATCACTTTTTGTCTTATAATCAGCGGAAATCCGGAGTTTTGTATAATTCTCAATCCATGTATGCCTGACATTTATCGGGAGAATTATTCCGGCAGCAGACGAATCAAAAACACTGTAGACAATAATCGCATTACGTGCTGATACTGAATCGATCGGTTCTGAAAAAGAGATCTGTATTGATGCATGCGGAGGAAATTTCTGTATTCCTGATGCGGCTTTTTTTTTCAGTCTCCAGTAAGGCTCATCTGTGTTGAAATCTGTTCCTACAGATACAATAACCGGCAGGTCATTATACTCAATGTAAACCGGAATTAAAATAGTATCATGTAAAGGATCATCTGTAGTGAGCAGTATTGTATCAATTTCAGTACTATCACCTGTCATTTTTTTTGCAGACATTATGCAGATCAGATTTACAGGTATATCAGGACTAATGACAACTGATAATGAATCAGATTTGTCTGCAGATGTAATTGTGTCATTATTAATTATCAATTTAAGCCATCGATTCGCAGTTCCCAATATTTTACATCCGGTAATATTCATCGGATCATTGCCTGAATTCAGAAATGGAAGAGTTACAGTATCTGATATATCGCTCCCGTCAATGAGAGAAATCATTCTCTTAAGCTTATCTCTGCCAATATTAAAAAGCGGATTTTTTATTGAATCAATAACAAGCCATGGAAATTTAAAAAACACCCTGATACTGTCTTTTTTTTCATACTTATCTGTTATTACTATATCAAGCAGCGAATCATCCGGATTTGGTGTAAATGACATTACATTGTTTTTAACTGTACTGATATGTGTCTCATTTAGTGACATTGTCCTGTAATTTAACTGTAATGTGTCCCAAAAAGCCAAGTTTGCATCATTTGTCAATACATTTACAGATAGAGGAAGTCCGGCATGTATTCTGAGAGTATCATTATTGCGGGCACTCTGATTATTGCAAAAAACCGAATCAATTTTCGGAGTGTTGTTTACAACAAATAATATATTATGTCCTGAAACTGTATCAGGGTCTGCGGCAAGAACTGAAAAACGGACAGTGTCGACAGCTTTTATGGTATCACATATTATTTTGTAAATTCCACTTCGTTGTGTAGAATCGATTGTTACGCTGCCTACTCCTGATAATCGTCTTATAAAACCCTTTATATATTGTGGATCATTAGTATCAGAAACTGAATATCTGAATGCTATTGTATCACTTTCATGAAGAAGGACAACAGTATCTTTTATCAATTCTATTGAATCTTTTCCTCCCGATAGAAACACATCTGCAGTTAATTGAGGAAGAGAATTCCGTGCTGCAAATGTTAATGTTTTTTCAACACCTGACCATCCGGAAGAATCTCTCACTGTAAATTTACATACTACTACAGTATCGCTCGGCAGCGGCAGTAAACTCAGAGGTGAAACAGGTGCCCCATCACCGCTGCTTCCAAATGATTGGACATTTACCGCAGATGCCCAAACTGCACTGTAACTAATCTGATCCCCTGTATCCTGATCTCTGATCCGTAAATACGGGTGCAATGTATCAATACGTGAAAATATGCTTAATGTATTGCCAAATGCGACATCTCTTTTTACTAACCCTCTGATACCGATTGAATCTATTGACAAAATTACAGGCGATACATTCCATGAAATCCTGATTGATGAAATAACCGGGGTTATTATTGAATCAGCAGTACTGACAGATTTTCTTATTATCTTTATCCTGTATTGATAGTACCTGTCAGTTGTTTTTCCCTCCTTCAGTTCATCCGGATCAGAAAAAGATCTCCACTGAGCATTCCGGCATTCCTGTGATGTTGAACCGGTTCTTATTGAATCTTCAATATACCATGATTGCTCTGATGATATATTTATGCCTGACGGTAAATAATATAAAGAGTCATGATAATTTACATTAAGTGATTCAACAACAGATGTCCAGAAGCCGCTCTGATATCTTATACCACGATATGCAACAAGGGATCCCTGTATTGTTTTTCCATGTTTCCATACCGCACTCATTGTTCCCGCTGTGTCTATCTCACAATTCAGCATAGTGCTGTATGCATCGGAAATATTGACATTCTTTGAAAGATCGGAAAAACAGAACTCTTTACCTGTACCAAGTGTATCACTAACAATGGGATATCTTATTCCTTCAATCCCTGAAACACCATTATTATCGACATCTCCTTTACATATCACAAACAGTTTATTCTTACTTGATTTTGCTGCGCAATGACGAAATGTACCGGTTTTTATCAAAGCGGTTGTTTTCTGAATTGTATTTCCATTTAAATTAATTCTACTTAAGTAAAGCCCTGCTGTATCCCATGAAAAAACAGCGATTTTATTTGGCGCATATGATGCAATGCCCGCATTATGAGTATAATAGAAATTTGTATCGCAGAATTTCTGTAAAAGTGAATCTGATACTCCGCCTGTCAGATCGCGATTGAAAAAACTGAAATGGATATATTTTGCACCTTTAGGCGACCCGCGGTTCCATGATATGAAAACAGTGCTGTTTTTATCAAATGTAACAGTATTTGTCATTACAGAATTTCCGGGAACTGCAGAACCTGCTGCTACTGTAATATCAGTGATTTTTGTTATTACTGATCCGGAAGCATATATTTTAGCCAATCTTATACTTGACAGATCAATACTATACGCAATAAGAAATGTATCATTCTCCATTGTACACTGACTTGAAAACAACCAGCCGGTGGTACTTGTTGAGTCTATATCAAGTGATGCATTCCCTGTACTGACACGTAAATATTTTTTTGTTCCGCCTGTTTCTCTGACAAACGATACAAAATATCCATTATTACCCGGATCTGCATTTAAAAAGCATTCCGGCGGCAGAGCGGCATCGCAGAATCTTGTCCATGAATTCTGCGGGGTGACTCCGTTTTCTTTAATTGTAAATTTTCTGTAGTAGATTCCATTATTCAATGAATCTGCAATGAAGTTTATGATCGTATCACTCTTCTGAATAAGATCTGATGCAATTGCAGTATTTGATATATCAGCTATTGAATCCCCGGCTATTTTAACATCAACGTACTCCTTTATTCCGAGTGTCAATCCGCCATTGTTGACAAGCCCTGAATCAGCAGTACCATTGTTAACTAAAGGAAATTGTGTATTTACAAGCGAACCGGCAGATAAATCAACCTGAAACATTAGAAGAAAAATTATTATATAGCCAGCGCAGACTTGACATTTAAGTACATTCATGATTTATTCCGTATGAAGGACTGCTGTGAAACCTCATCGTTGAAGTTCTGTTCATAAATGCGATATTTCTTTTTCCATTCCAACATTCTGCGTTCCTTTACAAGTTCAACAGCACGCCGTTTCTGTGTTGCAATAA
>Ga0209373_10004957_pt1 | contig 11203 bp, 9 predicted proteins | sample Higcelweek5metaG_FD_187173 | JGI IMG/M metagenome (GOLD analysis project Ga0209373, IMG submission 187173) | Freshwater pond sediment microbial communities from the University of Edinburgh, under environmental carbon perturbations - High... | ecosystem: Environmental > Aquatic > Freshwater >... | reverse complement strand
GAGGCTTGCTATTTTAAACCGCAAGGCCTCTGCGCTGGGCGCAAAGATAGACCCGTCAATTATAGATATGATTGCGCGCCGCATAACCAAAAATGTGCGCCGACTCGAAGGCGCGCTCAACAAGGTTGTCGGTTATATGAATTTGGTTGAGCATTTGGATTTGGACGCCGCGCAAAAGCTGCTTTCCGGAGCGTTTATAAATGACGACGAAAATCAAGTCGGCATAGACCTCATCCAAAAAAAGGTTTCCGAAATGTATCGCATAGACCCGTCCGAAATGACGGGCCGCCGCCGCCCCGCAAATATCGCGCTTGCAAGGCAGATTGCAATGTACATATCGCGCAAGCTTACAACGCATTCGCTTGAAGAAATAGGCCAGCGCTTCGGCGGGCGCGACCACGGCACGGTTATGTACGCAATCAAGGCGGTTGAAGACTCAATGGAAACCGATGAAAATTTAAAACGCGGCGTAGAATATCTTTTAAAGATTCTGTCTTTTTAGACCATCGCAATTTCACAAAAAAACCGCCCGAATTTTATTCGGCGGTTTTTTTTGTTTAACGCTGCATATTAAATTATGCGGCCTTGCCTCGAAATATTCGCAACAACACTCCCCCTGCGCCAATTAAAGTTCACTTAACAAAACACCGTGTTTAGGCGCAATGCGTTTGCGCTTCGGACTAGTGTAAAGCCAAGACTATTCATCTAAAATTAACCCGCACCTTGCTTGCGCAATTTTTCTATTTAGGCGCAATGAGTTTGGATGCAGAAGCAGGAACAAAAAAACCTGCGGCGGGAGCATACTTATGTATGTGACCAGTGCAGGCTTTTCGCAGTGACACAACCTCGCAGAAATCCACTTAACAAAACACCGTGTTTAAGCGCAATGCGTTTGCGCTTCGGACGAGTATAAAGGGCGGGATTGAGGGCCGAAGTGTACTTAAGTACATGAGGGTCGAAATCCTGCCCTTTAACGGAGTATCAAGCGCAAAATCATTCGCCTAAACTTGCATGAATTCAATGGGCAAGCCCTCTTCGACTATAAACGCCGCCTTTACGCCGGGGATGGGCTCAAAGGGGGGGATGAGAATATCTTTGCCTTTGATTTCGGCTTGCAGATCTTCAACGGTGTAGGCGATGTGGAAACTCTTTTTTAAGAGCTCGGGCATGGGGGAGCCTTCCAAGAAATAGAGCCACTCTATTTTATTGGGGCTGGCTTCGGCGTCGGTTACGTAGAGCTTGGCTTCTTCAAGGTGGATTGCGCCCTCGGGCTTGGTGGCCGACGGTACGCCTATATGTGCGAATTTTCTCATAATAAGTTTCCTTTCAAATGTTGGGTTGAGACTAGGGGCTTCAAAAAAATATGTCGATATTTTTTATATGTTAAATGGCGTTTTAATTTCTGCGCACCATGCAAAAAGCGCTATGCACGAAGATTCAAAATAAGCCATCACAAATTTTTAGAGGCGCAAAAAAACAGAAGCATCCGCCCTATTTTTCTAAAAAGAAGCCGCGCTGTTTTGCGGAAACTTCCATGCCGACTTTTTCCATGACGGTCATCATATCTTCCCACACAAGGCGCTTGACGGCGGGGCTGCCGTATTGCAAGAGGTAGGACGGGTGATAGGTAATCATGAGCGGGCGGTCTTCAAAGTCGTGCCAAAGCCCGCGTATTTTGCCGAGGCGGCGCGCAGGGTCGGGCCCAAGCAGGCCGTTTACCGCCGTAGCGCCGAGCGCCACGACAACTTGCGGATTCACAATCTCTATCTGCGCCTTAAGGTAAGGCAGGCAGTAAGACATTTCTTCAAGCGTGGGCGGGCGGTTGCCCGCAGATGTGGGCAGTTCTGGCCGCCAATTCATGATGTTGCCGATGTATACGTCTTGGCGGCTTAAGCCCATTGCGGAAATTATTTTTGTGAGCAGCTGGCCGGCCTTGCCCACAAAAGGCTCTCCTTGTATTTCTTCATCGGCGCCGGGGGCTTCGCCGCAAAAGAAGATTTTTGCGCTCAAACAGCCCACGCCAAAGACCACTTTTTTGCCGGGCTTTACGTGCGCGTTGCAAACGGGGTCTGTAAGCACGATTTTTTCAAGAGCCTGCCAACGCGCGGCCTTGTCGCCCGCGGGCAGGGTAAACGGCGTAGGGGCGGGTATGGGCGCAACTTCAAAATCTGCCGCCGCGCTGTTTACGATTTTTATCCCGTCCTTTTTCTTTGGCATGGCGTCTTCTTTTTTAAATTCAATTTTATCCGCAAACTGTAATTCTTTTACCTCGGGCAGCTTTTCAAGATGTTCATCTGCCGCCCTTTTAACGGGTGCGACAGTATCGATACCCGCCGCCTGCGCCAAATCTTCAAGGTTTTCTGCGGCAAAACGGCTCAAAATCTCTATGGATTTTTCATCGAGAAGCACGGCGTCTTCGCCCTCTGAAGCAAGGCGCCTGAGTTCTTGACGTATAGTTTCTACAATCTCGCGCATATAGATTCATTTTCAAAACCCCCGCCCCCTTTGCAAGGTTTTTTAAAGCAGACGCGCGCAAAGCCGTTGCGTATTAAACAAACAAAAATACGATTGCGGCACCCGCTCAAAAATAGATTATCCAAACGCCTCTATTTTATTGAATTCTAAAAAGGTAAATCTTAGCCTTTGGAATAATATTAAAGTTTGAAATTCAGATGGGCGAAAATATAAAGCCGGAAATTAATATGGAAGCCGAACAAGTTGTGAGCAGGCAAAGAGTGGTTGACCACGGCGAAGTTTAGAAACAACTCTCGATTACGCCATATTCCAAAACCATGGATACAAAGGTCTATATGGCGGCCTCGATGCGCAAGCCATACATTCAAAAAAGAAATTAGATAAAAAAGAAAAAATCTTAGACAATATGGGCAGCACAGAGCTTGCCGCTAATCTTTTTCGCGCAACGCAGGCTGAGGAAAAATTGCGCAAAGAAAATATAGCCAATAAGCACAAAGCAAACCAAACCCATTATGAAGTCGGCAAGAAAGTGCGCCAAACGATAGCAGAATTAGGCGGAACCATGCCAGAAAATTTGCCAACGCCGTCAAAAAGCATAAAGCAAATCGAAAAGGATAAAATCAAGGCTCTTAAAAATTCTAATAAGAAGCAATAGAATACGCTTATCCCTAATATAAAATTCATGACGCAATCATCTCAAGAAATCCTTACGCAAATAAAAAATCCGCATATTTATGCGTATACAGAGCCGCAATATGAAAATCTTAAGTGGTCCGGAGGGCGCAACGGCAACGGACTTGTCAAAATAGGTTATACCGAGCGCAGCGTAGATGCGCGTATAAGCGAGCAATTCCCCACAAAAAAACCGACGGAAAATCCCTACAAAATCCTTATGGATGAATCCGCCGTAAGAGAAGACGGCACATTTTTCAAAGATTACGATGTTCACAAGGTATTGGAGTTTTTGGGCGTAAAACGCTTTAAAAATACAGAGTGGTTTGAGTGCACTGCGGAAGAAGTGCGCGCGGCCGTAATGTCTGTCAAAGTGCGCAAGGAAGTTGGACAAATGCGCGCAAACAGTTTTGCACTGCGCCCCGAACAAGCGCAAGCCATTGAAATGACCGCGAACTATTTCAAAGAAAATTCCCGCAAAAGAAACGGATGCGCCCCGCACTTTCTTTGGAATGCAAAAATGCGCTTCGGCAAGACATTTACCGCATACAAGCTTGCGCAAAAATTGGGGTGGAAAAAAATCCTTGTCCTAACCTTCAAGCCCGCAGTGCAAAGCGCTTGGCAAGAAGACCTGCAAACGCACATAGATTTTAAAGGCTGGCAGTTTGTCAACAATCACGGCGGCATATCTTATGCCGAAGCCGACAAATCAAGACCCATCGTATGGTTCGCGTCATTTCAAGACTTGCTCGGCAAATCTGCCATAGGGGGCATTAAAGTTAAAAATGAAGACCTGCATTCTACAAACTGGGACTGCGTAATCCTTGATGAATACCATTTCGGCGCTTGGCGCGAAAATGCAAAAGAGCTTTTTGAGCGCGAAGAAATGGATCTTGAAGAATATGAGGAAATCAAGAACTCGGCCTTAGATTATTACAAAGAAGAACTTATGCCCATAACAACGGGCGCGTATCTTTATCTTTCAGGCACGCCGTTCAGAGCCATAAACAGCGGAGAATTTCTTGAAGACCAAATTTTTAACTGGACATACTCTGACGAGCAGCGAGCCAAAGAAAATTGGAATTTTAAAACGCCCAACCCTTATCTTGAACTGCCGCAAATGGTGCTGATGACATACCAGCTGCCCGAAGAAATCCGCAAAGTCGCTCTTAAAGGAGAGTTGAATGAGTTTGACCTAAATGAATTCTTTAAAGCCGAGAAAGACGGTAACGGCAAATATCTCTTTAAACATGCCGATTCTGTCCAAAAGTGGCTCAACCTTATACGCGGACAATACCTCCCGACGGAAGAAGATAACTTGCGCCAAAAAATCTCGCCGCCAATGCCCTATTCAGACTCTCGCCTTCTGAGCGCTACGCATTCATTATGGTTTTTGCCGAATATTGCCGCCTGCAAGGCTATGGAAGTCCTGCTTAAATCAGCCGCAAATAAATTTTACAGAAATTACAAGATATTGGTGTGTGCCGGGATTGAGGCTGGTATAGGTATTGACGCCCTGCATCCCGTCAAAGATGCCATAGCCAACGGTTTTGACACTAAGACTATCACTCTTACATGCGGCAAACTTCTCACGGGTGTTTCCGTGCCTCAATGGGGAGCAATTTTTATGCTGCGCAACACCAAGAGTCCTGAAACATACTTTCAATCTGCGTTTAGAGTTCAAACACCGTGGAAGCTCAAAAACCCCGACGGACGTTCTCCCAATGAAGTTCAGATAATTAAAGAGAAATGCTATGTCTACGATTTCGCCCCCGATAGAGCGCTCATTCAAATTGCGGACTATTCATCGCGCCTAGATATCAATGCTAAAGATACCCCTGAAATAAAAGTGAGCGAATTCATTCACTTTTTACCCGTGCTTTGCTACGACGGCAGTGGTATGAGACCGCTTAATGCGGGTGAAATCTTAGACCTTGTAGTAAGCGGAACCGCCTCTACCATGCTTGCGCGCAGGTGGGAAAGCGCCCTATTGGTAAATGTCGACAATGACACCTTGAGAGCCTTGATTGAAAATAAGAAGGTTATGGAAGTCCTAGAAAAAATCGAAGGATTCAGAAACCTTAATCAGCAGATAACCACGATTCTTAATAAGTCGGAAGCCTTGAATAAACTCAAAAGGGAACAAACCGAAACCGTAGACAAAGAAACAAAAAAAGAAGTTACGGAAGAAGAAAAAGAAATAAAAAGTCTGCGTAAAAAAATTCAGGAAAAGCTTTTGAAATTTGCAACCCGCATCCCGATTTTCATGTATCTTACGGATTATCGCGAGCAAACGTTAAAAGACATAATTACAAAGCTTGAACCTGCCCTATTTAAGAAGGTTACAGGACTTGAGATTAGTGATTTTGAATTGCTCGTGAGTGTGGGCGTATTCAACTCAAACTTGATGAATTCGGCAATATTTGCATTCAAACGCTTTGAGGATGCCAGCCTGACTTATACGGGTATTGTCAAACATAAAGAAACAATACTTGGCGGTTGGGATACAGCTGTAAAAATTGAAGAAATTAAACAAATTGCGAGTATATAAAGACCTTTGCATTCCTCAAAAGGGATCTACGTCTAGGTAGTCGGTGACTTCTTCGTCCATTTTAAAATCTTTGCGGATTTGCAGGAGTTTTGCGACAACGGGGCGCACGGCGTGGCAAAAATACCAGACGTTGCGTATGTAAAAATCTTCAATCTTTTCAATGGGGGCGGCGGAAGGGCCGCGCATTTCGGCAATACCGCTTAAGGCGGCCTCGGCCTCTTTTGCAAAATGCTCCGCATAAAAGTCCGCTTTTTCGGGGTTTTTACACTTAAAAACCTGTATGATTACGCGCCTAAACGGCGGATAATTGAACTCTTCGCGGTGCGTAAGCTCCGCCTCTAAAAAGGCCTCCATATCATCGCGCTTGGCGTATTGGATGGGGGCTGCGTCGGGGGCGCGCGTCTGTACGACAACTTCTCCCGCGCCGTCGCCGCGCCCCGCCCTGCCCGCAACTTGGACGATGAGCTGATAAGTGCGCTCCGCAGCCCTAAAATCGGGCATGTGCAAGCTGATGTCGGCATCTATGAGCCCCACAAGCGTTACGCGCGGAAAATCAAGCCCCTTGGCTATCATCTGCGTGCCTATCAAAATGTCGAGCTTGCCCAGCCTGAAGTCTCCCAAAACTTTGCGGTAATTGTCTTTGCGATTCATGGCGTCGGCATCCATGCGGCCTATGCGCGCCTGCGGGAAAAGCTTTGCCACAAGCTCTTCAACCTTTTGAGTGCCGTGCCCCTTCCATTTGACGCGCTCCGACCCGCAATTTTTGCAAGTGAGGGGCGCGCGCGCCTCAAAACCGCAGATGTGGCACTTTACCTTGTCCTCTTTGCGGTGCCATGTAAGGCTGACGGCGCAGTGGGGGCAAACTTCTACATAGTCGCAATCGGGGCATTCAAAGATTTTGGCGTAGCCGCGGCGATTTAAAAAAAGTATGCTTTGCTCGCTCTTTTCAAGGCGGTCGCCAATCTTATCTTGCAGTATGCGCGAGAGCACCGCGCCGCCCCTCTCGTGGCGCATATCGGCCAAAAGCACCGTTGGCAGCGTGCAGCCGTCTATGCGCTTTGAGATTTTTGAAAGCGTGTATTTGCCGTTTTTGGTGTTATACAAAGTCTCTAAAGACGGCGTTGCAGAACCCAACAAGCAAAGCGCGCCGCAAAACTTTGCGCGCAAAATCGCAACATCGCGGGCGCTGTAACGCGGGGCTTTGTCTTGCTTGTAGGCGCCGTCGTGCTCTTCGTCAACTATTATGAGCCTGATGTTTTCAAGCGGCGCAAACACGCAAGAGCGCGCGCCCACAACCACGCGGGCTTCGCCGTTTGCAAGCTCTTTCCAAGAATCCAAACGCTCGCCGTCGGACAAGTGGCTGTGCCACACAACCAGCTTGCCGCCCAAATCGCCCAAGCGCGAGCGCAGGCGACCCACCGTCTGCGGCGTGAGAGAAATTTCGGGCACCAAAAATATGCAGCTGCCGCCCTCTTTAAGCACGCGCTTCATGGCGCGTATGTAAACTTCTGTCTTGCCGGAGCCCGTAACGCCGTAAAGCAAATGCGCGCCAAAGGCGCGCTTATCCAAAAGCCCGCAGATATCGGCAAAAGCCGCAGACTGCTCGGCATTAAGCACGTGGTCTTGCGCGCTTACGCTTTCTGCGCAAGAAAGCGCGTCTTCATAAGCGCCGCGCCTGATTACGCGCTTGGCCTCTTTAAGCGCGCCCTTTTTTATGAGCGCATTTGAGGCCGCGGCAGAAAACTCGGCATCAAGCGCGCTCTTTAAAACGGGGGACGGGTCTTTTAAAAATCGCTCTATTATCGCATATTGCTTAGGGGCGCGCTTCTTCAGGCGCTCTAACTCTTCCGCCGGCAAATCGCCCGCGTAAGAAAGCTCTTTAAGGCTTAATTCGCCCTTGTCGCCGCGCACAACGGCGGGGATTACGCTTTCAAAAACGCTCTGCGCTCCGCAGCCGTAATAGTCGCGCATCCAAAGGCAGAGGTTCAGCAAATCGGGCGTAAGCGCCTTTTCTTCGCGGACAAGCGCGTCAAGCGGCTTAAGTTTAAAAGTTTGGTTTTGTTCAGGCTCGCAAATTTGAGTTATGACGCCGCGCGCGGATGTGTTTCTTAAAGGCACTTTTACAATCGCACCAAGCTTGGCCTTGCCCACAAGCTCGGGGGGGATGGCGTAGCTTAGCTCCTTTTCAAAACCGCTGAAAAGAGCCACTTTAGCAACTGAAGCGCCATTATTTTCCACGGATTTCAAGTTGACGCCTCTTTATGCTTATGTCAACTTCCCATCGTTATTATGAAGAGCCAAGCAATCATATTCCCGCCTTATAAAAACGAGCCCGAAAAGCCCCTGACGGAAGTCCAAAAAGAAATTTTGAGGCTCAAAAAAGAAAAGGACGCGGTGATTTTAGCGCATAACTATGTCGCCGAAGAAATCCAGCGCGTCGCCGACTTTGTGGGGGATTCTCTCGGGCTTTCGCGGCAGGCCAAAGCCGCCAAAGAAAGCGTGATTGTGTTTTGCGGCGTCCATTTTATGGCCGAGACCGCCAAGATTTTAAACCCCACAAAAACCGTTGTGCTGCCCGACCTTGAGGCGGGCTGCTGTTTGGCGGAATCTTGCAAGGCCGAAGACCTGGCGGAGCTTAAGAAAAAGCATCCCGACGCCATGGTGATTTCATACATAAACTGCAACGCCGACGTAAAGGCCATAAGCGACCTTATATGCACAAGCGGCAACGCACTTGAGCTCGTCAAAAAAATCCCCGCAGACAAAGAAATAATATTCTGCCCCGACAAATATCTGGGATCTTGGATTATAGAGCAGACGGGGCGCGACATGATACTCTGGAACGGCTCTTGCTACGCCCATGAAGAGTATGACGCGGAATCTATTTTGGAGATGAAAAAAGAGTTTAACGCGCCGGCCGTCGGCCATCCCGAGTGCCCGCGCGCCGTACGCCAAGCCTGCGACTGCGTCTGCAGTACCGAAAAAATGATCGCCTGGGCAAAAAACCACCCCTCTGACAAAATCATAGTGGTAACCGTAACGGAAATGATACATCGCCTGCGCAAAGCCGTGCCCGAAAAAACTTTCATCGCCGCGCGTTTGGAACACAAGCCCTGCCAGCATTGCAAATTCATGCAAAAAAACACGGCGGAAAAACTTTTAAACTGCCTTAAAACCATGCGCCCCGAAATTACTTTAAGCCCTGAAATAATAGCAAAGGCCGCCCATTCAATAAACAAAATGTTGGAGATGTCTTAAGGTTATTAAAAATAATCGCGCCAAAAAGTGTTGACAGGGCGGCTTTCGACATATTTCTTTCTCTTCTTTTCAAAATTTCATAATAAAGACACATCATGGAACCTACATACAGACCTTCAAAACTGAAACGCGCGCGCCGTTGCGGATGGAGAGCACGCATGAAAACACGCGGCGGTCGCGGCGTGATTAAAGCTCGCAGAGCCAAGGGCCGCAAGCGCCTCGTAACGAAATAGGGTCAAAAGTTATGCGTCTGCGCAGACAAAACAGGCTGCGTCGGGCATCTGACTTCGACCCAAGCCGCAAAAACGCCCCAAAGGCGGATTGCGCGGCCTTTATAATTTATATGACGCGCTCCGACAATGTCGGCGGCGCGTTTTCTCGTTTAGGGGTTGTGGCAAGCAGGCGCGTTGGCGATGCGGTGCGTCGCAACAAGCTTAAAAGGCGCTTTAGGGAAATTTTCAGAGAGGCGCAGGGTTTATTGCCCTTCCCCGCAGACATACTTATATTTACGCGCAAAGCCGCGCTCGGTTTTGAGTTTGCAGAGCTTAAGGCGCGCTTTTTAAAGGCGTGCGCAACGCTTGCGGCAAGGATAGAAAAAAGCACACCCGCCCCAGAGTCCAAAACAACGGATGAGTGAAGACGCAACAAAAAAGCCCTCAGTCCCCGCGCGTTTGGCGCAGCTTTGCGTAAGGGGCTACCAGCTTTGCATATCGCCCGTATTGCACCTATTGCCCGGGTCGGGCTGCCGTTTTTATCCGGGATGTTCTCAATATACAATTCAGGCCATAGGGCGCTTTGGGGCGTTCAAAGGCTGCATAATGGGTTTCTGCCGCATTTTGCGCTGCAATCCGCTGTGCCGCGGCGGCCATGACCCCGTGCCCGAGCGCTTTTCTTGGCGCAAAATCTTTTCTCAAAACGTCGTTGACGAGCCGCGAGATTAAATGATTTAATTTTCGGCTTAAAAAACACCCTGTTTTTCGCAAGCACATTTCATTAAAGTTTTCACATGGATATTAAAAGCATCTTAAGAACCCTCACGGGCGTACTTTTGATAGGCGCGGCGCTATGGATGACGTTCATAGACACAAGTCGCCAACAGCAAGCGCAAGAGTCTGCGGCAAAAGCGGCGCAAAACACACTGCCCGAAGCCCCTAAGGCCGAGGCCGAAACCCCCGCCCCCCTGCCCGAAATTTTTAAAGACCCCAGCGACGCCGTCACCAAGCAAAGCGTAACGCTGGTCAATGACTTTATCCGCGCGGTTTTCACAAACAGGGGCGGCGCGATAGAACGCGTTGACCTTCTTAAATATAAGAAAGACCAAGAAAGCAATGCGCCCTACTCTTTTAACGATGCAAACGGTCGCTTTGCCTTGGCGCTCGCCTTCCCTTCCGACTTGCCCAACACGCCGCCCGTCGTTTTTGAAAAACTTTTTGAAACGTCACAAGACGGCGACACGCGCGTAAACTTCGTTTATCACGTGCCCGCGCAAATCAGGATAATAAAGACTTTTGCGATAAGCAAAACCGCCACCGACACTTATGAGCCCTACACCATTGCCGCCACGGTAAAGGTAGAAAACCTTTCGGGCAAACCCTTGGATTTTAAGACCATATATCTTACCCTCGGCGTTGCCGAACCCAATGAGGGCGACATTAACGGCACCAATCTCGCCTTTACTCTATATAACGGCACAAAGGCTTATTTTTTACATTCTACGGAATTTGTGCCGAGTAACGGCGTATTGGGCTTTGGCAAGAGGGTTGCAAAACCTTTCAATATATTAGAGACATCCCCCGCAACTTGGGGCGCTGTCAAAAACCAATTTTTTGCGGCGATTTTTACGCCTCTTAACAAAGCGGGCGAAGGCGGCTGGGCTCTGCCCGTGCTTCTGCGTTCGGACGACGAAAACGCCTATATGCAAAAAGGCTTGGAAGGCATGATGGGCTTTGCGTTTGACGAGCTTGCCCCGGCTCAGATTTGGGAGATTAAGGGCGCTTTTTACGTAGGCCCCAAAGAGCTTAAACGCCTTTCGGCACTGGGCGGCGGCCAAGATGAAGTTATGAACTTCGGGTGGTTCGGCTTTGTAAGCAAACCCATGCTTTGGCTCTTAAATTTCGTGCATGGTTATGTCTCAAAACTTTCGCCGGAGTGGGCTTGGGGTTGGTCCATAGTAATCCTCACAATAATAGTCCGCATAATTTTGCTGCCGCTTTCCGCAATACAAATACGATCTTCAAAGCGTATGAG
>Ga0209373_10004956_pt1 | contig 11207 bp, 8 predicted proteins | sample Higcelweek5metaG_FD_187173 | JGI IMG/M metagenome (GOLD analysis project Ga0209373, IMG submission 187173) | Freshwater pond sediment microbial communities from the University of Edinburgh, under environmental carbon perturbations - High... | ecosystem: Environmental > Aquatic > Freshwater >... | reverse complement strand
TAAGGCACAATACGACTCAGAGGAAGCGATAGGATTGGTTGGTAAGAAAGAATCAAAGCCTCTTGTTCATTACGATTATATGTATTTGTACGAATAGAATATAGCCATTAGTCATTAGGAAAAGGGAGGTTGTTTATTTTGTCTGTTTTTCTAATGGCTGTTTACTAATGACGTTTAATTATGGATTGTACACCAATTTTCAAACAGGTTTTAAAAGCGAGTCGTTCGCTCAACCTGATTTCTGTTGAAACCATTCATCAGGTTTTAACTGCGGTAGCAGATGCTGCTGAGCAGAATACAGAGTTGATTCTTGCTGAAAATGCAAAGGATCTGGCCCGCATGGATCAGAATGATCCAAAATACGACCGGTTGAAATTGACCGACGAACGTATCAAAGGGATTGCCTCTGATATGAGGAATGTTGCTTCATTGTCCTCGCCTGTGGGGCGCTTGTTGTCTGAAACTGTATGTCCGAACGGATTAAAAATAAAGAAGATTGCAGTGCCTTTTGGTGTCATTGGCATTATTTACGAAGCACGCCCGAATGTGACTTTCGACGTTTTTTCACTGTGCCTAAAATCGGGTAATGCCTGCGTCCTGAAAGGCGGCAGCGATGCGATCGACTCAAATACCGTCATTGTAAAAATTATTAAAGAGATACTTCAGAAACATAATATCGACGAAAATGTATTGACTTTGTTGCCATCGGGTAGGGAAGAGACGGCCCAATTGCTAAATGCCCGTGGTTTTGTTGATCTGATTATTCCTCGTGGCAGTCAGAGTTTGATCAATTTTGTACGCGAAAATGCGACCATCCCGGTAATTGAAACGGGCGCAGGTATTTGTCATACTTATTTCGATGAATTTGGCGATAAAGAAAAGGGACGGAACATTATAAACAATGCCAAAACCCGGCGTGTAAGCGTTTGCAATGCACTCGATTGTTTGGTAATTCATGGCAGCCGATTGATTGATTTACCTTATCTTGTTGGGGAAATGGTTGATTCAAATGTGACCATTTATGCCGATGAAGAGGCTTATTCAACTTTGCAAGGGAAATATCCAGAGAAGCTTCTACAGCCTGCAACCGAGGAATCATTTGGGATCGAGTTTCTCGATTATAAAATGGCTATTAAAACGGTTAACTCGTTTGACGCGGCACTCGACCATATTGCCGAATTCAGTTCAAAACACAGCGAAGCCATCATTTCCGAGAATGCCGACCGGATTTCGATATTTCAGAAAATGGTCGATGCCTCATCGGTTTATTCTAACACCTCAACAGCCTATACCGATGGCGCTCAATTTGGTTTAGGCGCTGAAATTGGAATCTCAACCCAAAAATTGCATGCCCGCGGGCCCATGGCGCTCGAAGAACTGAACTCGTATAAATGGATCATTGAAGGCGAAGGACAAATTCGACCTTAATATCAGATGTTTTTTAAATATTGAATCTTATTTTTACATCGTTTTGACAGAGAATGGAAAGGTTCTGTATCTTTATCTATAATTTTTCCCAATTCCTAATGACTTTTTTCTAGTAACAATAGTATGAAACATTTTACATCGGTTCACGACCTGCCAAGCATTGAAGCTGGCTTGAGAGAAGCTTTCAAGGTGAAAAAACACCCTTATGATTTTCAGCATCTGGGGAAAAACAAGACCATGATCCTCATGTTCTTCAATTCTAGTTTGCGTACACGCTTAAGTACCCAGAAGGCAGCCGAAAACCTGGGAATGAAGGTGATGGTACTTGATGTAAACCAGGGGGCATGGAAACTGGAAACCGAGCGCGGAGTAATCATGGATGGCGACAAACCTGAACACATTCTCGAAGCAGTGCCAGTAATCGGTTCGTATGCCGACATTATTGGCGTTCGTTCGTTTGCCCAGTTTGAAAGCCGGGAAGACGATTACAACGAGGTTATTTTAAACCAATTTATCAAATATGCCGGAGTCCCCATTGTGAGTATGGAAGCCGCTACCCGTCACCCACTACAAAGCTTTGCTGATTTGATTACCATCGAAGAATACAAGAAGATTCATAATCCCAAAGTTGTTTTAACTTGGGCGCCCCATCCCCGTGCTTTACCACAGGCCGTTCCAAATTCTTTTGTAGAGTGGATGCGCAAAACCGATTATGATTTTGTAGTTACACATCCCGAAGGTTACGAATTGGCACCTGAGTTTATGGGCGATGCAAAAGTTGAATACGATCAAATGAAAGCTTTTGAAGGAGCCGATTTCATCTATGCAAAAAACTGGGCATCGTATTCCGATTATGGGAAAATATTGTCGAAGGATATGGACTGGACGGTTTCTGACCGGCAAATGGCTGTAACCAATGAGGCAAAGTTTATGCATTGTTTGCCAGTTCGTCGTAACATGATTGTGACCGATGACGTGATCGAGAGCCCCAATTCTATTGTAATTCCAGAAGCTGCAAACCGGGTTGTTTCTGCCCAGACAGTATTGAAAATGATTTTGGAATCACTCTGATTAGAAACCACACACTTATTCGATAGAAAGTTGGAATATTGGAAAAGGGTTGCCCCAATATTCCAGTATTCCAACTTTCAATTAGCTGTTGTTTTACAGTCTATTGACATGCAAATTTTGAGTTTATTAATCAATGGCAGAAAGCATTTTATCTCTTTCTTTAAGAAATTCCGATAGCCTTTCAATAGTCAACCTTGTAATTGCCACCCTGCCTGAGCGGATAAACTGAAGAACCCTGAATTGGTTCAGTTCTTCGAAAAACTCCTGGGTCTCTTCTTTATGCCCAGTCTTTTCTATCACAGTAAATTCCTTCGTGATTTCGAGTATCCTGGCATTGTATTTCCTGATCAGGCTTTCAATCTTATCGCTTGCTGTAAGGTCGTCGGTTGAGACTTTGTAAAGGGCAATTTCCTGATAGCAAAGTTCATCATTGGTATGGTAGAAGGCTTTTAATACTTCGACCTGTTTCTCAATTTGCTGAACGATTTTTTGTACTTGCTCTTCGGTGGTTTCGACAACAATTGTAAATTTACTTACCCCTTTAAGTGCCGATTCTGAAACAGTTAAGCTTTCAATATTTACTTTTCTCCGGGTAAAAACAATGGTAATTCGGTTGAGTAAACCGATATTGTTCTCAGTATATGCTATGATATTAAATTCTTGCTTCATTTTTCTTCATTTTAGAAATTTAAATTAATCCAGATGTACATCGGGATAGAACTTATTCCTGATCGGATTTTTCGAGAATTACATCTGAGACACTGGCACCTGACGGAACCATAGGGAATACGTTGTCTTCACGCTCTACAACAACTTCCAAAAGGAACGGGCCATCGTGGTTTAGCATTTCGCTTACCGCATTATCGAGTTCATTGCTCTTCGAAATTCTTCTTGCAGCAATACCATACGAGTTCGAGAGCGCTACAAAATCGGGGCTTTTAATTTCGGTGAACGAGTAGCGTTTTTCGAAGAACAATTCCTGCCACTGACGAACCATTCCCAAGAAGTGGTTGTTGAGGATTACAATTTTAACCGGGATATTTTCCTGTGCGATTGTTCCCATTTCCTGTATGGTCATTTGAAAACCTCCGTCACCGATAAAGGCAACAACAGTCCTGTCTGGTTTCCCAAGTTGAGCGCCGATAGAGGCAGGCAGGCCAAATCCCATAGTTCCCAACCCGCCTGAAGTTACAAAGCTCCTCGATTGGGCAAATCCTGAATACCGGGCAGCAATCATCTGCTGTTGTCCAACATCGGTAACAATGATGGCTTTACCTTCCGTTTTTTCGGTTACTTTACGAACAACCTCACCCATCGTACTTTTCCCGTTATTCCGGTGCAAGTCTTTTTTGATAACTTTTTCGAATTCAATCTCATAACATGCCTTGAATTCATTGATCCAATCGGTGTGTGTTGCCTTTTCGATTTTGGGCAATAATTTGGTCAATACCTTTTTGGCATCACCTAAGACAGGATAATCGGCATGGATTATTTTGTTGATTTCGGATGGATCTATTTCAATGTGAATAACCTTTGCCTGCCGGGCATACGTACTGACTTTGCTTGTAACACGGTCGTCGAAACGCATACCAACAGCGATCAGCAGGTCGCATTCATTGGTTTTAATATTGGGGCCATAATGTCCGTGCATTCCAAGCATTCCCATATTTAGCGGGTGTTCAGGCTTTAAAACTGAATTTCCTAATAGGGTCCATGCAGAAGGAATATCTGCTTTCTCAATTAATTCAATCAGTTCATTTTCAGCGCCTGAAATGATAATGCCATGACCAATTAGTAAAAACGGTTTTTTTGCCTTGTTGATGGCTTCAGCAGCAAGTTCAATCTGCTCCATATCAATTGGACGGGTGGGAACGTAGCTCCTGATTTTGGTGCATTTTACGTACTCAAATTCAATGGGGGCAAACTGAACGTCCTTGGCGATGTCGATCAATACCGGGCCAGGGCGACCAGTTGTGGCAATATGGAAAGCTTTGGCAATGACGCCGGGTATTTCTTCCACATTGGTTATTTGTGCATTCCATTTTGTAACCGGCATCGACATACCTACGATGTCTGATTCCTGAAAAGCATCGGTTCCCAATAGGGGAGATGCTACCTGTCCTGTTATACAAACAAGGGGGGTAGAGTCAATCATCGCGTCGGCAATGCCGGTGAGCAGGTTTGTAGCTCCGGGGCCCGATGTAGCAAAGCAAATGCCCGGTTTCCCGGTTACCCTGGCATACCCTTGGGCAGCATGTATTGCACCCTGTTCATGACGGGTAAGTATATGGTTAATTTTTTCTCGATGGTCGTAAAGTGCATCATAAATAGGCATGATTGCTCCACCGGGGTAACCAAAAATAGTGTCAACACCTTCGGCCAATAACGAACGCATTAACGCTTCAGATCCACTAATTTTTTCAGCCATACTTTTTTATATTTTATTAATTGCTATTTATTTTCTTTAATTATTCTGCCTTACGGCTTTTCCCCTTTCCGTCCGAAGGTAATGTCGCTCTTTTACAAACATCAGAACGCGGACGGCTTTCTTTCTTTTCATCTCACCCCCGGTTTTAACCGGGGGTTATTGATATTTAACCCCGTTGGGGTAATCTTCTTATCGGCAACTCAGAATCAAATATCAAATATCTAATATCCAGTATCGAGAATAATCTGACTCGGTCTCCGTTTTCCATACTCCGTTTCCTCGTTTAGATAACCCTAACAGCTCCCTTATCCGACGATGAAACCAGTGAGGCGTAAGCTTTCAACGCTTTGCTGATTTTGCGGTTACGGACAGGAGTGAATGCTCCTTCGCCTTTTGCATCTTCATCTTTTCGGCGTTGTACAAGTTCTTCATCGCTGATGATCAGGTTGATTTTGCGGGCAGGTATGTCTATTTCAATTTGATCGCCGTTGCGAACCAAGGCAATAGCGCCACCGGCTGCTGCTTCAGGAGAAACATGCCCGATGGAAAGACCGGAAGTTCCTCCGGAAAAACGGCCATCGGTAACCAAAGCGCAAACTTTATCGAGGCGAACAGATTTTATGTACGAAGTAGGGTAGAGCATCTCCTGCATACCCGGACCACCTTTGGGCCCTTCGTGCAGAATGAATACTACATCGCCGGCCTGAACTTCATCACCCAGAATTCCATTGCAGGCAGCTTCCTGCGAGTGGAAAACTTTAGCTGTTCCCTTGAAACGATAAACTGAAGGATCGACACCTGCCGTTTTGACGATGCAGCCGTCTTTGGCAATATTGCCAAAGAGTACGGCAAGCCCTCCTTCTTTATTGTAAGCATTTTCGTAATCGCGGATACAACCTTTTTCTCTGTCACTATCCAATTCTTTATAATAGTTTTCCTGCGACCCCATGACCAGGTTTTTCCTGTAACCGGGGGCCGAAGTGTACATTTTCTTTGCCTCTTCTTTGCAGGTTGGGCGCATGATGTCGTAAGCATCGAGCGCTTCTCCCAGATTTAATCCATCGACACGAAGGGCATCGCGGTTGAGCAACCCGGCACGGTCGAGTTCTCCCAAAATCCCCATGATTCCTCCGGCACGGTTTACATCTTCCATGTGGTATTTTGAACTGGGGGCAACTTTACAAAGGTTAGGGATTCGGCGTGAAAGCTCGTCGATATCTTTCATGGTGAAATCAACTTCGGCTTCGTGTGCAATAGCTAACAGGTGAAGAATGGTGTTGGTACTTCCACCCATTCCGATATCTAATGTCATGGCGTTCATAAAAGCTTCGCGTGTGGCGATAGAGCGGGGTAAAACCTTATCATTTCCGTTGAAATAGAAATCTTCAGTAATTTTTACAATCAGGTCAGCTCCCTGGTTGAAAAGTTCTTTACGATTGGCGTGTGTGGCAACAACGGTTCCGTTTCCGGGTAAGGCCATTCCAATAGCCTCGGCCAACGAGTTCATTGAATTGGCGGTGAACAAACCCGAACACGATCCGCAAGTGGGACAAGCGTTCCGTTCTACATCATTCATCATTCCATCACTCACCTCTTTGTCAGCGGCCATAACCATCACATCAACCAGGTCCATTTTTTTGTCGCCTACGGTTCCGGCCTCCATGGGACCACCGGAAACAAATACAGCAGGAATGTTAAGCCGCATGGCGGCCATAAGCATACCCGGGGTGATTTTGTCACAGTTCGAAATGCAAATCATGGCGTCGACTGTATGGGCATTGCACATGTATTCTACGCTGTCGGCAATCAAATCGCGCGATGGGAGTGAGTACAACATTCCGTCGTGGCCCATGGCAATACCGTCGTCGATGGCAATGGTGTTGAATTCAGCGGCAAAACATCCGCTTTGTTCAATCCTTTTTTTCAACATTTGCCCAACCTCGTAAAGGTGAACATGCCCGGGTACCATTTGTGTAAACGAATTGACAATGGCGATGATTGGACGGTCGAATTGTTCTTCAGTCATACCGTTAGCTCTCCAAAGAGCGCGGGCGCCAGCCATTCGGCGGCCTTGTGTGGAAGTTGCACTTCTTAACTTATTCATTTTTCATCATTTTAGTTCAAAAAAAAACCATCCTCTTTTCTGAGAATGGTTAGTCAATATTTTTAGATTTACTGTAACTGAATACCATTCTCACTTCATCGAAATGACGACCACCACCACTAGGACGAGGGTTAGAAGAATGGATATGTTCAGTAAATTTTTCATTTCATTTATCCTTATGGCAACAAATGTAGAAATTAAAATTAAAAATCAAAATCTGTCAATAAGAATATGGGTTAAAAAAGTAATGAAATTGCGTATTTATTGATTTTTCATTAACAAATTCGAACTTCAGGTCGATAATATTAGATATATTAAAGAATAGCCGATTGTACTGATATTAAATTGAAGAAACTGCTCGTATTTTTAATATAAGGGTTGTACCTTTCATCCATTGATTAATTAAATTTAAAATTATGGCACTTCCGAAAATCGCAGATAAAAAACCTGCCGCAGTTGAACTCGAACCCGGGAAATATTATTGGTGTGCTTGCGGTGAGAGTAAAAACCAGCCTTTTTGCGATGGTTCTCACCGGACAACTGAATTTACACCAATTGCATTCGACGTAACAGAAAAAAAGACCTATTTCCTTTGCCAATGCAAACAAAGTGGCAATAAACCCTTTTGCGACGGTACTCACAATACGTTGTAATTTGGATTTTGTTTTTTAGAATTTAAACGGTTTTGTATGGAATGGTAAAGAAGAAAGTACTTCCTTTTCCTTCGTCGCTTTGTACCCAGATTTGACCACCCAACATCTCAATAAAAGCTTTTGAAATTGAAAGCCCGAGACCTGATCCTTCATAACGTCGTGTGAGAACAAGGTCTCCCTGGTGAAAACGTTCGAATATCTTATCACGCATTTCTTTGGAGATCCCAATCCCATCATCGCGAACATAGAATTCCATAAAACCGTCTTTCAGTGAATATCCAAATTCAATATCACCTTTTGTTGTGAATTTTATACTGTTCTTAATGAGGTTTGTTAGTATTTGATTGAGCCTTAATTTGTCGGTCAGTATTGTTGCCTTTTCATCGGGCAGACCTTTGGTGTTTTGCAATTTCAGCCCCTTGTTATTTGCTTCGGCAATAAAAAAATAGTATTCATAATCAATCACCTGGTTGATATTTACAGGTACATAAGATAGATCAATTTGCCCGGCCTCGATCTTTGAAATGTCGATGATATCGTTGATGAGGTTCAGAAGCCTGTTCCCGCTTTGTTCAATTACTGACAGGTATTTATGCTGGTCGTCAATTCTCAGGTCAGGATCTTTTAATAATTCGGCAAATCCCAATATGCCGTTCATTGGGGTTCTGATTTCATGGCTCATATTGGCTAAGAAGGCAGTTTTCAGTTTGTCGCTTTCGACCGCTTTTTCTTTAGCTTCAACCAGTTCGGAAATCAGTTTCTTCCTTTCAGTAATATCATCGGTGATTATAATGAAGTTGGTAATTTTGTTCTGGTCATTAAATATGGGTGAAATAATAACTGATTCCCAGTATGTTTCTCCTGATTTTCGTTTGCTTAAAAAGTCATTCTTCCATTTATTCCCCGATAAAATTGTTTTCCAAATGTCGTCAAAAGTAGAATCGGGAGTAATACCTTTTTTTAAGATTCTTACGTTCTTACCAATCACATCGCGTTGAATATAACCGGTCGTCTCTTCAAAACGGGGATTGACATATTCAATAATCCCTTCGATATTGGAAATGATAATTGAGTTTGGACTCTGTTTGACCGCTTCAGAAAGTATCCTGATTTTTTTATCATCTTCAACCTTATCTGATATGTCGAACCCAAAACCAACGAGGCCTATAATGTTCCCGCTTTCATCTTTCCATGGCAATTTAGTGGTAGAAAGCCATCGTTTCGATTCGTCGGGGAGTTGAAGGAATTCAATTTTATCAATGATTGGAATTTCTTTTTCAATGACCTGAAGATCATCTTCTAAAAATATCTCAGCCTGCTCCCGGGGAAAAAGTTCAAAATCATCTTTCCCAATGACCTTTTCCTCAGTTTTATTGACCATCTGAAGTTCCGTTTTATTGGCAAGGAGTTTTTTTAATTTCTTATCTTTCACGTAGAGGCTAAATGGTAAGCTGTCAATGACTGTTCGTAATAAATTTCTTTCGTGCGAAAGCTCTTTGATCAGCTCGTTTTTTTCTTCCTGATCGGATAAAATTTTGCCGATCAGAATGGTTGCAAGAGGATATAAGCCTATAACTGTTAGGGAAATTGTTTTAAGCGTATCGAACCTGATATTTGATGGAAGCCCAATCATGAGGGCAAGCATGATGATGTGAACAACCAAACCTATCGCATATAAAAAAAGCGAGGAAATCTTTAGTGCTCTTTTTCGTCTTAAATAATTGGCTAAAATCCCTATAATGGTGGAAGATACAATGACCGATGTCCCCATGATTATTCCTGTGCCTCCTATGTGTACCCTGAAAATTAGAGCCATTGTGGCCGCTATGATCGCAGAAACCGGACCGAAAAACAGGCCACATAAACTAAGCATGACCGAACGACCGTCAAAAATAATTCCAGGGGCGTACACAAAAGGGTTCATCATCCCAATAATGATCGCTGTTCCAAATAAGATTCCCTGAAGTGATGATCCCAACAATGTTTTACTTTTCCACCGATTGTCGATGAACCCGGCTAAAACACTAATGGCAATGAGAATAGATAGGTTGTAGATTAACTCAATAATGATCATAGTATCAGCTTATGCTCGATAAATTTACGATATTTATTGGGATTTCGTTGATGCGAAGGTGAAGACTTTTCTTATATTCCAAATAAAAAACCTTATCATTCCGAAGAATCGAAGCGATAAGGTTTCAATTGTTATAATTGTTTATTAATGAGCTTTTTGTCGCTGATCTTATTTCAGGCTTTCCAATAGCTTCAGTGTTGTTTCATAATCGGGTTCGGTTGTGATTTCTGGAACAACCTCTACCAGACGAACAATTCCTGTTTTGTCAATGACAACGGTTCCTCTAGCCAGCAAAGCAAGTTCTTTAATCAGGAATCCGTATTTATTTCCAAATTCACGTTCTTTATAATCCGACAGGGTTACGATGGCATCTAAACCTTCAGCTAAACAAAAACGTTTTTGGGCAAATGGTAAATCGAGTGATATGCTCAACACAACCACATCCTTCAAGGTATTGGCAAACTCATTGAATTTGCGGTTTTGCTTTTGGCAAATCCCGGTATCGATGGAAGGATAGATCGCTATTACAACTGTTTTTCCCGCAAAGGAAGATAAACTGACCGCTTCGAGACTTTGGTTTGTTGCACTAAATTCAGGCGCTTTCTCACCAACTTTAATTTCATGACCCGTGAGGGTTACAGGATTTCCTGCAAATGTTACTAAACCACTTCTTTCAGACATATTTGTTTTTTTTATGTTTTTACAATTTGTTTAATAGACGTTTTAACCGATGTTTTTGTTCATGATTACTCAAACAAATTATTCTAATTCGCATTAAATAAATTGACTGCTTTTTGAGAATGCCACTTATTTCTCAGTTGTTCTATGGTTTAGATATTGTTGTGTTTCGTTATCAAATGATCGTTGATGCATTTTACAATCTCTTGGCTTGTTGTATCGTTGATATTAAAAACGAATGCATCACCGATATTCCATTTCCGTATTAAAACATTCACCAGTCTTTCTCTTACAATCCATAGTTGGGGTGTGTTGCATTGGTTTAACAACTGCTCAATGGCCGGAGCCCAACCTTTATCATTGATTTCAAGTGGTCCAATTTCATCGATAACAATCAGATCGGTTGGTTTCCGGAGCGCGTACTCCAGTATCTGACGACCGCGGGTCAAGCCGGTTTCTGAAAAATTGAAACGACCTGATTTGATGCTTCCCGGTGAAGGGTTTTCAGAGCAAAACATCTCCTTTTCGCCCGTGTTGGCATCAACCACATGATAGGTTTTCTGACCAGAATCATTGGAGCCTGACTCTGAAAAGAATCCACTTATCGTCAGTCCATTTTTCTGAAGTTCAGTAACAACTTTTTTGGCAATTGACGTTTTCCCTTCATGAACCTCTCCGCAAATAACAAAGATGGTAGGCCGGTTTTTCTCGACATTCATAAACCCATCGAGTAACGATTGCGAACTGCCAAGCATGGTCTGGATAAGTTTT
>Ga0209373_10004955_pt1 | contig 11211 bp, 8 predicted proteins | sample Higcelweek5metaG_FD_187173 | JGI IMG/M metagenome (GOLD analysis project Ga0209373, IMG submission 187173) | Freshwater pond sediment microbial communities from the University of Edinburgh, under environmental carbon perturbations - High... | ecosystem: Environmental > Aquatic > Freshwater >... | reverse complement strand
TTGTCCGCCAGGGGTTCAAAGACCACGCGCACGGACTTGAGCCGGGGCTCGAACTTCTGGATGACCTTCGTGATGGCCTCCTCGATCTGCGCCACGGATTCCGGTCCGAAGGTGCTGGCCAGCGCGGTGAAGTCCGGCACGCCGAAATCCTCGGCAATGGGGGCGCTGCCCTGCCGGGTGTTCAAAATATGCACCACATGATCGAGTACGGAGGCGATGGCCGCCGCTTGGTCGGCCTCGCCACGCCAATCCGGGTCCAGTTCAATGGCCCGCAGCCGCTCCAGAAGCCGTTTCTCGCGCATCTTCCCCCCGCCCCAGGCCAAGAGGCGGCGCATCCCGCGTGGGATGCGCCGCCCCACCGAGGCTATTTCTTCCAGTCGTCCACGTATTCGACGTTGCCGTCGTTGTACGTCCAGGTGATCTTGGAATACGTGAAGGAGACGTCCTCCATGTCGTGGTAGGGCTTGTTGTCCGCCAAAAACGTCAGCGGCGTGTACTCGCGCATGCTCACAACGATGGCGCTCTCCATCTTCACGGTGAAGTACTTTTCCTCGCGGCCGTCAGCGGCCACGCGGTAGTAGTCCAGGGTGACGTCGCACTGCTCGCCGGTGCAGCAGGCCTTGAACAGTTTCGGGCTGGCCTGGTCCTTGTGCTTGGTTGCCGTGAACGGGTGGTGGATGCGCTGCCCTGTGGGAAGCCCGGTGTGGGTGTCCCGGGGGATCTCCACCGTATGGTCGGTGGCGTAGACGAGGATCTTGTCCTTCTTGTCGCCGCCCTGGTTGCCATCGCCTTTGATGTCGCCCTGCGACTTGCCCTTGACTGCCATGTACGCGATCAAAGCCATATGCATATCCTCCTTGAGGTCGCCATTGTGAACCAATGTTTCCTTCAAAACCCGCCAGAGGGCGCGGTATCCGCGCCCGGCGCTTGACCCGGCGCGTTGCGCACGCCTCTAAGCCTTGGTCCCCTGCCAGTCGTCCGCGAACTCCACGTTGCCATCGGTGTAGGTCCAGGTGATCTTGGAATACGTGAAGGAAACGTCCTCCATGTCGTGGTAGGGCTTGTTGTCCGCCAAGAACGTCAGCGGCGTGTACTCCCGCTTACTCACCACGATGGCGTTCGCCATCTTCACCGTGTAGAACTTCTCCTCGCGGCCGTCTGCGGCAACGCGGTAGTAATCAAGCGTGACGTCGCACTGCTCGCCGGTGCAGCAGGCCTTGAACAGTTTCGGGCTGGCCTGGTCCTTGTGCTTGGTGACCGTGAACGGGTGATGGATGCGCTGCCCCGTGGGAAGCCCCGTGTGGGTGTCCTTGGGGATCTCCACCGTATGGTCGGAGGCGTAGACAAGCATTTTATCCTTCTTGTCGCCGCCCTGGCTGCAGTCGCCCTTGATGTCGCCTTGCGCCTTTCCTTTGACTGCCATGTAAGCGATCAAAGCCATAAGCATACCCTCCTCGTCAAACCCTGGTTACAATGCGGTTACTCCTTGTCCAACTTGCCCACGAGAGACAAGGTGAAGCTCGCGCCCATGTACTTGAAGTGCGGGCGCGCCTTGAGCGTCACCGAATACCAGCCCGGATCGCCCGCCACGTCGTTGACTTCGATCTTGGCTAGGCGAAGGGGCCTCTTGCTGCGGGTGATGGGATCCGGATTGTCCATCTCGGTCACATATTGGCTGACCCACTTGTTCAGCTCGTTCTCCAGGTCGCCGCGCTCCTTCCAGGTGCCGATGTTCTCGCGCTGGATGACCTTCACGTAGTGCGCCATGCGGTTCATTATCATCATGTACGGCAGCTGGGTGGAGAGCTTGAAGTTGAGCTCGGCCTCCTTGCCCTCCGGCGTGTTGGGGAACACCTTGCTCTTCTGGGCCGAGTTGGCCGAGAAGAAGGCCGCGTTGTCCGAGCCCTTGCGCATGGACAGCGCAATGAAGCCCTCTTCGGCCAACTCGTATTCGCGCCGTTCGGAGATGAGCACCTGGGTCGGGATCTTGGTTTGCGTCTGGCCCATGGCCTCGAACTGGAAGAGCGGCAGATTCTCCACCGCACCGCCGCCCTGGGGGCCGATGATGTTGGCGCACCAGCGGTACTTGGCAAAGCTGTCCGTAAGGCGCGAGGCAAAGGCGAAGGCGGTGTTGCCCCAGCAGAAGTCCTCGTTGTCCTCCGCCGTTTCCTGGAAATTGAAGCTCTTGGCGGGAACGGTGTTGGCGCCATAGGGCAGGCGCAGCAAGAATTTGGGCAGCGTGAGCCCCACGTAGCGGGAATCCTCAGACTCGCGGAAGGAGCGCCACTTGGCGTACTGCGGCATCTCGAAGATGGAGTGCAGATCCTTCAGGTTCGGCAGCTGCTCCCAGGAGTCCACGCCGAAGAAGTCTTTCCCTGCGGCCGCGATGAACGGCGCGTGGGACATGGCCGCAGCGGAGGCCACGGACTGCAGGAGCGTGATGTCCTGCGGGCCGGGCCCGAACTCGTAGTTGGCGACAATGGCCCCGATGGGCTGGCCGCCGAACTGCCCGTACTCCGCGGTGTAGATCTGCTTGTACAGCCCGGACTTGACCACTTCCATGGAGTCCTCGAAGTCTGCCAGCAGGTCCTCTTTGGACACGTTCATGAACTCGACCCGGACGTTCTGCCGGAAGTCGGTGCGGTCCACCAGGAACTTGAGCGAGCGCCAGGAGGACTCCAGCTTCTGGAACTGGTCGTCGTGCATGATGGTGTTGACCTGGGCGGAGAGCTTGCGGTCAATATCCGCCAGCATGTCGTCCACCTGCGCGCCGGAAACCCTGGGCTCGCCCCCGGCTTGCACAAGCTGTGCGAGAAAAGCCTGCAGCCCGGCCTTGGTGGCGTTGAAGCCCTCGTCCGTGGGCTTCAGTTTGGAGGCCTCGACAATCTCATCGAGAAGGCTCGTGGCCTCCCCGGTTTGGGCGGCCTTTGCGGCCGAGCCCTGAACCTGTTCGTCTGCCATGTGGTGTCTCCTCCTGCTAGCCCTTGATACCCAGTTCCTGAAGCAGCCGCTCGCGCGCGCCGGAATCCTTCACCAACTCCTGCACCTTCTTGCGGAACTCCGGCACGTTGGCCAGGGGACCCTTGAGGGCCTTGAGGGCCTCGCGCAGCTCCATGAGCTTGGCCAGCTCCGGCACGTTGCGCACAATGGCGTCGGGATCGAAATCCTTGAGGGACTCGAACTTCATGTTGACGCCAAGCTTTTCTTCCTCATTGCCCGAAAGACGGTTGGGCACGTTCAGGCTGAGCTCCAGCCCCTGTCCCTTGAGCACGTCGTTGAAATTATCCTTGTCGATGGACACGGGATCGCGGTCCTCGACCATGCGGTCGTCCGCCCGCAGGGTGAAATCCCCAAGGACCATCAGCTTGAGGGGGAGTTCCACCTCTTCCTTCGCATCGCCCGTGGCCGGCCTGTACACGATGTTGACCCGTTCCTTGGGGGCAACCGAACCTTCCTGCGCCATGATGCTCCTCCTTGAAATCTGTAGATTATCTCCGGGCCGGAGCGCAAAGCCCCGGCAAATCCTCTGCGTCAGCCAGCCAGATGCAGCGCGGCGGAGGGCTTGATGCGCGCCGCCTGGGCCGCGTAGGTTCCGGCCCTGGCCAGGCCGTCGTCGCCACCCAAACCAAGGCTCACGGTCCGGGCGGCCAAAAGCGCCTCCACGGCCAGCTCCGGGTCCCAGTCCTCAAGTCCCCTGCGCTCCACCTCGGCCACAAGCTCCTCGGCCAGAGACATGGCCACAGGCCAATGCCCGGCCCGGCCCAGCATCTCCATCTGCACCAGTTTGAGGCGCAGGCGCGTGGGGCCGTCCACCGCGCCGCGCGCCGCCTGTCCCAAAACATCAAGAGCGCCCGCCACATCGTGCCTGGCGAAGCGCGCATCCGCCTCGGCCCGCACCTTGGCCGGAACCTCAGCGTTTACGACGCTATCCGCTGTAGCGCCGGAGGTCTCGTCACCGGCGGCGGAAAGGGAGGCCAGCCAGGCCAGCGTCTCGGCATCGGCAAAGGGGGTGCCGTCGGAAAAGGACAGGGTGTCCACCCCGGGCAGCCAGGAAAGAAAGAAGCGCATCTCTCCGCACACGGCTTCGCGGGCGGCGGCGTAGTCCGGTCCCAGCCCCGCCAGGGCCTTGGCGGCAATCCGGTGCGGATCCAGCCAGAAGAGACTGGCCATCACCTGCTCTTCGGCGGCCATGGCGGCTTCCAGGTTATGGCCCTGGGCCAGCAGGTTCAGCAGCGCGTTCTTCACCGCCTGTTCAGGAGGAGGCAGCATGGTCCGGCCGCCCTCGTCCGGGGGCAGCCCGCGCAGCTTCAGCCATGCGCCCATGCGCGCCGCGCGCCAGCACCACGGGTCGGCCGGGGTTTCCCGGCGCGCCAGGGAGGCGAAATCGAACGCGGCGGAGGCCAAAGAGGCGCGGGCGGACTGCGCGTCCAAGGGTTGGGCGGGTTGGGCGGACGCGGGAGCCGCCGGGCGGGATTCCGGCGCGGCGGTGGACGGCGAAGCGTCTGCAATGGGGGAAGAGACAGGCTGAGGGGCTTCGGCCACGTTCAAGCGGCCCAGAACCTCCAAAAGGTCGCGCATGGGGGGAAAATCGGGAAGCCGTTCGCTCAAGGCTTCGTCCAAGGCCCGCACATCGTCCAGCAGAGCCTGGTGCTGCGCCTGGGACAAGGGCTCTGCGGGCTCGAAGCCGCGCAGCCAGGCAAGGATCTTCTCCTGCCACCAGGCAAAGGCCGCAATGCGGCCGCGAACGCGCTTTTTCGGCGGGGCGCAGGTTTCCCAAAAAGTGACCGCGACGTCCTTCAGAACGCGGGCGCCCAGAGCCAGGCCGTCGAGTCCCCGGGTCTGCGCCAGGCCCACGCCCAGATAGGCTGCGGCCGAAAGATCTTTGGACAAGGTGGAGAGGACCTCGCCCGCCAGATCGACGACCCGGGTCCAGTCAATGACTGCGGCTGCGGTAACCGAGGAGAGCTTGTCGATTTCCCCCTGCAGCTGGACGAACGCAGGCTCATAGTGTGCGTCCCCCCCGGCCGGGGAGGTTGCAGAAATTGGGGTGCGTCCTATGTCGTCCAGATTCATCGGCGCTCCGGTTGAATTAAATCAACCAGGAAAAGATGCCGCGCAGGAAACGCGAATTTCAGCAGACTCATTTCAAACAACATATGTGGGAAATACAAAACAGATACGCATATGTAAACCCCTCCGGCGATATTGGGACGCGGATGGAGAGCGGGCCGCGCCTGGGACGCTCACGCTATTTCCGGCACGGCGGCAGCGCCAGGGGCCCCGCATTGGGTCTGCCGCTGCTTTTGCCGCTCTGGGCCCCTCCCGGACGCGGGCACCCTGCTGGATGAACGGTTGCAGATATTCTCACTCAAACAGTTAACACCACGCAATCCCAAAAAGCCAGCCATCGAGCGAAGGAAAATCACGACTGCGGACAGTGTCCTTGACCGTGGCGCTGCGCGCGGTTCCAAGGCCTGCCTCTGTGCGGTCCGGGAATCCCCGTCAAGCGCCGCTCCCGGCTAGGCTTGGCATCTTGTCCGGTGCCTGTTTTAAATCTGCCCGGCGCCTGCTTAAAATCCGCCCCGGACGTGACGGGACCAACAAAAAACCTCCACGTAACCGCAGAGGCTTTTCGCATGCCCAGTCAAAGGACGAAGAGCTTATTTTGCTGGGGCCGCAGCCGGTGCGGCTGCTTCCCCATCTCTGGCCTTGCGCAAGAGCGTGGCGGATTCGGGCTCGTCCTCGCCGTTCCAGCCGCCGCCCAGAGCCTTGAACAAGGTCAGGCGGTTGGTTTCCTGCGAAAGGCGCGCGGCGATGAGGTCCTGGCGCGAAGAAGCATAGGAACGCTGCGAATCGAGCTTGGTCAGATAGCTGTCCACGCCGTTCTCATAGCGCAGGGTGGCGAGCTCGTAGCTTCTGCCCGTGGCCTTGGTCAGCGAGTTTTGCGCCTCCACCTGCGTAACGAGGGAGGCGCCCTGCGCCAGCGTGTCGGAGACCTCGCGGAAGGCGGTCTGCACGGCCTTTTCGTACTGGGCCACATAGACTTCGCGGTCGGCCTTGGAGTAGCGCACCGCGGCGATGATGGACCCGGCCCGGAAGATGGGCAGGTTGAGCTGGGGCACAAAAGCCCAGCTTTGCGAGCCGCTCTTGAACAGTCCGTTGACTTCGTTGCTGGCCGTGCCGTAGTTGCTGGTCAGGCTGATGGTCGGGAAGAACATGGCCCGGGCCGCGCCGACGTAGGCGTTGGCGGCCTTCAGGTCATGCTCGGCGGCGATGATGTCCGGCCGCCGGGTCAATACTTCGGAAGGCAGGCCGGCAGGCACGGGGGCCAGCGGCGAAATATCCGCAAGATTCTTGGCGGGCGCCATCTCCGCAGTGAGCGGCATGCCGATGAGAACGGAAAGGCTGTTCTCGTCCTGGGTCACCTGCGCGGTGTAGCTGGCCACACTCACGCGGGCGGTGTCCACGGTGGTCTGCGCCTGGGAGAGGTCCAGTTCGTTGGCGATGCCGTTTTCAAAGCGCTGCTTCACCAGATCGAACGAGGCCTGCTCGGTCTCCAGAATCTCCTTGGCCAGGGAGAGGTGCTCACGGTCCGCAGCCAGGGTCATGTAGGCGGAGGCCACCTGGGCCACAAGGGTCAGCTCCACGCTCTTGGCCGTGGCCTCGCTCGACAGGTACTGCTCCAGGGCCTGGGCCTTAAGGCTCTGCAACCGGCCGAAGAGATCGAGCTCAAAGGAGCTGAAGCCGAGGCCCACGGAATACGAGTGCGAGTTGGAGACCTCGCCGTTGGAAGAAAGCGAGCCCGGCGTGCGCGACATATTGCCGCCAGCGGTGGCGTCTATCTTCGGAAACAGGTCCGCGCGGCGGATGGCGTGCGTTGCCTGGGCCTTTTCCACGTTGAGCAAGGACACGCGCAGGTCGCGGTTGTTGGCCAGGGCCAGCTCGACAAGATGCTTGGTGGGCGCGTCGGTGATGACCTCGCGCCAGTCCTGGGCCTTTGCGCCGGGCTGGGCCTGGGCGCTGCCGCCGGTGGTCCAGGCGGACGGCAGGGCTGGCTCCGGGCGCTCATATTTCGGGGCCAGGGTGCAGCCGGTCAGCAGGGCCGCCAGGCAGGCCAGCGCACTCAACCTTCTGCAAACATGTTTCAATGGGCGCATCGTTTCACCTCTGAATCGTTCATGGGCTGCTGGGCCGTGCGCTATGGCGGGCTACTGCCCGGCCGGGCGGCTCTCCAGCGTGGAAACGGGCCGCTCGCCCTCTGGCGGGGAATACGCCTTGCGTTCTTCCTTCTTCGCCTTGGCCGCTGCTTCCGCTTTCGCCTTGTCCGAGGCTTCCGGCTGCGCCTTGGCAGATGTTTCCGGCTGCGGCTGCGCCTTGGCAGGGGCTTCCATTTTCGCCTTGACAGGAGCCTCCGCCTTCGCCTTGGCTTCAGCCTTGGGCTCGGCCGGCTTCTCAGCCTTCACCGCCGCCTTGGCGGGCTCGGCCTTCTTCCCCGCCGGGGCGGCCTTGGGCTCCGGGGCCGTTTTTGTCGCATTGCTCTGGGCGGCCGCGGCAGGCTGCGTAGCGTTGACTTGGGTGGCGTTGGCCTGACCATCCGCCGCCGGGGCAGCGGCCTCTACGGCCTTCACCTTGGCGCCGGGGCGCACCTTCTGCAGCCCGTCGACAATGACCCGCTCGCCCGCGGCCAAGCCGGAACTCACCAGCCACTTGTCGCCAAGCACGCGGGAAAGTTCGAGGGGACGCGCCTCCACCGTGCCGTCGGCCTTGACGACCATCACCGAGGCGTTGCCCTTGGTGTCGCGGCTGACAGCGGGCTGGGGCACCAGCAGGGCCGCCGCGTCCGTGCCTTCCGAAAGCACCGCGCGCACATACAGGCCGGGCAGCAGGTCATGCCCGTGATTGGGGAACACCACGCGCACATTGACCGCTCCGGTGGTCTGGTCAACGGTGATGTCCGCGAACTGGAGCGTGCCCTCCTGGGGATAGGGGGTGCCGTCCTCCATGAAGAGCCGCACGCGCGCGCCGCCGTCCGCGCTCTTCTTCAGCCTGCCGCTGTCCAGCTCGCGCTTGAGGCGCATCACCTCGGCGCTGGACTGGGTCACATCCACATAGATCGGGTCGGTCTGCTGGACGGTTGCCAGCGCCGTGGCTTGGCTTGCGGTGACCAGCGCGCCCGGCGTCACCGAGGACTTGCCGATGCGCCCGGAGATGGGCGAGGTGACGCGGGTGTAGGAAAGATTGATGCGCGCCGTTTCAAGCGCGGCCTTGGCGGCCAGCACGGCGGCCTGGGACTGCATGTTGGCGGCCTGGGCGTCGTCGTTGTCCTGCTTGCTTACGCCGTTGACCTTGACGAGATTGGCGTAGCGCTCGGCCTTGAGCTTTGCGGGCAAAGCGTTGGCCTCGGCCTGGGCAAGGGTGGCCTTGGCGTTGTCGTAGGCGGCCTGATAGGTGGCCGGGTCTATCTGGTAGAGCACCTCGCCCGCCTTGACCTCGCGTCCTTCAACGAACAGGCGCTTCTGGATGATGCCGCCCACCTGCGGGCGCACCTCGCTGATCACATGCGCGCTGGTGCGGCCCGGCAGCTCCGTCGTCAGGGTGATGGCCTGCGGCGTTATGGTCACCACGGTGACTTCCGGCTCGGCCGCGGCGGGCTGTGCGCCTTTGTTCTGGCCGCAGGCCGACAAAAGACAGATGCCAAGCAGAAGCGTGGTGGACGGAAGATGATTGAAGCGCATAGGTATATCCATCAGGTTTAGGATGCGAGGTTGATCCGGATCTGGCCCGCCGGGCCCATGCCCAGCCGCGCCAAGTCCCCAAAACAGAACTCCGCGACGAAGTCCATTACCACTCTTCGAGAGCGAACGCAGCATGTTTGGAAACCTGTGCTGAAAGCCGCGCGCGTCTTGTTGCTCCTCGGCATGGCCGAGCCTTTGCTTAAGGCAGACCCGCGCCTGCCGGGGGCATAGTCCTCTGAAGGCTCAAGCTGCGCCCGCCACAGCGTTCCGCCCTGGTCTTTGCCTTCATCTGCGCCCTCAAGATTCCGCTGCCGGTCCACTTCCCTCCGCACCTCATTTCTGCTCAGGCTGCTCCGGCTTTTCGGGCTGATCCGGCTGATCTGATTGATCAGACTTTTCTGGCTCTTCTGGCTTTTCAGACTGTTCAGGCAGTTCAACTTGCATGGAGCCAGCCGCGCCAGCCGCCGCCGCCTTCTTCTCCTTCCTCCGCTCGAACGCCCCGGAGACGACGACGAAGAACAGCGGAATGAAGATGAGGTCGATGAAGGTCGCGGAGAGCATGCCGCCGCACACCGCGGTGCCGATGGCGCTCATGGCGCCCGCACCAGCTCCGGTGGCTATGGCCAGCGGCAGCACGCCGAAGAAGAACGCCATGGAGGTCATCATGACCGGCCGGAACCGGGTTTTGACCGCGCCGAGGGTGGCTTCCACCAGCTTGTCGCCCTGGGCCATGCGCTCCTTGATGAACTGGATGATCAGAATCGCGTTCTTAGTGGAGAGGCCGAGGGTGGTGAGGAAGCCAATCTGGAAGTACACGTCGTTTTCCATGCCGCGCAGGCTGGTGGCCAGAATGGCGCCCAAAACGCCGAGCGGCAGCATCAGCATGTTCACCACGGGGATGGTCCAGCTCTCGTAGAGCGCGGCCACGCACAGGAAGATGACGAAGATGGAGAAGGCGTAGAGGATGGGGCCCTGCTGGGTGGCCATGCGCTCCTGGTAGGAAAGGCCGGTCCAGTCGAAGCCGATGCCGGCTGGCAGCTTGCGGGCCAGCTCCTCCATGGCGGCCATGGCCTCGCCCGTGCTGTGGCCGGGCGCGGGTTCGCCCCATATGTTGCTGGACGGGAAGGCGTTGTAGCGCTCAAGCTTCGGCGAGCCGGAAACCCAACGCCCGGCGGCGAAGGAGGAGAACGGCACCATCTTTCCAGATGTGTTGCGGACGAAAATCCGCTCCAGATCCTGCGGCTGCATGCGGTATTGGGTGTCCGCCTCGACATAGACCTGCTTCACGCGGCCGTTCTGCACGAAGTTGTTCACATAGGCGCCGCCAAAGGCTGAGGACAGGGAGGTGTGGACCGTGGAGATGGACAGCCCCATGGCCCCGACCCGGTCCCAATCCACATCGACGTGGTATTCGGGCACGTCGTTCATGCCATTGGGGCGAACGCGCACCAGGCGGGGGTCCTTCCAGGCCATGCCGACCAGCTGGTTGCGCGCGGCCATGAGCTTGTCATGCCCCACGCCGCCCAGGTCCTGCAGCTGGAAGTCGAAGCCCGTGGCCATGCCGAGTTCGATGACCGGCGGCGGCGGGAAGGCGAAGACCATGGCCTCCTTGATTTGCGAGAAGGAGCGCATGGCGCGGCCCGCGATGGCCTTGATCTTCAGGTCGGAGCGGCCGCGCAAGTCCCAGTCCTTGAGCTTGACGAAGGCCTGGGCCATGTTCTGGCCCTGGCCTCCGAAGCCCGTGCCCACAACGCCCATGATGCTTTCCACGGCCTCTTTCTCATTTTCCAGGAAGTACTTCTCCACCTTGGCGATGACGGCCTGGGTCTGCTCCAAGGAGGAGCCGGAGGGAAGCGTGCACTGGATCAGCAGGATGCCCTGGTCCTCGTCCGGAATGTAGGAAGTGGCCATGCGTGTGAAAGAAAAGCCCACCACCACCACAAGGAGCACATAGAGCAGGAGGAAGCGGAATTTCTTGGCGAAAGAATAGCTGACAAGGCCGACATATTTCTCCCTGGTCTTGAAGAACACCCGGTCAAACCAGCGGAAGAACGGCCGCAAAAAGAAGATCGCGTTGTCCGAGGGCTCGTGCCCCTTGGGAACGGGCTTCAGGAAGGTCACGCAGAGCACGGGAGTCAGAATCAAGGCCACCAGCACCGAGAGCATCATGGCGGCGATGACCGTGACCGAGAACTGCCGGTAGAGCACGCCGGTGGATCCCTGGAAGAAGGCCATGGGGCCGAACACCGCGGAGAGCACGAGGCCGATGCCGATAAGGGCGCTTGTGATCTCGCCCATGGACTTGGCCGTGGCTTCGCGAGGAGGGAGCCCCTCCTCGGACATTATTCGTTCAACGTTCTCCACCACGACGATGGCGTCGTCCACCAGCAGGCCGATGGCGAGCACCATTGCGAACATCGTCAGCATGTTGATGGTGAAGCCCAAAAACCCAAGCACCGCAAACGTGCCGAGCAGA
>Ga0209373_10004954_pt1 | contig 11212 bp, 6 predicted proteins | sample Higcelweek5metaG_FD_187173 | JGI IMG/M metagenome (GOLD analysis project Ga0209373, IMG submission 187173) | Freshwater pond sediment microbial communities from the University of Edinburgh, under environmental carbon perturbations - High... | ecosystem: Environmental > Aquatic > Freshwater >... | reverse complement strand
CGAGAGCGCCCGAGGCGGTTGCCCATGAGCCCTCGCGAACGGCGCAAAGCCCGGCGGAGTAGCGCGTCAGGGCGAAAGCGGCTGGATCGGTTTTTTTCAGCTCGGGGAAGGTTCGATCAAGCGCTATTAGCGCATACTCGGTATCGGAGTCCGCAAGACTGAAAAACGATAGATACACCGAAACGTCTCGAACCTCGCCGGTCTTGATTCGCTTAAGGCAGGCCGCGGCCGCCTCTTTTTGCCTTCCGCGCCGAACAAGGGCCTCCGAAAGCCACCAGGCGGCGTGATCCCGAATCTCGGGGGGAAGGGTCATCGACTGGAGCTCCTGGCTCCGCGCGAGGGATTCTTCCCATTTACCGGACTCACCCGCGTATCGGGCAAGGTCGAGCAGAAACCAGGGACGCAGCTCTCCCGCGGCGGGCAGTGCCGATGAAAGTATCTTTGTAGCCTCGGTGGGGTCCTTGGCGGCGCGCGCGGCGTCCAATGCCTCGCGGGGCGTCAACGCGCAAAGCGGGGCCATGAGGAATCCGATCGCCAACGACGCGGATATTCGGAAGAAAAAACTCCGTCTGTCTGTCACTTTGCGCATCCTCGATAAGTTTAAATCACTAAGGGAGAGAATGGTAACACGATATCAGGGAAGGAAATACCCCTGTTCGGGAAGCTTGATTCTGACGAGATTGACCCAGGCGTCCGAATTTTGCGAGATATGGGCACCGAGCGTGGACTCGCGCGCGCTTTCAAAAACCGCGACGGTAAACCGCCCGTTCCCGTCAAAATAAGGGAAGAACGCGGCAATGTGATGATACTGCCTAAGCGGAGGATCCCCGCGCTCGCGACTTTCGGCCCCAAGATAGAAATGACCGGGTTCCTTCAACGCGAGATAATACAGGATGGGCGCGAGATCCCTAACGCGATAGCCAACGTCCTTCGCGTGGGGAGTGATGCCTGGCAGTCGCGAGACGATTACGTCGACCCCAGAGGCGTCCGGCTTGATCGTCCGTCCGCTCGAAAGGCTCGCCGCCGCGGACGCGAGATTCCTCGTCCAATCAAGGGCGAAAAAGAGGTCGCGGGATTCGCGGTACGGCTCGGTAAAAAGGGTCTCGGGCGAGGATGTTTGCTCCTTCAGGGGCGCGATGAATAGATTGCCGCCGGTGGCGGGACGGACGATTCCGTCAACAAGCCATTTGGCGAAGCCCGAACAGTTTACGCCGCCTGAAAGGGCGGATCGATCCTGGCCCTTTGCGGCGGCACGAAACACCGCCTCGTTATCCTGGGGCAAACCGGTCTCGATATACACGGGCTCGCCTCGCTCGTTAAAGCAGCCGTCGTCTAGATAGACGAGCGAGGGAAGTCCCTCTCGAATGGCCACGATCGAGGGAAGTACGGAGGCATATGCGTACGGGTCGGGGGTTAAGAGGCCCCACTCTATCGAGTTTTTCGACTGGGACACGATCGTCGCGAGCGGCATGACGTACATTCGAACGAAGGGAAAGCCCAGAGGCACGTCGCTAATCGCGTCGGCGCCGTAGATCGTCAGCGTAAGCAGGGTTTTCCCGCGTTCCGGATCGGGACCGTCGGGGCGCAGAGTAATCCATATGGAAGAATCCTTAACCGGATACACGCGAATGGAAAGCGGCTTCCCGTCGGTAAGGCTTCGGGTAAGGCGCCAGGTTCCTTGATCGCCCTCGGTGACCTTCGGCGTGACCGATATCGTCACGGTCCCCGCCTTCGCGTCTTTTTTTTGGGCTATCGTAAACTCGTCCCCTAGGGCGTTCGCGAGGGTTTCGCTTTTCAGGGCGATCAACCGATCCAGCTCGAGACCGAGCCAGGAGTCGAACACGCCGGCGCGGGGACTTGCGGACTCGGGATAATCCGCGGAGGGAACGACCGCCGCGAGGCGGACTTGAGCGATCGATATGACGAGGGCCGCGATGAGAAGCGATTTCGGGAAGGTTTTCATTTCATTGTCGATTATCGGCAGAAAACCCTCAGGACTTCATTCACCGTCTCCTTGAAGACGATCTGCTTGGTCCGGTTGCTTTCGTAGATAAAATCCCGAAAGCTCTGACTCTCAATCCCGCTGAAGTCCCCGACGATGCCGAGATAAATCCGGTAAGAGCTGGCTTTCTGCAGAATGTCCCCGGCCATGCCGGTCTTCAGGTCAAAGAAGGCCTCGTTGACGTTTTCCTTCCGGACGATGATTTTCTTGATCGAATAATCGGAAATCAGGTCCAGAAGGTCCTGGGGTTTGTTGATCATGAAATCAGGGTCGTCGACCTCGAGGACCGAGACCCCGTTCTTCCGATGCTCAGTGCAGTTCATGGCGTTTTGAAACTCCTTTTATTCGTGCTATAATCTTCGGCAAACATCAATAGTAGATATAATGATGAAAAACAGGAAAATGGCAATTGCGTTCGCCTGCGTCGCCCTTGTCTTCTCGAGTTCTTCGGTTTTCGCCCAGAAATTCAAGCGCGGTGAAACGTTGTACACGCAGACGGTTCTGCACTGGGAAAAACAGCAGATATCCGCCGCAAACTTCCTTGTCGGGGAATTCCTGCCGCAGGGAACCGGCGTCAAGGTGGTCGCGTGCGACCGGAACCGTCTCGAGTTTACGCTTCTAAGCACCGGCGAGACCTATTACTACAAGTTCCAGAAACAGGCCGGAGAGCCGCTCAAGGATCACCTTAAAAAGATCTTCGCCGTTTCCTGGGATCCCGCGACCGTAACGTCGATGTCGGCGATCGATCAAAAGGGCATCGCGGAAGGCAAGGCGTTAGCAGGCATGACCAGGAAAGGAGTGATTATCGCGCTCGGATATCCCCCCCACCTGTCGAACCCCAGCCTTACCGAGGGGAATTGGGTTTACTGGGTAAACCGCTACAACCGACTCAAAGTCATATTCGATGAAAACGGAATAGTGCTGGAAGTCATCAACTGAAAAAAAGGCCGGCGGGCTTTCCCGCCGGCCTTTTTATTTATCACGCAATATGTACCGGTGAATCGTTCAGTTCCCCGCCTTCGTCTCGTCGGGATGGGACCCGATAGGGGCGTTGGCGAGCAGGAGCTTGATGCGGTTCAGCTGGTTAACCTCGCTCGCGCCCGGGTCGTAGTCGATCGCGGCGATGTTCGAGCCGGGGAATCTGCGCCTCAGCTCCTTGATCATTCCCTTTCCGGTAACGTGGTTCGGCAGGCACGCGAACGGCTGCACGCACGCGATGCTCGGCACGCCCGTATGGATGAGCTCTATCATCTCGGCGGTGAGGAACCATCCCTCGCCCGTCATGTTGCCGAGCTGCACGATGTCGTCGACCCCTTCCCTGAGCCGGTAGATCGACTCGGGCGGAAGGAACCTGCGGCTCTTGCGAAGCTGCTTCTTGATCTCGCCGCGGTACAGCTCGAGGAACCACACCAAGAGGTGGGCGTTGCGTTCCGCGGATTTCGGGAAGGCGAGCTTCTGGTATTTATAGACGCCGTTGATGAACGAGTAGAACAGAAAATCCGCGAGATCCGGCACGACGCACTCGGCGCCCTCGGACTCGATGAGCCCGAAGATGTCGTTGTTCGCCGTCGGGTGGAACTTGACGAGAATCTCGCCGACGACGCCGACGCGCGGCTTACGCACGTCGCGAAGCGGCAGGGCGTCGAAATCCCGCACGATGTCGCGCACGAGCCGATTGTACCCGCCGATCGACAGCGACTTAATCTGCTCGACAGCGCGCTCGTTATATTTCTCGTACAGGGCGTTCGCCGATCCGGGGGTCGCCTCGTACGGGCGGGTGCGGTAGAGCACTCGCATCAGAAGGTCGCCGACCATGACGGCCATCATCGCGCGGTGAAGGAGCGCGGGCGTGATATTAAAGCCCGGGTTCTTCTCGAGCGACTGGGCCGAGAGGGAGATGACCGGGATATGGCCCCAGCCGATGTCCGATAGGGCGCGTCGGATAAAGCCGATGTAGTTCGTCGCGCGGCAGCCGCCGCCGGTCTGGGTGATGAGCAGCGCGACCTTGTCGAGGTCGTACTCGCCCGACTTCAGCGCGGAGATCATCTGGCCCGCGACGATGATGGACGGGTAGCATGCGTCGTTGTTGACGTACTGCAGGCCGGTGTCCACCGCCTTCGTGTCGACGTCCGGAAGGATGACGAAATTGAAGCCCGAGTACGCGAACGCGTGCTGCAGGATGCGGAAATGGATCGGCGACATCTGCGGCGCGAGTATCGTGAATCGCTTCTTCATCTCCTTGGTGAAGACGACGCGCTTGCTCGCGGAGGATTTCACCTTCGCCTGCGTCTCGTTGCGGTCGCGCTCGCGGATCGCCGCGATAAGGCTCCTCATGCGGATGCGCACGGCGCCGAGGTTCGAGCCCTCGTCGATCTTAACGAGGGTGTACATGCGGCCTTTGGCGTCGAGTATTTCCTGCACCTGGTCGGACGTTACCGCGTCGAGCCCGCAGCCGAAGCTGGTGAGCTGCACGAGCTCAAGGTCCCTGTTCGTCGTCACGTACTGCGCGGCGCGGTAGAGCCGGTTATGGTAGGTCCACTGGTCGACGATGCGGAGCGGGCGCTCGATGTTGCCGAGGTGGGCGACGGAGTCCTCGGTGAGGACCGCGAGCCCAAGCCCCGTGAGGAGCTCCGGGATTCCGTGATTAATCTCGGGGTCAAGGTGATACGGGCGGCCCGCGAGGACGATGCCCTTTATGCCGCGCTCATGGAGCTCGGCGACGGTCTCCTCGCCCTTCTTCGCGGTCTCGTCGCGGAAGGATTCCTGCTCGTTCCACGCGGCGCGCACGGCGTCCACGATCTCGCGGGCGGAAAGGGAGAACTTGTCCCCAAGCTCCTCGAAGAGGCGCTCGGCGAGGCGTTTCTCGTCGTCGATCGGGAGGAAGGGGTTCATGAACGTGACGGAGCCGTCCTGTCGGAGGGCGTCCATGTTGTTGCGGAGAACCTCGGGATAGCTCGTGACGATCGGGCAGTTATAATGGTTACCAACGCCCGGGTCCTCGATCTGCTCGTACGGCGCGCACGGGTAGAAGATGAATTTCACGCCGGCGTCGAGAAGGGCCTCGACGTGGCCATGGCTGATCTTTCCGGGATAGCACACCGACTCCGACGGGATCGACTCGAGGCCGAGCTCGTAGACATGGCGGCTTGAGCGCGGCGACAGGCGCACGCGGAAGCCGAGCTTCGTGAAGAAGGTGAACCAGAACGGGTAGTTCTCGTACATGTTGAGGACGCGCGGGATTCCGACGTCCCCTCGAGGGGCCTCGGCCGCGGGAAGCGGCTTGTAGCGGAAGAGCCTCTTGTACTTCCAGTCGAAGAGATTAGGCACGGGCCTCTTGCCGGGCTTTGACGCCCCGACGTCCTCGTCGTTGTTCTCGCGGATAACCTGCGCGCCGGAGTTGGACGCGTGGTTGACGTCGCCCACGACGGTCTTGACGGAAAGGTCGATCTCGAGGCCCTTCTCGCAGCGGTTGCCGGTGATGAACCTGCGGGGGGGCGCGACCATCTTCTCGACGGGGCCGTTCGTCACGACGCCGGCTGTGAAGGTATTGATCGTGAGGAGGCAATTATTCGAGCACTTGCCGCAACGGCGGAGCTCGAGCTCGACCTTGAAGGAATCGAGCTGCTCGGGGGTCGCGAGGCCGGTCAGGGCGTCGGCGGGCATGCCGGCATCCTTCCACTGATCGAGCGCGATGAGCGCCGCGCCGTACGCGCCCATGAGGCCGGCGACGTCGGGACGGAACACGTTGCGCCCGGAGATCTTCTCGAAGGCGCGGAGTACCGCGTCATTGTTGAAGGTACCGCCCTGCACGACGACCTTCTCGCCGATGGCGGCGGCGTCACGGAGCTTAATTACCTTGAAGAGGGCGTTCTTGATGACGGAATAGGAAAGGCCCGCGGAGATGTCGCCGACGGACGCGCCTTCCTTCTGGGCCTGCTTGACGCGGCTGTTCATGAAGACGGTGCAGCGGCTTCCGAGGTCGACGGGCTTGTCGGCGAGCAGGGCCTTATTGGAGAAGGTCTGGATGTCGAGACCGAGCGAGCGGGCGAAATTGTCGAGGAAGCTTCCGCAGCCGGACGAGCACGCCTCGTTAAGCTGTATCGAGGTGATCGCGCCGTTCTTCATGCGCAGGCACTTCATGTCCTGGCCGCCGATGTCGAGGAGGAATTCCACGCCGGGAACGAAGAAGTCGGCGGCGCGATAGTGCGCTATCGTCTCGACCTCGCCCGCGTCGACGCCAAGCGCCGCCTGGAACAGGGCCTCGCCGTAGCCGGTCGAGCACGAGCGCGCGATGCGCACGCCCGAGGGAAGCCTGCGGTACAGGTCCTTGAGCACGCGCACCGCGAGGTCGACGGGATTGCCGCCGTTGATGTCGTAAAAGCGCCACAGGATCCGGCCGAGCTGGTCGACGAGGACGGCCTTGGTGGTCGTGGAGCCCGCGTCGAGCCCGAGGAACACGGGACCCTTGACGGTATCGAGGTCGGCCGAGGCCGCCATCTCGGAGGCGTGCCTGACTCGGAAGTCCTCGAGTTCTTTCTCGTTGGCGAACAGGGGCTCGAGCCGCTGGACTTCGTTCATCTCGGCGTTTACGAGGGCTTTAAGGCCGTCGCGAAGCGCCGCGATGGAAGCGAGGTTAAAGGCCTCGCCGGTCGACGAGCGAGCGGTGGCCGTTCGTCCGTCGTCGGCGACGGTAAGGGAGCCGGCCTCCGGCAAGGCCGCGGAGAACGCGGCGCCGGCGGCGACGAAGAGCTGGGAGTTGTCGGGGACGATGATCTCGTCGCCCTTCAGCTTGAGGGTCTCGATGAAGCGGTGCCGGAGTTGGTCCATAAAGTGGAGCGGCCCGCCGAGGAACGCGACGTGGCCGCGTATGGGCTTTCCGCACGCGAGGCCGGAAATCGTCTGACTGACGACGGCCTGATAGATGCTCGCCGCGATATCCTCTTTCCGGGCGCCCTCGTTGATCAGGGGCTGGATGTCGGTCTTGGCGAAAACGCCGCAGCGCGCGGCGATCGGGTAAATTATCGTGGCGCCCTTCGCGAGGGTATTGAGCCCGTCCGCGTCGGTGTCGAGCAGGGCGGCCATCTGGTCGATGAACGCGCCCGTGCCGCCGGCGCAGGTGCCGTTCATGCGCTGTTCCACGCCGTCGGAGAAGTACGTGATCTTCGCGTCCTCGCCGCCGAGCTCGATGACGACGTCGGTCTTCGGGATCATTTTGCGCACGGCGGTCGTCGAGGCGACGACCTCCTGGATGAACGGTACCGAAAGCCAATGCGACACGGAAAGCCCGCCCGAGCCCGTCACTTTCACGCTGAGGAGGGGCTGCTCGGCTTTACCGACGAACGTCTTTTCTATTGAATCAAGGGCTTGGTCTACGACGGAAATGATGGTGCTGCGGATATCGGCGCGATGGCGCTCGTATTTGCTGTAGAGGATCGACTCGTCCTCGCCCATGGCGACGACTTTGACGGTGGTCGAGCCAACGTCGATACCGATCCGGATAACTGTGCTATGTGTCATATGGGGCATGATGACACAGAAACGGCTCCGATTCAAGACTCGCGCGGAGGTGCCGGCGGGTACCCGGCGAGTGCCCGGGGCCGCTTCCCCGAGGCTCTCATAGTATGCTAATCTCATGCGTAAATGAGCAAATCAATGTTGAAAAGCGGGTCGCGACTCACGGTCCTGACCATGCTTTCGCGCGTGCTTGGCCTGATCCGGGAGATGACCAAGGCCGCGTTCCTGGGCACAAGCGCGCTCTCCGACGCCTTTACCATCGCATTCATGATCCCTAACCTCTTACGCAGGCTTTTCGCCGAAGGCAGCGTCTCGGTCGCCTTCGTGCCGACCCTGAGGCGATACCTTGATCAAAAAGGAAAGAAGGACACCGACGAGTTCGTTTCCGCGACCTTCACGTTCCTGTCCTTCGTGACGACGATTACCGTCGTGGTCGGCATCGCCATCACTCCGCTCATCATACCGTTCTTCGGGACGAGCACATCCGAGACCGTGCTGCTGACGCGAATCATGTTCCCCTACCTCGCGGTAATCTCCATCGCGGCCTTCTTCCAGGGACTCCTCAACAGCGTCAGAAGCTTCTCACCCTCGGGCTTCACGCCGATCCTCTTCAACATAATCATCATCGGATGCACATACCTCCTGGCGCCGTTCATGGAAAACCCGGCGCGCGCGATGGCCGTCGGCGTGCTTCTCGGAGGAATCGCGCAGGCGGTTTTCCAGTTACCGTTCATAGTTAAGAACGGGTTCAGGCTTGGCGTCGTACCGCTTAAGCGCGCATTCTCGAATCCCGGCACGAAGACGGTCCTTAGGCTCATCGGGCCGACGATTCTCGGCATGGCCGCCTATCAGCTGAACGACCTCGTGTCGTCGATGCTCGCCGGTAACGCGGGCGCGGGCGTCGTTTCGAGCCTTCAGTACTCGCTCCGCCTCCAGGAACTGCTGCTCGGGATCTTCGCGGTCACGATCGGCACGATTATCCTGCCGGACCTTTCTGGGCTCGCCGCCCGCGAGGAATGGGACGGGTTCAACAAGCTTCTCGCGCGTTCGATGAACATCATCGCGCTCATAATGATCCCGGTAACCTTCTATTCGCTCGTTTCGGGGAAAGGGCTCATCACCCTTCTGTTCAAATCGCGGAATTTCGCGGACGATTCGGTGGCGCTGACGCTCGCGGCCTTTACCTGGCACATCGCGGGGCTCTACTTCATCGCGGTCAATCGCGTCATCTCGCCCGCGTTCTACGCGCAGAGCGACACGAAGTCCCCCACGCTTGCGGGTATCGGCTCGTTCGGCGTCAACATCGCGCTCGCGCTTGCCCTCGTCGGCCCGCTGCGGGGCGGCGGAATCGCGCTCGCCCTTAGCCTCGCGAGCCTCGCGAACACCGTCTTCCTCCTCTTGTTCCTGAGAAAAAAGAAGAGCTGCGACCTTGCGCTCGTGCTCCGCTCGACGATTCTCTACGCCTTGAAGATCACGGCGTTCTCGGTCGTCGCGGCCTTCCCGATATGGTTCTTCCGCGACGCCATCTACGGCGCGTTCGCCGGGCACAACCGGTTCGTCAGCCAGGGCGCGCCGCTCGCGCTGAGCCTCGCGATATTCGGCGCCGTCGGGATGGCCTTACTCGCCGTCACCCGCGACCCGATCGCCGTTCAGCTTACCGGCGCGATAAAGAGAAAGATAAAAAAATAGGATTGGTCAGTCGTTTCGCTCGACTATCGCGGAGACTTCCTTCTCGCGATAGCCGAACAGGAAAAAGAACCCCGTCAGCGACATGACGGCGGCGACGGCGAGCGTCGCGCGCAGACCCCAGCGGGTGATGCCCTGATCCGCGCCGCCGATCGCGACGAGCGACGGGAACGCGATCGCGGTCGTCATCTGGCCGACCTTTTCCGACAGCGAATAAAGCCCGAAGTACAGGCCCGCGCGGCGCTGGCCCGTCTTTCTCTCGTGAACGACGGCGAGATCCGCGACGAGCGCGTTCGGTATCACCGCGAAGACCGCGACGGGAATCGCTATCATGGCGGAAAGCGCGATGCCCTGGACCCAGGGATCGATCGCGAAGCGGCCGGCGAAGGCCGTCATCGTGAGCGCGACCATCAGCATGAGGAAGGCCGAGAACAGCAGCTTTCGCTTGCCGAATTTCCCGACGAGGCCATACACCGGCGCGTACAGCAAAATTCCGATGAAGAAAATAAGCAGGACGAAAAAACCCGCGTCGCGAACGGTAAGCCCGAGCAGTTTCGTCACGAAAAGGGAGTAGCCCGTCATCGTGATGGCGGACGCCGTCCGATACATGATGTCCGCGACGAAGTAATGCCTGAAATACGAATCCTTGAACACGGCCGAAATCGACTCCCCGAAGCCGCCCTTAACCGGCTCGTCAGGGCCGAGTCGCTTCTCGTTAATGCGGCGCGCCGGGACCATCATGCAAAGGAACGAGACGGCGGCGTACACCGCGATGATGACGCGAAACACGGTAACGGGGGAAAGACCCGTGTTGGCGGTAAGCAGGTCCGCGAGATAGAAGATGCGGTTGCCGCAAAGCGAGGCAAGACCGGTCGCGAACGCGAGCATCGTCGATATCTGCACGCGATCGCGGGGACTCGCGCCGATCTCGGCGAGCAAGGCGATGTACGGAATCGAGTACATCGAGAGGCAAATATAGAACACGACCGTCAGCGCGAGCACGTAGGCCGAGTTGACGAAAAACGAACCGGCGGAAGGCGGGCAGAAAATCAGGACCGACGAGAGCGCGAGCGGCGCGGCGGAGAAAATCATCAACCCCGTCCTTCGGCCTTTTTTCATCTGGTTCGCGTCGGACTTATAGCCAAACCACAGCCCGGCCCCGGCGTCCACCAATCGGTTCAGGGCGAGGATCAATCCAGCGACGGTGAAAAACCCGAGGATATATCCCGGATAGAGGTACACGGGGTACGACGGTTCGCCGTAAAAACCGCGGGTAACGAAAAAAGAGACGAACAGTTTGCCCGCACCGTAGGCTGAAAGCACCAATCCGAACTGACCTAACGCGTAAAGTAGCTTCTTTTTCAGGGACAGGTTCAAGACGGGCTCCTCGAGGTAAATTTGCCGTTTATCATAGCCGATTTACTTTACCCTGTCAAAGATTATGAAGTATATTGACCATATGGAAATATACCAGAAACGACGAGCCGACTTATACACCTGGATGGCCAGAAACAGCGTCGCCATGGTGGTCCTCGAGGATACCGAGGATCGCCGGGACCCGGCGGTACGCTATTTTTCCGGACACCCGTCGGACGCACTACTCCTGTTGACCATCACCGGCCACGCCGTGCTGTGCCCCTGGGACGAGAACCTCGCCACCAAGATGGCGGACGTCGACGTCATCGTGCCCTACACGGAATTCGGGCGACATCCCGTCACCGCGGTCGCGCGCCTGGCCGAGAAGATCGGCGTTCCGAAGAACGCCCGCGTCGAGATACCGTCCACGACGCCCTACCCCACCTTCCTTAAATACGTCGATGCCCTGCAGGACTACGACGTCCTGTGCCGCGAAGGCGGCGCCGGCGACGAGATACTGAGAATGCGCTCCATCAAGGATTCGACCGAGATCGGTATCGTCGAGAAGGCCTGCGCGATCACCGATCAGATTACCGACGCGCTCGAAAGGCAAATGCGGTCGGGAAAAATTAAGACGGAAAGCGACGCTGCCCT
>Ga0209373_10004953_pt1 | contig 11213 bp, 8 predicted proteins | sample Higcelweek5metaG_FD_187173 | JGI IMG/M metagenome (GOLD analysis project Ga0209373, IMG submission 187173) | Freshwater pond sediment microbial communities from the University of Edinburgh, under environmental carbon perturbations - High... | ecosystem: Environmental > Aquatic > Freshwater >... | reverse complement strand
GTCATAGAAGCTGCCCATCCACGGGCGAAGCTTGTCTTCCTCGGTTCCGGGAAGATACCCGATGTCATTTCCCGCCGGAACCGTGGGGCGAACAAAAACGATCTTGCGATATTCGCGCTGTTCGAGCACCTTTTCGAGAGCTACGGCGGTTGCCAGAATGGTCTTGCCGGAGCCGGCGCCGCCGGTTACAGAGACAAACGGGACCAGTGGATCCATCAGAAGTTCAAAAGCCATCTTCTGCTCGAGATTTTTGGGCGTAAGCCCCCATGCCGAGTGATTCGCGTATTTGAGCGGAACCAGATACGACCCGTCGTATTTTGCCAGAGCGGTGTGAGAGGCGTTGTCTCTTGAAGAAATGACGGCAAATTGATTGGGCATCATCTCGATGCTTTTCGGTGGCTTCGCGCCGCCCTCGAAAATCTTGTTGATATTTTTGTCGGACATGTTCAGATGACAGTATCCGGTGAAGAGTTCATCGGTCTTTATTTTGTCTGTCTCGTAATCCTGCGAAGAGATCCCGCATACTTCTGCCTTGATGCGCAGACACACGTCTTTAGAAACCAGATATGTATCTCTTTCAGGGTGCTCCTCTTTGATATTAATCGCACAGGCGAGTATTTCGTTGTCATTGGTTTGCGACTCGAACATCGACGCAGAGCGGGGTGTACCCTGTCCGTTTGCGCGACCGGGGAAGGGCCGGGTAGCGGTGTCCGGAAAAGCAACATGAAGAATCACATCGTTGGATAAATCAATCCCGACACTGACACATTGACGACCTCTTCCGTCAATTCTGCGGTGGAGCGTCCGGACGGCTTCCCTTGCCTGATAACCCAGAAGGCCGTCTTTTGACTTCAAATGATCGAGCTCTTCAAGAACGGTGATCGGAATAAACACATGGTTGCCCGTAAAGTTCAGAAAGCAACCTGGGTCATGCAGTAAAACATTGGTGTCCAAAACGTAGTTTTTCTGGCTGGTTTTGTTTTTTAACAGCGATTCAATGCGTGAATCATCCATAGCAACAGGCGTTTGAGGAACTTCTTTTTTGGGCTTCTTGTTCATCGTATCCCTCCGTCATTCAAAAAAATTGAAAACGTCGCTTCCGGCAAACCGGAAACGACGCAAATAAACAAAGCGGATATACGGGCGGTAATAAAGTGGATAGAAGTGAAGAGAAAACCTCGGAATATCCGGGAATATCTCCATATATGAAAACCTCTCGATCTTGCGGATGGATTCCATATGTTTATAGTATCAGCATACCGTATTTGGATTCGTTCAACAACAGGACAAAGAAAATTTCTCTTTGCCAATAGACTTAAAAAATGATTGAATGAAATAAGAAGTACCAGTACTGTCGATTAACCACCCGGAGGTACGAATAAGAAATGACCTTAAGTAAGCAAATCATTGAAGACCGATTGCATCAGCTCAGTTTGGCACTCAATAACTCCCCGGAAAAGTATGATACGGTAATTATCATCGGTCGTATCAATTTGTACTATTACACCGGAACCATGCAAGACGGACTAATCGTACTGCGCAGTAACGGTGATTCGTTTTTTTTCGTCAGGAAAAGCGCCGACCGTGCAATCATCGAGTCCCCATTCAAACCGATTTATAAAATTCAGTCCTATAGAGATATGCGGATGCACCTGCCCGAGAATTTGGGCAGCGTGTACATTGAAACCGAGACGGTCCCGATCGCGATGCTTGACCGGATCCGCAAACATTTTACCATGGACCGGATTCTGCCACTCGACCGGTTGATTGCACTGCAGCGCGCGGTGAAATCATCGTATGAGCTGGAGTTCATTAGGGAATCCGGCAGAAGGCATCAGATGCTGATGGAAAAGACCGTTCCGAAACTTCTGAAAGAAGGAATGAGTGAGACGGATTTTGCCGCAGAACTTTATGCCGAAATGATTAAAAGCGGGCATCACGGCGTATCCAGGTTTTCGATGTTTCAGATGGAGATGATTATCGGGCAGTTGGGATTTGGCGAAACCTCTTTATACCCGACGAATTTTGATGGCCCGGGCGGAATGCAGGGGATGTACCCGGTCGTTCCGATTATCGGCAGTCGCGATCGAATCCTGAAAAAGGGTGACAGTGTTTTCGTGGATGTCGGATTTGGTTACATGGGCTACCACAGCGACAAGACACAGGTCTATTCCTTCGGAAGCGAGCCGGACGAGTTTGCACTTCAAGTGCATCGTGCCTGTATCGGTGTGATGGAAAAAGCAGTGTCACTCATTAAACCCGGTGCGAACCCGTCGGACATCTATCAAGCAGCAACAAGCGATCTTCCGGAGGTGCTATCCGATCACTTTATGGGATACGGATCGGACAGTGTCAAATTTTTAGGCCACGGGGTTGGCATGTACATTGATGAACTGCCGATCATTTCGGCAGGCTACTTGAGGCCCCTTCAAGAAAATATGGTGATTGCCCTTGAGCCCAAGCGCGGCGTTGAGGGAGTCGGAATGATCGGGGTTGAGGAAACATTTATCGTCACAAAGACCGGAGCCGAATGTATCACCGGCGGCCCGCTCCCCATTGTGGTTATTCCTTTGTAGTCGATATTATCTCGGGCTTGCTGTAGAAGTAACCCTGCTGCTCATCAATTTGCAGCGCCTCGCAAATATCAGCATATTCTTTATTTTCGACGCCTTCGGCGACGGTTGTAATTTTAAACTCTCTGCAAAAAGCAACGATGCTCTTCACAAGGCCAAAACCTTTGGGTGTGTTGGCTTTCAAAACAAGCGAACGATCGATTTTAATGACGTCGATCGGGAAATCCGCAACATATCGGTAAGAAGAAAAGCCGGTACCGAAATCGTCGATGACAATGATAAATCCGTGTCGGCTTAAAAAATCGAGGTGTGATTCAATATTAACGACACCCAGTAAGACTCGCTCTGTGATTTCAATATGAAGCCGCGAGGGACTAACGCCCGCATCCTTGACCTTTTTTACCAGACTCAGAATGCATTTTTCACTAAAGTCGGTCGGAGAAAAATTGATGCTGATAAACCAGTTACGGTACTCTTTCATCTTAGCCATGGCAAGTCCACAGTCAATCATAAAAGAAGTCAGATTGTGAATCAGTTCGGTTTTCTCAAGAACCGGTACAAATTCATCCGGATTAATCCTGGATCCATCATCGCGAATCCAACGGGCAAGCAGTTCACCGCCGATGGCCTTTCCGGTTCCTGTACTGTGAATCGTCTGAAAAGCGGCCTTAATATGATTCTTTTCCAGTGCTTCCTGAAAGCTGCTTGCTATGGTGACGGTGTTTTTATAGGAGAGGACCATTTCTTCTGAATATCGGGCAAGTTTCAAATCGTTTTTGAACGCGAAGCGCAAAGCGACCATTGATTTTCTCATCCCGTCGAGAGGAATTTCGTTCGGATTCATCGTGGCAATGCCCATGCGAAATTCAATGTACACGGGAACCTCTCCCGCAAGAATTGTTTTTTCATTAAGCATATTCAAAGCGCCCAAAATCCGTTCCGTGCTTGCTTCCTCGTCCTCGTGAGTAATTTGAATCGCAAACTCCAAACCATAATACCGGTAAAGCTCGGCTTCATGGAAGGGTAGCAGTACCTCCGAGAGGCGCTTTGAAAACTCACTGATGATTTTCTGAAAAAACTCATATCCGAAAAATCCCAAATATTCTTCGTAATTGGTAACTGTCAGGCTGATAATCGTGGTTGGCTGCTCCGGAGGTGTCAGTTCCTGCCGCAAAGCGTCATAGTTTTTAAGACCTGTCTGGGAGTCATGCGTAAACAGAAACGCAATTTCCAGCGATCTTTTTCGAGAGATATCGGTCACAAAGCCAATCAAATAGGCGATGGCAATATAAACCAAGACCCTGACTATCCAGTTTTCCGGCGTCTGCATCAATCTCGGCTCGACGGTGATCGGCATAAACGGCCCGATCAGAAGTCCGCTGAAAAGTGCAACCACAACACCCAATTTCCAGCCGTAAATGGAGGCAATCAAAGCAATGGGAATATACATCAAGTTGGTGTAAACCTTACTCGTGCCCCCCGCATAATATACAAACCCTGCGAATAGAACAGATAAAACAAACCCGATAACAATAGGAAGGAGTCGATGGCGATACTCTTGGATTCTCACAGCATCCATATTTCCCTCCGAACAACCGGTACCGGACCTTCCTGTTGAGCAACTCAATGCATGATTATGAATATAGTTCTTTATATTGACATTTTACATCAAAATAAATAGATGTGCTATCAGAAGGTTAAGATCGGTGGTTCCGGTTTTACCCAATTGAGGTATAATAATCGAAAAGCCTGCAAGAACAGCAGAGCGGTCGCGCTGCTTCATGGAGGGATTATGAAAAACAAGAATTTCAACGTACCAAACTTTCTGTCTGCGTCGCGTTTTTTCCTGTTACCGCTCCTATTTATATTCCTGCAAATGGATATGAAGGTGGCGTTTATTGTTTCATATATCCTTGTCGGAGCGACCGATTTTTTCGATGGTCTGATTGCACGCAAATTCAACATGCTTACGGAGGTCGGAAAGAAGCTGGACTCGTTTTCTGATTTGTTTTTCTATTTGGCATCCGCCTGGTTTCTATACAAGCTCGATGCAAAAGTGATCACATCCACACCGAATTTCCAGCTGATACTCGTTTTCCTCGGCCTTCTGGTATTATCCTTTATCATCTCGGGAATTATTTGCAAAAAACCCATCATGATGCACACATTTATCTTAAAGCTAAATGCCGTTTTGCTTTACGTAGCCGTGATTTTCGCGGATCTTACCGACATGACCTATTTCATCACATTTCTTGCAATCCTATACATCATCGGCTTTATCGAGGAGATTGCCATCTTCTTCAAATTCGGTGACATTGATCCGGATTCACAGTCATTTCTCCACCTTCTTAAAGAGAAAAAGGATGCCGGGAACGCGGTGCCCGTTGTACGTATTGACGAAGAGGAATCCGGCGTAGGGGACGTGGGGAAATAGAGAGTAGCGACGAAATTGACTAGATACCGCCGAAGTTTCGGAGGACGTCCGTCTTTTCGCCATTTGCCTTCTCGGAGTTCAAATCCCCTACCATATTCAACCGAACAAAAAAAAGAAGCACCCCCACAAGGGGGAACTTCTTTTTCGGTATTGGCGGAGAAGGAGAGATTTGAACTCTCGCGCCGGTTACCCGACCTACCGCATTTCGAGTGCGGACCCTTCAGCCACTTGGGTACTTCTCCGTGACTACTAATAAAATGGTTTATGTAGTGTAAAGCGCCGTATTTTTCGTTCGTTTTCGAGCAGGTCTCGGTGATTTTTGCATCAATCTGCAATCAAATGTAACGGCAACTTCGCGCTACTCGATTATAGAGTCATGGAAACAATGAGTCAAGACAGAATTGGCGGTAGATTTATATTGCTCAATGGTTTGAAAAGCGATAAGATTAAGTTGTATTTATTCAATTAAGTGTAAGCGAGGCGGTAATGAACGACGAGCTGAAGGACGTAATATATAGTGACTTGTATCGCTATACGGGGAATAAGAGAAGACACACGAGAGTGTATCTGACTTATTTGCAAGAGTTGATATCAAGCCCGGAGTACCGGTTTTTGAGCACCTTCCGTCGGACGCAGTATCACTTCTATAAATCCCAGGAAGGCAAGAAGGACATTAAGCATTACCTTACCCGGTTGGCGTTTCATTATTATAACGCCAGCTTGGATCGTAAATCGCGTAAATATCATTTTCAGATTCCTTATGACACCAAGATCGGGAAGGGCTTTTATATCGCGCATTTCGGAAGGTTGATTATCCATCCGAGATCTGTCATTGGTCACAATGTCAACATTTCAACTGGCGTGGTCATTGGAACTCAGTTCAGGGGGCCGCGAAAAGGTGCACCGACGATCGGGAATTATGTCTGGATCGGGGCGAATGCACTTATTATCGGCAATATCAGGGTTGGCAATAATGTCTTGATCGCACCCGGCGCATATGTGAATTTTGACGTGCCGGATAACTCGATTGTCATCGGAAATCCGGGGCTCATCCGCAGATCGCCCGGGGCTACCCTTGGATACATTAACAATACGATTCTTTTCGACGAGTATAATGTCAAATCCGGAGAACCCAGAAGATGATTCCGGATGTTCGGGATTATCGACTGCCCCCGGAGTTTTTTCGGGGTAACCGCAGTAAGCTTGTGGAAGCACTTCCGGAGCGTTGTTATGTTGTTCTGTTCGCAGGGCAATCCGTGCCGATGTCTGCCGACTCTCACTACCGTTTTTTTGCAGACAGGAACTTTTTTTATCTGTCCGGTATTGATCAGGAAGACTCCATTCTTGTGATACGGAAAAACGGCAGCAACGTCACCACCGCCTTGTTTATTCATACTTGCGATCCTCTCCGCGAGAGATGGACGGGAAAACGACTAACTGTCGATGAAGCAACGGAGCGTTCCGGTGCGGATGAGGTTTTTTTCCTGCCGGTTTCTACGGATTATCTGATGAATCTTGTAAATGAAAGTTCCTTTTCCCTGGCAACGGACAGCGGAATCCGGCCCGGACCGGGCATGAATTTTGAGCAAATGGCCGGCAAAATCCGCGGAGAAGAAAACTTGATTCAGGTGGCACCGCTTTTGACCGGGCTGAGGATGGTTAAGGACAAGTCTGAGATTGAGATGATCCGCAGGTCGATTGAAGTTACGGATTTGGCGATCCGAGACGCACTGATTATTTTATGTCTCGGTGTATCCGAGCTTGAATTGCTTGCTGCGATGGAGCACGGAATGAGCAGGAAGGGCTGTCTTCTGCCGGCTTTCCCGACGATTGTCGCAGCCGGGGCAAATGCTTTTTGCTTGCATCATTCAAATCCGAGCGGCAAAGAAATTTCCCGCGGAGCGTTGGTACAGTTTGATGTCGGCGCCACAGTCGGAGGGCTTTGTGCAGATATTTCCCGCGTTTATCCCGTTGGCGGGGCTTTTTCGGATAAACAGAAGGCGGTGTATGATGCTGTCCGGTTATGTCAAGAGGAGGCTTTTCGAGTAATTCGACCGGGAGTAACGCTTACAGAGATCAATCAGGCGGTTCGTCGTGTCGCGGAAGCTCAGCTTACAAAGCTTGGACTATTGATCCCGGGAGAGGAACAAGATTTGGGCGAATATGTATGGCACAACGCAGCGCACCATTTGGGAATGGATGTGCACGATGTCTGCGTTAAGGAAGCTCCTTTAACGAAAAACTGCGTTTTGGCCGTTGAACCGGGACTTTATATTCGACAGTGGGGCGTCGGCTTTCGGATTGAGGACGATGTCCTCGTAACGGAGGACGGCTGTGAGATATTGTCTGATTTTGTTTCTCGTGAACGTGATGAAATAGAGGAGCTTATCGGAAGTGTTAGCGGAAAGTAGGCGTTTCTTTGGATAAAGTCTTATTCTGGATCATCATTGGAAGTGTTTCGGCTGTAGTTCTTACAGCCTTACTTGCGCTTGCTTTGTATGTTGCGGCGTTAAAGGCTTTTCACAAGATCTTTGACCGACCCTTTCCCAGAACGCCTTACGATAAATCTCCGCTGCAAATTAAGCAGGATACGATTTTCGGGCGCGGGAAAAACTGGTTCTATACCAATCGCATGGATTTCATGGATTTGCAGATCACCTCTTACGACGGTCTGAAGCTTGCGGCATACTACAAGCCGGCGGATGATAAAAAGAGCAAGACGCTGATTATTCTGGTCCACGGCTGGCGGGATCACCCGTCCGATATGGGTGCCTATGCTCAATTGTATCTGGATAAGGTGGATTGTCATGTTTTGATACCGCACCTCCGCGCTCATGGCATGAGCCAGGGAAAACATATCGGATACGGTTTGTTTGACAGTCAGGATCTGATTATGTGGATCAATTACATGAGGAAGCATCTGGTCGGTCCCCTGAAGATTATGATTCACGGCCGCTCGATGGGCGCGGCGACTGCGCTGATGGCAGCGGGGAGCAAGAAACTGCCGGATGGCGTAACCGGAATCGTTGCGGACAGTCCGTACGACTCGCTTGAAAATCAAATTCAACAGGTCATTCGTACGAGGTATCATATTCGCGTCAAGTTTTTCATGAAGATGATCAGCCGAATTGCAGCGGCAAGGATCGGATTCCCGGTGAAGCGCGCGTCGGTTATTGATGTTGCGGGCAGAATCAAGATCCCTGTCCTGATGTTTCACGGTGCGGAGGATAATTTTGTCCCGGTACAAATGAGCGAGGATGTTTATAACAGAATGCAGTGCCCGAAACGACTGCTGGTTGTTGAAGGCGCAAAACACGTGATGGCTTATGATGTTGCTCCGGATCAATATTCGTCCGAAATCGGGAAATTCATGAAGGTCTGTAAAGTGATTGAGTAGAGCCCGGATAGGCGGGTTTTCGTGAATATAATGAAGACTATGAAAGAGTATAAAGACAGGCTTTTCGCCTATTTCCGTGAAACACAGGCAAATGATATTCTGACAACGAGGACTTTTTGCGGCACCAAGACACGCGACTTTTTAGATGTTCTATAAATTTCGGAATATTGCCAAAGCAGAGCTCCACAGTGGCCTCCCGAGCCGGAAAATACCGGCAAAATAGCCGGAAACACTCCATCTTGCCGGTATTTCGCGCTAGAGCACAGGAGAGAATACCGACAAAAGAGCCGGCAACGCTCTATCTTGCCGGTATCTTGCGCCCAAACAGGGTGCATTGGAAGCCTCTCGAGCTGAAAAATACCGGCAACCCGACCGGAAAAGTTCCATCTTGTCGGTATTTCGCGCAAGAGCACAGGAGAGAATACCGACAAAACAGCCGGCAACGCCCTATCTTGCCGGTATTTCGCGCCAAAACATGGAAAAATTACCGGCAAACCCATCCCAGTTGCACCGTTTTGAATGTATTAGAGTGTTTTGCTAATGCCAAGCAAGCGACAACGCGATCTGCCATGTACTCAGTTTTACGAACTTGCTGCCGAGCCTCTAGAAAATCCAAGTATTAATCTAGCTGACCGTAGGAAAACTGCAACTTGGCTATCCCAAACCATTACCTTTCAAAAATTCACTGAGATAGGTGAAGATCCTTTAAAATAAGACCCTTGCATTTAGAGTCAACTTGGAATATTATCATATCTACAAACGGGGAGCTGGCCCATAATGCCGGCTGAGAGGATGTCTTTTTAGGGACATCGACCCGAATAACCTGAACCGGATAATGCCGGCGGAGGGATAATAGCTGAAGCACCTAGGGCTTCTCCTTGTTCATCTGTCGGACATAAAGGAGGAGTTTTTTATGTCTGATCACACACTCAAATCGTCACAGTCCCGCGAGAAGCTACTCGCAATCTCTGCAGGCGGTATATGCATCGCAATCGCCTATGTCCTTTCGCTTATTCATATTTACACTATGCCGCAAGGCGGATCCGTTACACCCGGATCCATGCTGCCGATTATTTTCTTTGCGCTATGCTTCGGGCCCGGATGGGGATTTGCTGCCGCATTTGTATTCAGTCTTCTGCAACTGATCGGAGGCCAGTTTGTAGCGCCGGTTCAATTGATCCTGGACTATACGCTGGCATTTACAGCGCTTGGTCTTTCCGGATTCTTCGCGGCAAAAAAGTCTGCCCGCACTTCCGAAACGAATATTTTCCGGCGACTTCGCCTTGTACCTTTCTACAGAACAATAGTTGTTGTTGTTGTCAGCATGCTTGGAAGATTTGTTTTCAATTATATTTCCGGAATTGTTTATTTCGGAAGTTTTGCACCGGAAGGGCAGCCCGCGTGGCTTTATTCCCTTGGGTATAACGGAACATATCTGATCCCGGAAGCTGCGATCACAATCATACTGCTTTTCGCAATGAAAGGAGCCATATACGATTTAAGCCAAAAGCAATCCATGTAAAAAACATCCATTTACATGTAACATCAAAACGCCGCAACTCGAAGAAAACGGGGGTGCGGCGTTTTTGTTTTCAAGCAGTTTTATGGCGTACAGAGGTTAATTTTGAAAAGCAGGAAAACCGCTCGAAAAACCTTTGCCGCACAGGTATAATTTGTGCTATCATACTAGGAACTATTGGATATCGGAAGTTACGGGAGGTTTTTTGCATGGCGAAGATTTTCGAGGAAGAATCACGTACGTTCAGTGAATACCTGCTGATTCCCAACCTGACCACCGCGGACAATACCCCGGATAAGGTCAATTTGAAGACACCGGTTTGCAAGTATAGAAAAGGCAAAGAGACATCCAAAATATCCATCAATATTCCCGTTGTTTCGGCGATTATGCAATCCGTATCGGATGCCGGAATGGCCATCGCGTTGGCGCGATGCGGCGGACTCTCCTTCATTTTTCAGTCCCAGCCGATTGAAGAGCAATGTGAAATGGTTCGCAAAGCAAAAAAATATAAGGCCGGACTGGTTAACTCAGATTCGAATTTAACGCCGGAAAACACGCTCTCCGATGTTCTTGCTCTCGGCGAAAAGATGGGTCACCGGACGGTTGCCATAACTCATGACGGATCTCAGAACGGAATTCTTCTGGGCCTTGTGACTTCAAGAGATTACCGGGTCAGCCGAATGGATCCAACCACCAGGGTTGCGGAATTTATGACGCCGTTTGAGCATCTTGTGTATGCCAAAGAAGGAACTACGCTAAAAGAAGCAAACGATATCATCTGGGAGCATAAGATTAACCAACTACCGATTGTTGACGAGGATAATCGTCTGGTCGGACTTGTTTTCCGGAAAGATTATGAATCACATAAAGAGAATCCTCTTGAACTTCTTGACGAACAGAAAAGACTGATTGTCGGAGCCGGTATTAATACAAGAGACTATAAGGAGCGCGTGCCCGCATTAGTAAGTGCAGACGCGGATATACTCTGCCTTGATTCTTCTGACGGTTTTTCACAGTGGCAGGCTGAGGCAGTTCGCTGGATTAAGTCAAACTACCCGGACGTACCCGTTGGTGCCGGCAATGTTGTTGATGCGGAAGGCTTTAATTTTCTGGCTGAGGCAGGTGCTGATTTTGTTAAGATCGGCATCGGCGGAGGCTCAATCTGTATTACTCGCGAACAGAAGGGAATCGGCTGCGGACAGGCATCTGCGGTGCTTGCGGTTGCCGCCGCCCGTAATGACTATTTCAAAAAGACAGGCATGTATATACCAATTTGCTCTGACGGAGGAA
>Ga0209373_10004952_pt1 | contig 11216 bp, 11 predicted proteins | sample Higcelweek5metaG_FD_187173 | JGI IMG/M metagenome (GOLD analysis project Ga0209373, IMG submission 187173) | Freshwater pond sediment microbial communities from the University of Edinburgh, under environmental carbon perturbations - High... | ecosystem: Environmental > Aquatic > Freshwater >... | reverse complement strand
CGTCCGCGATGGTGATTCGCTGACGGCGAGCGGCGCGGATGGCGCGTTGGTTCACGTGCGGCTCTACGGCATCGATGCTCCGGAATATAAGCAGTCTTACGGCTTGGAGGCCAAAAAGCGTCTGGCTAGGCTCCTCTCCCGCAAGAACGTCGATGTCGAGGCTGTCGATACGGACCGCTACGGGCGCACCGTGGCCTTGGTCCGCCGCGAGGATGGCGTTTTGGTCAACGAGGTAATGGTGGCCGAGGGCTATGCCTGGGTCTACGACCTGTATTGCCGTCAGGAAGCGCTTTGCGAGCGCCTGCGCGAGCTTCAGGACAAGGCGCGCGCGGAAAGGCGCGGCCTCTGGCAAGAGGATGATCCCTTGCGGCCTTCGGACTGGCGCAAGAAGCATAATGTAGAGGAATGGTACAAAAAACCGGTGCGGATCGTGAAATCCTTCGCGCGCAGGGTGAAGGGGGCGATTCACCGCTAACGCCGCAAGGCGGTGACGCCTCGGCGCCGGTCACTGCGTATATGCTGGCCAGAGATTGGCAGCGGGCTGCCAAGGGCAATGCTGCGGCGTTCGGCCGGGCTTTGGCGCATAGGCGGAGCATGAAGCGGATGGGGGAAAGCGCTGCCGTCAGAACCGTTATGCATGGCTCCGGCTCGGCGGTCTCCGTTGGTTGTGTTGGCCCTGCGCGCCCGGCTGTTGCGGCCAAGCCGGAAAAGCGTTTCAAAAGGGGGCGCGCCCCGCACTACAGCCGCGACAGCTGGCCGTGTGCGGCCGAATGAAGGTGAGGCGGCGGGGCTAGTAGATTTTTTTCCGCGGCACGGGCGTGCCGGAAAGGCGTTTCGCCGTGGTCCCCGTCTGCTCTACAGCGGCTTTGTCGTTCGCGGATTTGTCCGCCGTCTTGTCCGCAGTTTTTGCCGTGGCCTTCACCGTGTGCTTGGGCACCAGGGTCATGACGCCCAGTCCGGCGAACGTTGTCGCTTGCTTGAGCGAGAACAGCATGGGGCGGTCGGCCTCAATGCGGAACTTGTCGCCGGGTTTCAAGGGGCGGGTTCCAGCCAGGGGCAGGATGCGGTTTGCCTGGCCGTTGCTCTCGGTCTCGGCAACGGTGTACTCGCCGGGCGGCAGGCTGATCGTCCCGCCTGTTGTCCAATGCACGGTCGTTGCCTGTCCCGTGGCGTCCACAAGCTTAAGGGACTGCACCTTGCGCGGCTCAATGTCGACATAGATGTATGCGGGCCGGGCGCCTTTGGTCTCGCGCATGATTTGGTAGCGCACCGCTCCAGGCACTGACGAGGGCAGGCGATACTTGTCGATGAAGGCGTCCGGATCGAGGATGATCTCCCAGCCCATGTCCTGCCCGTCGTTGGCCAGTGGCCGGGCGGTGTAGCCCTTGAAATTCAGGACTTCCTTCCAACTGCTGCCCAGCACGCCTTCGATGATGAACTGATCTCCGGCCACGGCGCGCAGACTGCCGCCGTGCTTCACCTGGACGCTTTTGCCGTTGAGCCAGCAGACGAACACTGGAGGGCCGGGAGGAAGAGGCGGCGGCATGGCGCCGGAAAAACGCACGCTGGTGGAGGAAACCTTGCGGCCATCCACACGGGTCTCAATTTCATGGAACGATTCAAGGGCCATGCGGGGCGAATCCACAAGATTCTGTCCCTGACGGTCGGAGGCGAACACCGCCACCACCTGCCCGTGGGAATCGCCCTTGGACCCCGTGTCCACCTTGAGCGTTCCGCCTGGCTGAACCGCCACGGACTTTCCATCGAGCTGCTTGCCGTTGACCTGCACGTTGCACGAGCGTTCGTAGATGCGCTGCACCTCGTTCTCATCAATCTGCGGCGGCACTATCTCCACTCCGCAGTGCCGCAACAGCACCGAGGTGGCGTAGACTTGGTGCTTCACCTTCCAGCCCAGCGCGCCGATGTTTTTGCTCACCTCAACGGCCATGGCCGGAATGTTCAGGTTGGATAAGGCATAGTACGTGAGCGACTTGCGCATCTCGGTCGCGTAGCGGCTGTCCGGCTCGAAGGTGCGGGTGTTGAAGAGCTTGAACTGGTAGTCCTGCTCCTTCACGGTGGTGTTTATCTCGGAGAGTGCGGCATTAACTAGCTGCGCCAAGTTCAGGCGCTCGTACACATTGGCGTCGATGATGACGGACTGGCCCCAGCGTGAGGGGTTCCGCAAGGGACTGACGTAAACGGGGTCGTAGAAGCCGGAGCCCTCGTGCAGGTGGATGAGGGCGCTTGACTGCGAGAGCAGGAAGCGCACGGCCCTCGCGAGGCGGTCCTCGTAAAACTGGTTGTAGTCCCGGTCGAAGCGGCGGTTCATGTCCACGTTCACCGCGCGCTGGTGCACGTGGATGGAGGGCACGTTGGCCCGCGGCACGACGATGAGGTTGCCCTTGAGCACGCGGCTTTCGGCAATATACTGCGCGGCGAGGAACCCCGTGGGCTCGTCGCCCTGGATGCCGCCCTGGACCATGACCGTTGGGCCGGGGGCTTCGCCATGAATGAACACGACGGGCAGGGGATACTGGGTGCCCTCGAAAAAGACGAAGCCCGTGCGCGTGGAAGCTGCCGCCGGAGCGGCCACGGCCGCAAGGAGCAGAAAAGTGAGGCTAATTGCCCAAAGAGTATGTTTCGCCAAGAATCACTTCCCCGTCGGAGTTCTTAATCTCCACCCGCAAACCGAGAGCCTCTCTGCGGGTCAGCCCTTCCGGCACGCGGGCGCTGGCGGAGATGCGTTTGAAACGTGAGATCTGGTAGGTCAGATCGGAGGCGGGCGAGGCGTCGAGTTCGGTAAGCGTGCCGTCGTTGCGCAGCAACAGCAGGTGGATGTCGCCTGAAGCCGCCCCTTGTGCGCGGTTGTTCAAATCGAACGTGGCGGTGAGGCTTGCGCCCTGCACCTGGGCCTTGAAGTTCTCAATCGTGATGGTGCCCGCGTTGATTTTCTTGAATGCGCGGTTGGCGGCTTGGGGCGAGGCGTCCGGGGCATGACCCTTGCCATTCTTGCTGGGCGTGGCGTCGCCCTTTTGGATTTTTTCCAGATTGCCCAGGCGCTCAAGATTCACCTGGGCGTCGGCCAGCCGGACTTCAAGATCGCGGCGGTCCTGCAGCACGCTGCGGTAGCCCACAAAAGAGCGCAACCCGATGATGAGCCCGATGATGACGAGCACGGCCACGCAGAGCGAAGACCAGAGCAACAGCTTAAGCCGCCTCGGGCTGACGCGCAGGGTTTTGACGTCTGCGTCGTCGCGCATGAAGAGCACGCTGTAGCTGCTGTTTGGCATCAGCTTTTACCCCAGGTTTCGCTTATAATGACCCAGTTGTCGCCTCTCGGCGCAATAATCAATGTCTTCGGACCCTTGTCGGAATGGCCAGTGCTGTCCTCATAGGTTTGCGTGAAGCTTACCTTAAGTCCCTTCTTATGCATAGCCACTTCGACCTTATCCGCAGCAATTCGCACAGGGGTCTTGGTGACCCAAAGACTCTTCTTGAACTCGCGGATGGACTTGGCGTCCGTTTGCTTGCCGTTTGTGGCGTCGTCCGCGTAGAAGGCCATGTATTTGTCGATGTCGGCCGAGAGCCAGGACTCCATCCAGCCTTTGAGCATCTTGTCCACTTCGGCGCGTTTGGAGGTCAGGTAGCGGGTCTCCAGCGGCCCAGGAGCGGCGTCCGTGTACTCGCCGCCGACAATGCGCCAGCTGCCGTCTTTTTCCTTCTGCCAGTAAAAACGCTTGCCCACGGCCGAAATGAGGTCCTGTGTGCGGTAGAACTGGTCAAAGGTGGTGACCCAATAGTCCGGGCCCTGGATGACGCGCACGTTGTCCACCATGACATGGATCCACGGCTGGTGGGCGAAGATGCTCTGCTTGTGGCTTTTAAAGGACGGGAAGCTCACGCCTTCGGTTTGGGCGAATTTCTCGGGCTGGAAGTATTCAAAGAAGCGCTCGCGCTTGTTCTGCCAGTCATTGGCCCATTGGCGCACACGTTCGGCCAATTGCTGGGCAGTGGGATCGTTCTGGGCGTCTTTGGTCCAGGTGAGCTTCTTGGCGATGATGACCGGCGTTCCATAGGGGAGACGGCCATCGAGACTTTTGATGTCGTTGGCGGAAAGGGCGACGCAGCCGCGCGTATCGCGGGAGACGACCTGCTTGCCGCGGCCATGGATCCATATGCCATGGCCGGTTTTGCCCTTCAATCGGTCAACCGGATTGGGGAAATTCAGGCTGAAGGCATAGTTGCCATAGAGCTCGTAGTCCAGCTTCCCCGGCACTTTTTCTTCGACGAAGTACACGCCCTCGGGAGTGCGCTTGTCGCCTTCGCGGGTCTTGTCGCCCTGGTCCTGGCCTGTGGTGCAGGTGAACTTGCGCAGCACCTCAAGTGGGCTTTTCTTACCAAACATGTAGAATGTTTGCGATTCCTTGTCGATTCCAAGGAGGAGTTCCGGACCCGTGGACTGCGAGGAAAGGTGAGTTTCCCAGCCGGATCCGGCCGCGAAGGCCAAGGCCGGAGCCAAGGCAAGGCCTGCCAGAAAAAGAAGCGTGCGTACGGTTTTCAAGGCTCTTCCGCGGTCGGTTGCGGCGCCATATCCGGTCCCTGCGCGACGGCGACCTGGACGCCCGTTATGCCTCAGCCCTTGGCAGCAGCCAAAAGCTCATTGCGCGTGAAAATCGACGTCAGCGTGAGGCCGGCTTCAGCCAGCTTCTCTTTTCCGCCTTCCTCGCGGTCGAGCACGCACAGCACAGAGCCCACCTTGAAACCGGCGGCGCGCACGCGCTCCGCGGAGGTGACCAGTGTGCCGCCCGTGGTGACCACGTCTTCCAGCAGGGCGATCTCGTCGCCGGGGGCGACGTTCTTCAAGCCTTCGAGGAACTGGTTTGTGCCATGGCCTTTGGACTGCTTGCGAATGATGAGAGCGGGCAGGGGGGAGCCCTCAAGATGCGAAAGCACGGAAACGGAAGCCACGAGCGGATCGGCGCCGAGAGTCATGCCCGCGACTGCGCGCGCTCCGGAGCCTTTGAGCATTTCGAGAAACAGTTTGCCGATGAGATAACCGCCCTCAGGGTGCAGGGCGGTTTGCTTGCAATCGAAATAATAGTCGCTCTTCCGGCCGGAGGTGAGGGTGACCTCGCCTTTGACATAGGACAGCGCCATGAGCAGGCGTGCGAGTTTTTCCTTGGATTCCTTCACTATTTCACCACCCCGGGACCGAAGACGCGCTCTAGGATCGTCGTCACGTACCGCAGGTAATAGCAGGGGTCGAACAATCTTTCAAGAGTTTCTAGACTTAAGTGCTGGCGAATCTCGGCATCATTCGTCACTTCGTCGCGGAAGGGCTTGCGGGTGTCCCAGGAGCGCATGGCAGCGGCCTGGACCATCTCGTAGGCGCGCTGGCGGGGCAGGCCAAGATCGATCAATTCCACAAGAACGCGCTGGGAGTAGAACAGCCCGTAAGAGCCTTCCAGGTTGCGCTTCATGTTCTCGGGAATGATGCGCAGGTTCTTCAAAAGCCCGGCCAGGCGGTTCAGCACATAGTCGGCCAGGATGGTGGAGTCGGGCATGATGACGCGCTCCACGCTGGAGTGCGAGATGTCGCGCTCGTGCCACAGGGGCATGTTCTCCATGCTGGCGATGGCGTTGGTGCGCAAAAGCCGCGAGAGCCCGCAAAGGTTCTCCGCGCTGATGGGGTTCTTTTTGTGGGGCATGGCGCTGGAGCCCTTCTGCCCCTTGGCGAAGCCCTCCTCCACCTCCAGCACCTCGGTGCGCTGCAGATGGCGGAGCTCGGTGCACAGGCGCTCCACGCCGCCGCCGAGCAGGGCCAGGGCGGTGAAATAGTGCGCGTAGCGGTCGCGCTGGATGATTTGCGTGCTCACCGGATCGACGCCGAGGCCCAGCACCTCGCAGGCGATGGCCTCAAGCTCCGGGGAGAGGTGGGCGTAGGTGCCCACGGCGCCGGAAATTTTGCCCACGCGGATATTCTCCACCGCAGCGGTGAAGCGCTCCTTGTGGCGTGCGAATTCGGCATAGAATCCGGCCATTTTGAGGCCGAAGCTGGTGGGCTCCGCGTGGATGCCGTGGGTGCGGCCCATGCACAGCTGGTCCTTGTGGGCCAGCGCCATGTCCTTCAAGACGCCCAGCACCTTGTCGATGTCGGTCAGGATGAGCTTGCCCGCGCGCACCAGCAGCACGGCATTGGCCGTGTCCACGATGTCGGAGCTGGTGCAGCCCAGATGGATGAAGCGCGCGGCCGGTCCGACCTTCTCCTCGACGGCGGTGAGAAAGGCGATGACGTCATGCCGGGTCTTTTCCTCAATTTCGAGGATGCGCTTCACGTCGAAGGCGGCCTTGGCGCGGATGGTGTTCATGTCATCCTGCGGGATGACGCCCAGGCGGGTCCAGGCTTCGCACACGGCCAGCTCCACTTCGAGCCAGGCCCCGAAGCGGGCCTCCATGGTCCACAAGGCTGCCATTTCAGGACGGGAGTAGCGTTCGATCATGGGTGGTATCCGTCGGGTGCTTTGCTGGTCCAGACGGCCAAGGCCCAAGTGAGGGGCGGCGGCCGCCGCGCGCCGGGAGAAGCGCATGAAAAAGGCAGCCAGTGGCTGCCTTTTGATCCGTATGACTAGCTGGTGGCCGCCGTGCTTGTCGCGGCTGGTGCTGCGGCTGGCGCTTCAGCGGGTTTTGCCGGGGCATCGGCCGCAGGCTTGGCCGCTGCGGCATTGCTCTCCGGCGTGTGGGCCGGGCCGGAGTAGCCGCTGGCGTACCAGCCGCCGCCCTTGAGCACGAAAGAGGTGCTGGAGATGATCCGGCTTGCGGTGCCGCCGCACACGGGACAAGGAATGTCCCGTTCTTCGTAGTCCTTCTGCCATTCCTCGAAGATCTGCTTGCAGTCTTGGCAGTTGTACTCGTAGATGGGCATGGAATTTCCTCCAAACCAAAACGGGCCATAAAGGCCCGGAAAGGACGGGGCGGTCCGAAGACCGCCCGTCAACCTGAATGCCTATTTGCTCTTGGCCGCAGCCTTGGCCTCGCGGATGCGTACCTTGAGGCGTTCCTCGCGACGCTTGCGACGACGGCCGATTTCCTTCATTCTCTCAACTTTCTTATGCTTGCCCATGTGTCCTCCTGGGAAAAATGCGCGCTACGCGCCTTGACTGCGCGCTTCCTAGCGCACATTGCCCTCTATGTAAAGCGTTGTGCTCGGCTGTCAAGGCCCGCCCTTGACGCGGGCCCCGCCAGGCCTCATTATTCCAGAGCGGGCTCGCGCCCGCGACAATAAAACGACCGAGGAGTCGCAGAAATGATAAAAAACACCCTCTCCGAGGCGGTGGTCGACATCGCCGAGGTGTTCATGTTCGAGCAGTGGCTGCGGCATTATTACGCCGTGGAAAAGAACGGCAAGCTTACGCTTGAAATTCCCGAAGACGACGCGAAGACCATCTATGAGCATGAGCAGCACCTGGCCCCCCTGATGGACATGCTGAACAACAGCGAAATCAGCTACGAGAAGTGCCAGACGACGGTTTGCGCTTTTGTGGGCGCCCGCTACGACGGCTCCAAGTATGGCCCGGAAGTCATCGCCAAGGCCATGGATTCCAAGGCGTTCAAGATCGAAATTTACGTCTTCGGCGTGTGGCTCAAGGGGCACGAGGCCTATCTTGACGAACGCAAGATGCCTTTTGCCGAGTGGCGCGAGATGTACGAAGGCTGGAACAGCCTGGACCAGGTCAAGGAATACCGGAAAAAGCTGCTTGCCGGTGGTGGCGATCCCAATCGTCCGGCGACGAACTCCGTGCACTAATCTTGTTTCTGGACCGTCGTTTGCATACAAAAGCGGAACAGCCGGTCCGCATTGTTTTGCGTTCCGCTTTTCCGCTTTTTTCGGTGCAGGCACCCCTGTCAAGCGAGGTTTTTTGACGTGTGCGCTCTCTGGTCCCGGGAGAACGACGACGCCCAGCGCAAGCAGCGGATCATCCTTGATCTGCTGGAGGATGTTCGCGACCAACGCTCCAAGCTCAGGCTGGAGTTTGACGAGGACGTCACGAGCATCAAAAATCTGAGCGGAACGCTGCTGGAGTATGATCTCAGCGGCATGACGGTCGAGGTCGCGAGCCTCAAAGGCGCTACGCAGGCCTTTGACGGAGTGAGCATCTCCTGCTTTTTCCGCGTGCTCGACCGCGAGGTGCGCGACCGCGAGCAGTACCTGACCTTCAACACCGCGGTGCGCTCCGTCTCGCTGCAGCCGAACGGCGTGGTGCACTTCCACCTGGCCTTTCCGCAAAGCCTCAGGAGCGCGCAGCTCCGGCGCAGCGTCCGTGTGAAGGTGGACATCCGGAAGGTGCCGGAACTCACTGTCTGGCCGGATTTTTCCGGCTTGCAGGACATGACCAAGCTGGTGCCCTTGTTCACTCCAGAGCACATGAGCGCAAAACTGTTCAAGGTGGACAACTTCTCGGCCAACGGCGTTCGGCTTTTGGTCAACGCGGGGCTGATGCGCGAAGCCCTGCCACAGCCGGTGAAGGGTGCGCGGTTTGCCATGAACTTTCGCGCCGTGGCCACGCCCGGCGCGGAGCCCTCGACGTTTTGGGCCCACGCCGCGCTGCGCAATTTCTTCTATGATCCGCAAATCAGCGAAACCGCGCTGGGCTTTGAGTTCGTGGCCGAGGGAATTCTTGACGAGAAGCTGGGCATGCTTTGGCGGCCGCTCAAATTCGATGAAGTTTCCGGGCTGGGCAAGTTTGTGTTCAAGTGGAATCTCGACCTCTACCGCGAAAAAGGCATGGGGTCGTAAGCGCCTCGAGGCCGAAACGGCGGCAACAGGCAGTGATGACGGGCGGTCCTGCGGGGCGGCCCGATTTTTTGTCGTTTGCCCCGGCTCTAGCGGCCGTGGCTGCCAGGGGGCACGATGATGGGCCGGATCTGGATGGGCTGGTCCTCAAAGGGCGACTTTTCCTGGACCTGTTTGACCGGCTTGTGCGTCATCACCGAGTCGCCGCTTTCCTCGTCACGTCCGAGCTTGATGGTGTCCGCGCCGGCGTCGGTGCCCATCTCATAGTCCTTGCGGTTCTTGGCCGTATCGATGTTCGGGAACTTGCTTTTGGGCGTGGCTGCGGCACCATCTCGTCCGGTTGTGCCGTCCATGATCTGCATGGGCACGGGCTTTCTGGGGGGCACTTCCGTCGGCCCTTGCACGGCGTTTTGCGCCCACGCAGAAGCGCAACAAAGCGCCACGCCGGCTGAAAGCAAAAGGATGCGCAAGGCCGGGACCAACGGACGCCTGCCCTGGAAACGCGCGCAGCGGAACATGTGGACCTCCTCTGGCATCCGGCTTGGCCGGAGGGCTTCGGAATTAGGGTTTGAATCTTGCCCGGCTTCAGTATACACTGCGCGGATACAAAGAAGCAACGGCCCAATACCGACGCCGTTTCATGCAGGAGGAAAAAATGTCCCATCGCGCCGATGCCTACAAGGCTGCCGGGGTCAACATCGACGAGGCCAACGCCTTTGTGGAGCGCATCAAGGCCCTTGCCGCAAGCACCCACACCAAGGGCGTGCTCTCCGGCATTGGCGGGTTCGGGGGACTCTACAAGCCCGATCTTGGCAATATCTCCGCGCCGGTTCTGGTCTCCGGAACCGACGGCGTGGGCACCAAGCTCAAGCTCGCCTTCGCCTTCGGCGGACACGACACCATCGGCATCGACCTGGTGGGCATGAACGTGAACGACGTTTTGGTGCAGGGCGCGCGACCCCTCTTTTTTCTCGATTACTTCGCCACCGGCAAGCTTGATTCCGACGTGGCCGTGCGCGTCATTTCCGGCATCGTGGAAGGCTGCCAGCAGGCCAAGTGCTCGCTTTTGGGCGGAGAGACGGCGGAAATGCCCGGCTTCTACCCCGAGGGCGAGTACGACCTCTCCGGCTTCTGCGTGGGCATGGTAGACTACGAACGCATCGTGGACGGATCGCAGATCGCCAACGGCGACGTGATCATCGGCCTGGCCTCAAGCGGTCCGCACTCCAACGGCTACTCGCTCATCCGCAAGATTTTTGATGCCTCCGGGCTCAAGGGCACGGACATCCTGCCCGGCGACACCGCCACCGTGGCCGAGGCGCTCATGGCGCCCACGCGCATCTACGTGCAGCCGGTGCTGAACCTCCTGCGCGATCTGCCCGTCAAGGGCATGGCGCACATCACCGGCGGCGGGTTTTACGACAACCTGCCCCGCGTGCTGCCCAAGGCCGTCACCGCGCACCTGCGCTTCGGCTCCTGGCCTGTCACTCCGGTGTTTTTGTGGCTCAAAAACCAGGGCAAGCTCTCCTGGCCGGAAATGCTGCAGATCTTCAACACCGGCATCGGCTATGTGATCATCGCCAAGAAGGACACTGCCGAGGACATCATGGACCGTCTGTCCGGCATGGACGTGCCCGGCTACGTCATCGGCGAGATCAAGACCCGCGTGGAGGATCAGGAGCAGGTGCAGGTGCACTTCCCCGAGTAAGCCTCCCCGCCTTTTGCGGAAACAAAAAGCCCCGGCATGCCGGGGCTTTTTGTTTGTCTTTGATTTGCCTTTTAGGCGGTAAGCGTCGGGTGCCGCGCGCGTTATCTCCGCCGTGAGGCGGTGAAACGCGGCAGAGCCACCCCATCGCGCTCATGACGGTGAGAGGCGGCGCTCATTGCTAGTAGCCCAAATCCTCTCCCACCAGCACCACGTGGATGCGGTCCTTCACGCTGGAGCCTTCGATGATCGTCCAGGCGTTGCAGATCTTCGTCTCGCTGCGGCAGTTGTGGCAGCGGCCATCCTCAATGCAGGGATTTTTGAGCCCGAGGGGACCGGCGAGGCGCATGTTGTTGGCCGGCGCGGCCACAGTTCGCACGCGGGCGAAGGCGGACTCCAAGTCGGCCACGACCTTGTTCATGCCCACCAGCAGCACAACTTTTTTTGGGCCGAAGATCATCGGCGCCACGCGGGTGCCGCCGCCGTCCAAATTCACCAGCCTCCCGTCCAGGGTGAGCGCGTTGGTGCTGGTCACCAGCACATCGGCCATGAAGCCGCGGCGGCGGATGTCGAACGCCTCCTCCGGAGTCAGGCCTTTTTCGTAAGGGCTCATGAGGGTTACGCCGGGCTTGGCCGCGATGGCGTCCCACAGCCCCAGGCCCCCCACGGATTCCGACCCGCAGCGCAGCACGCTGGCCGGGCTGGGGATGAGCGCCAGCA
>Ga0209373_10004951_pt1 | contig 11217 bp, 3 predicted proteins | sample Higcelweek5metaG_FD_187173 | JGI IMG/M metagenome (GOLD analysis project Ga0209373, IMG submission 187173) | Freshwater pond sediment microbial communities from the University of Edinburgh, under environmental carbon perturbations - High... | ecosystem: Environmental > Aquatic > Freshwater >... | reverse complement strand
GATAAGTGTTCCACTCATCTTTTACTATAGGATTTGTATTTGGATGTCCAACACCTTTTGGATAATTATGAGTAATGTGATCTTCAATAAATTCGGAACGAATTAAATCCTGAGCAAGACACCATTCGGCATTAAATTCTTTACGTCGTTCCATGCCTAAAGCCACTAACCAAACAGGAGAACCAAAGCTCTTAGCTGCTTTTACCTGAGTATAGTATGCCTTAGCATCTGGAACTGTAACAGTAGCATCATTAAACGGAATAGGATATTGAGTAAGAGCCTTTTCTCCATAGAATGTAGCTAATTGTTGATAATAAGGAAGATATTTGTCAGTCAATTCAGCTTTCTTCCCAACCTCTTTGTTTCCAAAAGCGCGATCACGAATATCGCCAATTACACCCCAAGCAGTTGCATCATTTTCACCGTTCAGACGGAATAAACATTCAGCATAATCAAACAATACATTTGCATAACGTTTGTAATATATCTGCTGAGGACCCCACATTGCTTTCCAGTCAGCACGACAAGTACGTGAATATTTCAAACTCCAAATAGAAGGAGCTGCCTCGCCATCTTTGTAGAAATGGTAGTGTGATGTTAATCCATCTCCATCCACAATACTCTGTTGAAGATATGGATTATAGCCATAATTAGTAGCAGATTTCCATTCAGCAGAAATTCCCGGAACGGCACCGGTTATACCAGATGCATCACGACGTTTGTCACCCTGTTCGTAAGAACTCCACCATTCCCAGGAAAGGTACAATGAACCCCAGCCACCGACAGCGGGACAAGTAGTAAAGTAAGTAACCCAAGCGTGAGCATCTTTAAGATTGGCCCAGCTATTCCATTGTGAACCCTCATCCAGTACTTCTTCCCAAATACTTTCTTTAGTCCATACTGCTCCCGGATCCCACAATGTTGTAAATGATGGGTTTAATTCATATTTACCACTTTCTACAACTAGTTTAAGCGCATCTTTCGCTAATGTATAGTTTGGTTTTGAGGCACTTTTATTTTCTCCTAATCGGTATCCCTTCCACATGTACGCTTCTCCTAAATACGACAATGCAAATCCTTTTGTGCAACGTCCATATTCTCCATCGGCTGGATCCCAAGCAAGTTCATCTACCGCAATCTTCAGGTCATCAATAATAAAATCCCACATTTCGGTAAAATCTTTCGCGCGTGCTTTATTTGGAGTGTTTATGTAAGTTTCTCCTGCTTCAAGCAAAGGTACGCGACCAAAAGTTTTCGCCAACCACATGTAGAAAAATGCACGAATACATCTTGCCTGACCATCAAGCGATGTTTTTAGAGCCGGAGTAATATTTTCAGAAGCAGCTAACCCGGAAATAAAATTATTACAACGAGTAATGGAAGCATAACATTGTTTCCAACCACTCAATAATTCCGGACTACCAGCAGTCCAACTCTGTGTATTCCAGTCTTTATCCCATCCTGTTGCCTGAGTATCCATAGTTGGGTGACCACCTACAAATAAATTAGGTTTAAATCCCCAGTCGCCATTAAAGTCAGCATTTCCATCTCCATCAACGTCGCCACTTGGAAGCATCAAATCGTAACATCCTATAAGACCAGCTTTAGCATCTTTATCAGATTTAAACATTTGGTCGGGTGGCAAAACAGCATAATGATCTACAGACAAAAAGTCATCATTACAAGAGGATATCCCAAAAAGAGATAATCCATAAATCACTATAAATAATATTTTTGATATATGTTTCATAATAATAATAATTTTAATAATTAGAATTGAATATTCAAACCTAGCGAATAAATACGTGGGTTAGGATAACGACCAGTGTCCAAACCTGTATAGAGTACACTTCCTTGTCCTGCTTCAGGATCTCCATATTTGTTGTATGAAGAGAAACATGCAATATTTTGTACAGAACCACTTATACGAGCACTTTCAAGATGCAATGGTTTTAACAATTGTTTGCTAAAATTATAACCAATTTGCACTGTATTAAGTTTCAAAAAGTCTCCTTTCTTAACCCATGCACTTGAACCTCTCATATTGTAGTTATTATCCAATATGGTCAGTCTCGCCAGTGTTGTACTATGATTTTCCGGAGTCCATGCTTCTTCCGATGAAGAGTTAAGAATATTTGGAATTGTCAGATTATCACCAGGGTACAAGTTAGAAAGAGTCATAGCAGAGTATGAATATATTTTTTGACCCATCACACCATAAGCATTAACTGAGAAATCCCAGTTTTTATATGAAGCATTCAATGTCAAACCATAATTTAATTTTGGGAAACCATCACCCAAAATAGTCATATCTTTTTCAGTGATCAGACCATCACCATTGAGGTCTTTATATTTGAAGTCACCAACTCTTGTTCCGGAATTCTGATAAGGAACAGATGGTGATTCTGCTCTGCCTCCAGCACGAGCTCTTGCGTTTGAAGCTTCTGTGGCGGCAAGATTAGCTGCATCCAATTCTGCCTGTGTTTGGAAAATGCCCTCTACTTCGTAACCATAGAAAGAACCTACTGCATAACCTTCACGACATATAGAGTGTCCGTTCCAGTGTGTTCCAGAAGAAGATCCTACCGCTCCAACATTAGATCCATCACCTGTAGCACCACCATTTTCACTCAATAAATCAGCTCCCATTTCCTTTATCCTGTTTTGGAGAGATGATCCAGTTAGAGTTGCTCCAATGTTCCAGTCCTTATTAAGCTGTTTCTTATAATTTACACTGAATTCAATACCTTTATTTTCAACAGTCCCATAGTTAGTATATACATAATTATAACCTGCCGATGGACGTATAGTTTGATTTAATAATAAATCTTTAGCAGTTCTTGTAAAATAATCTACGGTTATATTTAAACTATTATTTAATAATCCTAAATCAATTCCGATATTGGTTTGTTCGTTGGTTTCCCATTTCAAACTCGGGTCAGTTAATACAACAACATAACCATTAGCAGTTTTGGCAGTACTACCTAATCCGGCTACTCCTCCCTGACTATACATATAATAAGCAATTGATTTTGAGGTCAAAGCATCAACGGCTTTGTCGGTGGCACCTCCTGAGTTACCAGTTTGACCCCAACCTAAACGAAATTTTAAATTACTAATCGATGAAACATCCTTCAAGAAATCTTCTTCAGATATACGCCATGCAGCGGCAGCTGAAGGGAAGGTACCCCATCTGTTACCTGCACCAAAGTTAGATGAACCATCGCGACGAACTGTAGTAGTTAAAATATAGCGATCTTTTAAGCTATATGAAGCACGACCGTAGTAGGATAATCCGCGAACTTGAAGATTATATTGACCGCTTCCTGATCTCGTAGTAACATCACTTGTCAAACTAATGTCACGAATATTGTCAGCAGGAAAATCTGTTGCAGTAGCAGAAGCCCAGCTTCCAAAACTATTGCTTATAGTGTTACCAGCCATCAAAGTAAGATTATGAATATCATTCTTCCAGTTATAAGTCAAAAAGTTTTCAATTGCAAGATTATTACTCTGTGAACCACCGATATCCAATATATAACGTGCATCATAATTTGCTAAAGCAACTTTTGTTACACCATCCGGTTCATAACGTTGTTTGTTTCCCCTAAAATTTTGATTGTCTGTAGAGAAAGATTGAAATGATCCAATAGTTTTGAACGTTAATCCTTTAAATAGCTTAATATTAGCGTAAGCACTTAAAAGTGTTCGATTTGATTTATTCACACCATTGTTTTCCATCTGCAAGGCATACATATTATCACTTGGTCCACCATCATAAGATCCTACTGAAGATTGAATAGAGGTACCATAAGTCCCATTTGCATTAATAACATTTGGACTTACATAAACACCACCAGGAGTTACATAATCCAAAGTCGGACACATAAATGCCATATCTCTAAGAGAAGAAAGGTTACCATTATTACCATTTGCAAAGTTACTACCACGCGATTGAGTGTGAACAAAACTAATATCACCTCCAACTTCAATAAATGATCCTATCTTAGTAACAATATTGGCACGACCAGTCAAACGTTTGTAATTTGAATTAACAATAATACCATCATTATTCAGATAGCCTACAGAAAAATTTGATTGGATCGATTCAGAGCCACCAGAAGCAGAAAGATTATATTGTTGCTTTAGAGAAACACCAGTCATGACATCCTGCCAGTCAATATTTTTTCTTTTACCATCATAGTTAGTAGAAAAAATCTGATTGGCTAAGTTAGCTCCATCATTGGCACGACCTATACGAATGTTTTTAGCATATTGATCAACATCACCAACATCTAGTTTTGATGCCAGAGTTTGAATGCCATAATCGGCAGAAAACGTTAGATGAGCCGCTCCGACTTTACCATGTTTAGTGGTAATCATAATCACACCATTAGCGCCTGCAGCCCCATAAATAGCTGTAGCCGAGGCATCTTTCAAGATCTCAAGACTTTCAACATCGGAAGGATTAATAAAGTTAGCACTTGTTCCAACCTGAATACCATCAACAACATAAAGAGGATTAGAGCTCCCAGTAATTGTTGCAACACCACGAATACGAACTACTGTATTCGCATCAGGAGCACCGTCTTGAGATGTGATCATCACACCTGCGGCTTCACCTTTCAAACCCTGTAAAAGATTGATAGGATTTTTTTTCATCATTTGTTCAGTATTAACCGAAGCAACTGATCCCGAAATATCGGATTTTTTTATGGTACCATAACCTACTGCTACAACTTCTTCAAGTACTTTGGTGTCAGAAGTTAATTTTACATTAATTACGTTAGCTCTTACTACAATTTGCTGTGATTCCATACCAATGTACGAAAAAATCAGCGTCGAACCCTGATCGGCTTTCAAGCTATATCTACCGTTCAGGTCTGTAATTGTTCCTGTCGTTGTTCCTTTTATAAGAACTGAAACTCCAACCAGTGGATTACCATCATCTGCATCAGTAACAACGCCCGAAACAGAAAGATTCTGCTGCGCAGAAACAAGACTTACTCCAAATAGAAGTAATGCCAATAAAAAATTGATTTTTCTTTTCATGAAATTAAATTTAATTTTAAGATTAATTGTTTTTCGGAATTTAAATTCCAATTATGCCACTTAATAAACATGGCATTTCGACGAGAAATAATTGATTGATCCAAAAGCAATGGTATAGCTCCCGATCAAATTGAATCATGTAATTTGTCCATCCATAATGTGCATTAATTTAAAGTTAATAAAACCGGTTTTTTTGTTGTTTGAAAACAGAATGAAAATCAGTGCTTTTTATTATCATATTGCAAACTTCACTGCTAAGTCATCTGTATTTTCAGAGAATAAAGAAATTTATTATTGTTCGCTTAATATTTTTTAAAATATAGCATAAAACAGTTAATGTGCTTTTGCTTCTAATCTTTATTTTCACAATAAAGAGTGGAATTTGGTTGAAAAATTCAATTTTAAGTCGGATAAAACGGCGAAATATAGTTTAAAAAAAATATAATAATCATCAATAATTTAATACCCATTAACAAACGTGTCAATAAAACACTTTGACTACACCAAGCCTCAAAAACACATAAGGTTGGTATTATTCATTGAATTATGCCGAATTATCGCAACAAACATACGATTAATACAGGTAAATTATACACTTAAAATGTATCACATTATTTGTCGTTAGTTACATTTTTTTGTATTTTATCAATAAATACAAATATTTATTGACTTTTTTTGCGTTATTTTTGATTTTGTCAAATAACAGCAGAAAAAACGCATCGATAACAGAGCAACCGAATATAAAGTAAAAGAACTTATTTATTAGAAAAATCAATTAATAATCAAGAAGAAAAGAAAAAACAGAGCATAAAAAAGTCATAATTCCCTGTTGAAAATGGTGATCATAGGCTGAAAAGCAACGCAAAACACACATTTGTGAGAAACTTTCAGCATCCCTGAATATAATAACTTATCAGGGTTTCAAACAAAAAAGCACCAACACACTACAAAACAGATACATAACAAACAAAACTACTAACCTCAATTGAGTTTACAATGAATTCAGGCTCTAAGTACTCAATATTTTATTCTTCTGTGTGTAGATTCAGTACATCGCAAAACTAATTCATATATTCATTAAAATCTTTATATTTGTTGGCCTAATATGCTGATATATTAAATTGCACCCTAAAAAAGAATCATATTATGACGAAAACTCAACTTAAATATTATGCACTGCTCGCATTATTAATAGTTCAAAGTACATTTAACCATGCAACTATACCTTCGGGCTACTACTATTTTGCAAAAAACAAGAGCAAAGCAGAACTTAAAACTGCATTGCACCTTCATTGTGCACCACTTCATGTGCTCAATTATGGCGGCGAGGCAGGTTTTACATGGGAAGGCTTCTTCTCCACCGATCGGAACGCTGACGGGTCTGTAGTTGACATGTATTCTGCGACAGTGCGCATGTTTAATGGTTTTTCGGCGGTTAATGGCATGCATATAGAGCATTCATTACCTAAAAGCTGGTGGGGCGCTCACGAAAATAATGCTTACAAAGACCTTTTTCATCTCTATCCTGCGGATGGAGTTACCAACTCCACTAAGAACAACCTGCCACTGGGTGAAGTCATCGGTACTCCTTCGTTCGACAATGGAGTGAGCAAAGTAGGTAAAAATGGGTTTGGTACCGACTATAACGAAGGTTGTTTCGAACCGGCAGATGAATACAAAGGCGATTTTGCACGCTCCTATTTTTATATTGCAACTGTTTACGAAAACCTGGCACCACTTTGGCAATCGCCAATGATGAACAACAACACTTACCCCGTATGGAAACTCTGGGCAAAGGAATTATTACTAAAATGGCACAGACAGGATCCTGTGAGCGCCAAGGAGCGAAACCGCATCGAAGCAGTTTATAATATTCAGGGTAATCGCAATCCATTTATTGACTATCCTGACCTGGCGGAATATATCTGGGGGGCTGATAGTACAAAAATATATCCTTTTCCCGAAGAAACTGAAGCCTTCCTGCTATCACCAAGGCGTGGCGAGAATATTGATTTTGGCGTGATACTGCAAAATGCAAACCGCTCTCATACATTTAAATTACATGGAGTTAATATCAGCTCAACAATAAATATTGGCTTTAAAAACAACACCGCGCCATTTTCTATTTCAACATCATCGCTCTCTGCAAGCGAAGTGCTGAATGCAGTGGATGTAACACTGAATTTCTCACCGGTAACGAGTGGCGTTTTCCGCGACACATTAATTATTCAAAACGGAGGACTCGCGCAACCAATACTTATCCCCCTGAAGGCGCTGGCTTCGGCTGATTTCATCACGCTTGAACCCGATGAAATCACACCGGTAGGCGGCAAACTGCAATGGATCTCCGACCCACAAGCCACTGACTATCTGCTAAACTGTTATAAAGGCGACACAAAAGCAGGAGATATTATAATAAGCGCCTATTCCGAAGGATCGAGCTGGAACAAGGCCATTGAATTATATAATGGCACCGGCAAAACCGTAGATTTATCGAAATATAGTCTGCAAAAGCAATCGAACGGTGCAGGGGATTTTACTTATACCCTTCGGCTCAACGTAACATTAGCTAACAACAGCACTTATGTAATAGGACACAAAGACGCAACAAATACCACATTACTTACCAAAACCAACCTGACGACCGACTCACTGTTGCAAATGAACGGAAACGATGCCATTCAGTTAGTGCGTAGCGGAGTGACGATTGATATGGCGGGAGCAGCTAATGCTGGTGCTGCAGCAATATGGGGATTGGATGTCACACTGAAACGGAAACCGACAATAACGCATCCATCGGCTACATTCAAAGCCTCAGAATGGGAAAGTTATCCTATAGACAGTTTCGAAAAACTCGGGGCACATAGTATGCAACTTTCTACGACAAGTACTCCTGTTTTAGAAAATGTATCGACAGAAAATGTTAACTCTTATCAGATTTCAGGTCTTTTGCCCGAAAACACCTACACTTACAGCATAACATCAATGCGTCCAGAGGGGAGTGTACCGGCAATAAACACCATGCAACTTCACACTTCAGGCCTTGAAGCACCGGTAGCGATGGCAGCTATAAACAAAAGTACAAGTAGTTTTACCGCTAACTGGGAAGAAGGGTTATATGTATCTGATTATTTGTTCGATGTATTTAGCCTGAGTGGACAGGGAACCAAAACTGAAACTGAAGAGTTTTCAGCAGTAGGAGCAGGTGGAACACCCCTACCTGTAGGATGGAAAGGAACAGCAAGCGGAAATTATACCACCGCAGCAAGTTCGGGCAATGCCGCACCTTCTGTTAGCTTAAAAAACAACAACGAATGGTTAAAAACAAAATCATATCCATTCCCCGTTACAAAGCTTACATATATGTACAGATTTCCTTCAGCAGCAACAGCTTCATCGTTCGTGGTTCACGCATTTTCGGGCAACGACTCTATAAGAATTGACAGCATAGCCTACAACGGAACTACCGCAAAAGCTTATCCTTCATACAATTTTACAGTCGATAAAAATTTCACGGCATTTAAATTCACATATAAAAAAGCAAGTGGAAATTTAGCCATCGACGATGTTTCCGCCACCTATGGAGGTCTCGATACCGTTTTTATTTATAAAAACAAAGCAGTCAACCAATCCCGGTTCGAAGTCACGGGACTAAATCAGCAAAGTACATATGCTTACAGGGTGCGTTCAACGCTTGGCACAGCCGTTTCGGGTTATTCCGAAACCATTCATGTACAAACATTATCAAACACTAATGTTAAACAAATTTCTTTGCCCGACATTAAACTCAGTATGAGCGATGGCAATTTATCCCTTTCAGGATTGATGGGCAACGAAACAATTCGTATTTACAGCATCACCGGTATTTGTATTCATCAGGAAAATACCCATTCTGATCATTTGAGTTTAAACATAGCATCCAAAGGTATATTTATAGTACAGATTAGCAACAATAAATACCGCTACACAACAAAATTCATAAACAACTAAATCTCGGAAAAGCGAAAAAGCAAATAAGAACTCATTGTGATTCAGACCACAAGAATAAAAAGCAATGCCCTGTGCGATTTCACAACCAACAGGGCATTTTGTCTAACTGAATCCTTAATAATGTAAAAATATTTATGAGTCGAGAAATTTCATACTAAAAAATTATCAAAAGGCAGACTCCTTTCAGAGGGTACCCTGCATAAGTGCATCTAAGGCCTGTTGATCGCGCACTGTGTTTTTGTTTCTGTCAATTAACCCTCCGGTATCCCAGAAGAAAGGAATTAATCCGTTGGCAATGGCTTGTTTAGTAACATATTTAAAATAAAACGCCCTGGATGCCAAATGCAGTTTTAATGCTTCGCCTGATAAATTATTGCGCGCAATAGCGCCAAATTCACCAAGCACAACAGGGATACCCTTATCAACAAACTGTTTTTTCATCAGCGCAAAATTAGCATCAACAGCAGCTTCTTCATCTCCTGTGGCATTGCGGGATGCATCGGCAGTTGAATGAAAATCTTTTCCCCAATAATAAGCCATTTTACCCCAGCTTTCATCTTTCTCTAATCCACAGAAAGTCCAGGGCGTGTAATAATGCACTTCGGCCATCAACCGGTTGGGCAAATTGTCGGTAGGAAGCTTAGCCATTAGTTGATTTGTTTTTCCCACATCCGTACTCGGTCCCTGAACCACCAATACTCTATAGGCATTCCGCCCACCTGTGGATCGAACTGCATCGATAAAAGTTTGATGGTACGAAAGCAATACCGACATTTCGGTTGCAGTCGACACATTAGGTTCATTAGCGCTTGCAAAAAGTACATGCTCGTCGAAATTGCGAAGCGTTACAGCAATCTGATTCCAGTATGTTCTTTGTTTGGCATTATTTTCGTCTTTTTTTGCTTCCGTACAGTTATTTTCGAGCCATCCACCATCCCAGTGAATGTTTACAATGACGTACATATCATTGTCGACACAATATTGAACCACCTGCTTCACCCTCTCCAACCACGAAGCTTTTATAATCCATGTAGCCGGATCGGCATGTTGATTCCATGAAACCGGCAAACGTATAGCATTAAAACCATCACTCTTAATGGATTTGATCAAATCGTTTGTAATCAAAGGATTTCCCCATGCAGTTTCACCACCTATAGCTTCGAGCGTATTCCCTATATTCAGACCAATCTTTAATTTTTTTGCAAGTTCGGTAGCCGTACTGCTCATGCCTGTAGCATCAGCAGGAACATCTAAAACCCTACCCACCTGCAAAACCTTTACTGTTTTGGAAACAGAACCTGAGGTGATAGTAATCACCGCTTCGCGACTCATCGAAAGCGTATTTTCGGTAACACTGACATCAATTTGTCTGGAGCCTGCCACCCCCGAGGCTGGTGACAAAGTACACCAACTTTCAGAGCTGACAGCCTTCCATTGCATATTGCTCGTTATGGACAGAATCGTTGTAGAACTTTCCTTGCTACATGCTATTTCTTCTTTCGCCACAACCAATTCAGGCAAAACTACAGATTCACTTTTACAAGAAGTTGGTAGAATTACCATAAAGATAATCAGCACCAAAGAAAAGCATTTATATAAATTTTTCATTTTATCGAACTACGTTATTCGCTTACGGACAAGAACTTATTCCTTTTTCAAAATAAATGCGAAGGCATTAATTCAAAATAAGCTTGCTCAATAGCTTTATTTACTTCAACCGAACAGACATTTTATCTCCTGTGTAATGTACAGCCTTAGCTCCGCTTTGATTCCCATCGATTCCTTTAGAATTGGTGGGTTGAACCAAAACAATTTGAAAATTACGGTCTTTCATCATACCTTTAAATTCGCCCTGACGTTTAGCAATATCAAGTATTTTCGTTTTGTCGTTGTATGTAAATTCAATTGTCGAGAAAGCGCCTTTTTCGTAATTATAATTTGTATTTTCATCCTCGTACAAGGTAAAAACACCATTCTTACCCGCATATACATAAATGGTGAGATCGTTCTGCGCTTCCGAAGTGTTTTGTATAAGCTTTCCTATAGGAAGTATGCTTCCTGCAGCCACATACACCGGCATTCGGTCGTAAGGCGCAGCCACTGTTTGTTTTTGTCCTCCGGCAATGAATTTTCCATCGTTCAGCTGATACCAGCCGGCACCTTCGGGAAAATAAA
>Ga0209373_10004950_pt1 | contig 11221 bp, 10 predicted proteins | sample Higcelweek5metaG_FD_187173 | JGI IMG/M metagenome (GOLD analysis project Ga0209373, IMG submission 187173) | Freshwater pond sediment microbial communities from the University of Edinburgh, under environmental carbon perturbations - High... | ecosystem: Environmental > Aquatic > Freshwater >... | reverse complement strand
GTTGCTCTTCAATGACCTTTCATGATTATGAGAACAACTTTTTGGAAAGCGGTTTATGTAACTATTTTGATATAAGAACTACAGGCATTTTGAGAGAACTATTTTTTGAAATGATGAAAATTGATTATAAGTTTTGGCGAGAAAATGAAAGTTCTCATCCATTTTATGGAGATTTGTATAAAGATGCAGTAACGAGCCTTCATTCGCATTATTTATTCAAAATATTTTTACAAAGAATGTTTTACGATGATGAATATAGTACTTAATTAATAATAACTTTGCAGAAACCTCCAAGGGTGCGCTCTCTTTTCCCGGATAAATATTAAAATACTTTTCCGCGTCTTCTTGAGTATTCATGGTATGTATTGGTCGAAGACGAAGAGGGTGTTTGTGAGGCATGATAAGGGTTGCGTTTTGAAACTCTCGCTTCCATGCGATATGATTAGACGCAAAGCTATGGTACATCGCATTATGTGGCGGCTTATATAGCTAGTTTATACGTGTATGAAATGGCGTTTTGAGTGTCGCAGATTGCCGTAATTGTATGAAAACCCACCTGCTAAAACGAAATAGTCTAAAAGTATTGGATTGAAAATTTTGCCGAAACGGCCTTGAGTCGCAATATGAAAAAAGTCGTCATATTAAGCGTCCTGATTTTGTCATTAAGCGGGATTGCGTGCTCTTTAATTTTGGTCAAGCCCTCAATCTTATTCAGGAATGAAGGCTCTATAAAAGTGAAAGGCAGCGCCGCAGAGCTTGTAGTATCAGACCTTGCAAGTTGGAACGCCGCCGTCAGCGTTACCGATGCAAACATCGCAAACGCCTATTCAAAAATAATCGCGATTCAAAGCAGCGTGCTTGAATTTTTAAACACTCTGGGCGTGAGGGACGGCGTTTCAACATCGCTTACCCTAACCCAAATTTTCAAGAAAAATGAAAACGGCTACGACACCGCAGAACTTGCGGGATACCAGTATGAGCTTGGGCTGTATTACAAATCGCAAGACATAAAATTGGTGGAAACTTTATACGCGCAGGCGGCGTCTCTCGCAAAAAAAGGGCTCAACATAAAATCAAACGCGCCGCAGTATTTTTATACAAATCTTGAAAGCCTAAAACTTAAGCTCATGGCAAAGGCCTCAGAAAACGCCAAAGAAAGGGCTAAGCTGCTGGTCTCTGGCAGCGGCTCGCAACTTGGCAAAGTTATTGCGGCGTCGCAGGGCGTATTTCAGATTACGCGCCCGCTTTCTACCGAAACGAGCGACTGGGGCGTATATGACACAAGCTCTTACGAAAAGCAGGTAAACTGCGTTGTTACCATGGAGTTTGAGGTTGAAAGATAGGCCTAACCAGCGTATCCAAAACTCTGACATTGTAATAGCCTTGGTTGGCGCAAGCAAAGCCCAAAAGCGCACCGCAAAAATTGATTCGGCAAGCACGGACTCGCGCGCCTTAAAATATAACGCGCGCTATTTTTGCCAAGCGCTCAAAATTTCCGCAAAGTAAAACTTGTGCGGATTGCCCTTTGCGCCGTAAAAAGCTTTGAGCGCGTCTTTGTCTGTAAAACAATCGGGCTTGAGCATTTCAGAATAGGTTTTTTTGCACTCAAGCACAAGGCGCGCCTCCGCAAAATACGGGTTGCCGAGCGCCGTGAAAGCGGGGCTCAGCCTTGTCTCTTTAACCTTGTCTATATTGCGCCCCGACTTTGTGCCGAAGACCTTGTGCGCCGCCTTATGCTCCGCCCCCAAAAAAGATAGCGTAAAGCATTCTCTCTCTTCTATAAAGCCGAAGGTGTGGCGCTCCGGCCGCACAAACACTATGGCGGAGGGCTTGTTCCAAACATAGCCCATAAACCCCCAGTTGGCCGTCATGGCGTTGAATTTTGAAGCATCGCCCGCGGCGATGAGCATCCACTCGGCGGAGATGTCGCCTATGAAGTTTTCCTGCAATTTTGAGATGTCTGTTTCTTTCACGGGCGATTCCTTTTTGTTTTGTCTATTTTTTTGCGTTGAACGGCTTGTAGGCGTCTACGGCCTCTTGCGCGATTTGGCGCAAGAATTCGGCGTCTTTTGCGCCTATGTCGTCAGGGACGAACTTGATGTCGGAAGCGGGTCTGTCAAAGAGGAAGGCGAACCATACGCAGGCCTGCAAATAGCGGCCGCGGTCGTTTAGATGTATGCTGTCGCGATTTATGGAAAGCTCCCCGTTTTTGCTTTTTTTCCAAGAGCATTCGCCGGCGGGATCGCCGGCTTGAGGGGGAAGATCGGGCCACGACAGGGTATTTAAAATTTTAGGATCGTAATTCTGATATTTCACGGAACCCTTATCGCGCGCAAGCTGCACCGCAAACCCCGTCGGGATTAAACGCGCATTGAGCTTTTTTGCGGCTTCTTCATACGCGGCCGCAAGGCGCGCATACATACCCTTCTGGTCAAAGCCCCAAGCGCCGCCTTGCATTATGCGCGGGTCGTCCGGACGATACGCCCAAGTTTGCTGAATGACTATTTCCGCCTGCGGGGCGTATTTTTTTACAAAATCGTAAATATTTTGCGCGAACGGGAAATATGAAGACGAATCCCAACTTTTGTGGCTGGCCTGCTGTATGGTAACTATGTCCCACTTTTCCGATTTAAGAATGTCGCTCAGCTTTACTGTGCCCTTCTTGTATATTTTTACTGAAGGATCCGCCTCTTCCTTTTCTATATAACCCCAATGGCGCTCAAGCTCGCACCCGCCGTGGTTGCCGCGGTCTATGACGAGCGAGCAATCGGGCACGCTTTTTACCACATCGGGCAAAAAGACAAACACGCTGTCGGCAAAACTGTTGCCTATGGTAAGCACTTTTACCTCTTTTGCCCATGAAAGGCAAAACGCAGTTAAAAACAGAATGAATAGAGTTAATTTTTTCGCGTTCATATAACTTTTTATCATAAGGTACTTCTTATTGAATTAAGCACTTTAAAGAGGCCTGGGCAAGTTATTTCACTTAAGATGCCCCCGCCCGCCCGAAAGACTCGCCGCAAACCCGCATTAAACGGCCACTCACGTCCAAAACCCGCCGCGCAGCAAAACAAAAAGGCGCCCCCGCGAGGGGCGCCCTTGTCTTTACGATATACGTGAACAATAAAACTCTAAATATCTATGCTTTTACTATATCGTCATAAAACTCGATTATTTTACCGCGTTTTTCCGACTCATTATACTCCATGGCGCTGCGCGGATGGCGGTTAAGCAAACCCGTCATCATGTAGGGGTAGTCAAAACCCCAGCCCAGCTTTGCGCGCAGGGGCTCTATGTATTTTTCTATACATTCGAGCACGGGGCGCATTTTGTATTTGGGATTGTGCAAAAAGCCCAGCAAAAGCTCCATACCGCAGTTGCCGGCACCGCGCCCCAACCCCGCAAGGGTTGCGTCAACCATGTTTGCGCCGCCTACGACGGCCTCTATGGTCTTTGCGAAGGCCAACTGCAGGTTGTTATGCGCGTGTATGCCCACGTCTTTGCCGGAGGCCTTTGCGTGCGCCATGTATTTTTGCATGAGGCTGCGCACCTGCTCGCAATAGAAAGAGCCGAAGCTGTCCATGAGGTATACGGCGTTTGCGTCGCTTGCGAATATGAGTTCAAGCGCGGCGTCAAGCTCCCTCTCGCCCACGGTTGAAATTGCCATGAGGTTTAGGGTGGTCTCATAACCCTTGTCGGCAGCGTCTTTAACCATGTCGAGCGCAAGCGGTATTTGGTGTATGTATGTCGCAACTCTTATCATGTCTATGGGGCTTTCGGCGCGCTTCAAAATGTCGGTCTTGTAATCGCACTTGCCAGTGTCGGCCATGACGGAAAGCTTTATGTTGCGCTTGTTGTCGCCTATGATTTTTTGCAAATCATGCTCGTCGCAGAAGCGCCACGGGCCGTATTTTGAGGGGCAGTATACGCTCTTGCTGTTTTTAAAGCCGATTTCCATGTAATCTACGCCGGCATCGGCGCACGCGTCGTAAACGGCGCGCACAAGTTCGTAAGAGAAGTTGCTTGAGTTCATCAGCCCCCCGTCCCTTATCGTGCAATCAAGCACTTTGATTTCCTCGCGATGTGTTATCCAGTCGCGAGCGGTCATTATGTCTTTGGCTTTTTCTTCAGTATTCATTTGTATGCCTGTGTTGTTAAAAATAAAAAACCCGAACACTTGTCAGCGTTCGGGTTTTAAAAATGGATTTTATCTACCTTCTCCAAACGCTAAATATACGCCTTCACATAATAAAAATAATAAGACGCAAAAAGTGATACCGCGCCAAACCAAAGAGCACCGCCGCGCACGGACTTGCCTGCGCTTGAAAGACCCGCAGTTGCGGGCTTGGAGATGTTTGCGTTACTCATTGTGAAGCTAAAAGATTCTAATATATGCATTATGTCAAGCTGTTTATCGGTTTTTTTTGTCCGCTTCTTTACATAAAAAATGCACAAAAAGCCCGCAGTCGAATCTGCGGGTTTTGATGTAAATTGAGGCTTTGTGCGGCTTATGAAAGCTTGTAAATGCCGGGCAGCGCCACAGGGTCTACGGGCTTTTTGCCGAAGACGCACTCTGTGGGGAAATAGCTTTTTTGCGATTTTGAAAGCACCCAGTCATACTTGAAACGCATACCGGAATATGCGGCCTCGCGCCCAGTGATTGCCATGACGGTGGAGTCTGTAAGCTCTTTAATCATGTTGACAGGCTTGCCGTTTCTTATCGATTCAATAAGCACTCTATGCTCTTCAACGAGGCACTGAGGCACATTGGTGGGCGCTTGCCACGGTGTTTCGCCGTGTATCTGTTGAGAATCCATGCCGAGCTCTAACACGCCCTTGGTGCCGATAAAACGCTCTTTGACATAGCTTGCGGTGCCGGGCTCGCGCCTGCTGTAACTTGAACAGCGCAAACCGTCGCCGTAATCAAAGTCTATGCCGAAATGGCTGAAGCGATTGCCCATTTCGGGCACGGGCAAATCCCACCTGCGCCCGCCTATGCCGATAAGCTCTTTGGGTTTTCTGCCCTTAAGCCCCCAAAGCATGATGTCGAGATTGTGGACGTGCTGCTCTACATAGCTGTCCCCCGAAGCCCATGTAAAAATAAACCAGTTGCGTATCTGGTATTCCATAGATTCGGGATCGGGATTTACGGTGTTTAGCTTTTGTATGTAAAACTGCGGATTGAGCCAGTAGCATTGCATACCCACGATATCGCCGATTTGTCCGTCCCACATGCGCTGTATGCCCTCCATATAGCCCTTGTGAAACCTGCGCTGTATGCCGCCTATGACGGAAAGTCCCTTTTCATCGGCCAGTTTGGCAGTTTCATAAAGACCTCTGGCCTGCACGGCGTCTACGCAGGCGGGCTTTTCAATAAACACGTGCTTGCCCGCCTCTATGCAGGCGCGCAAATGCAGCGGCCTGAAAACGGGAGGGGTGGCCTGTATAACCAAGTCTACGTCGGTTTGCAAAAGCTGCTTATAGGCGTCCCACCCTACGAACACCTGCGATTCCGGAATGTCGAAACAATCCTTGGGCATGCCCTTTTCGATATAGGTTTTGAATTTGTCTTTTGCGAACTCTATCCTGTCGGGAAAGAGATCGGCAAGGGCGGTGATGCAGACATTCTTGTCTGCGCTAATCATGTCGCTGACCGCCGAAATACCGCGGCCGCTGCAACCGATTACGCCCACTTTAATTTTGTCTGAACCTTTTGCCGCGCCAAAGCTGTATTTCGGCAAGGCTGCGTATGCGCCCGCAACTGCGGCTGCTTTGAGAATTTGTCTTCTGTCCATAATTTGTTTCCCCGTTTTAATTGTTGTTAAATTGCGTTTTTATCCAAATCGCGGTAAAGTTGCATGAGCTTTATGTCGCCCTCTTTGGTGGCGTCCGTTTGCTTGTGCTCAAGACCTAGCGTGCCGCGATACCCCTTGTCCCAAACCTTTTTGAGAAGCTTGGGATAGTCTATGCAACCCGTGCCCGGCTCTGCCCTGTCGGGGGCGTCGGCAATGTGAAACGCGCCGATTTGGTCAAAGCACTTGTCGAGAGAGTCGAGATTGCCGCAGCTCATCTGCTCATGAAAAAAGTCGTAAAGAATTTTGCAAGAAGGCGATTTGAGGGCGTTGCAAACTTCATACGCCTGCTCTGCCCTGCTGAAGAACTGCCCGGGGTGCGATTTTAAATTGAGAGGCTCTATAACCATCACAACGCCGCGCTTTTCGCACAATTCGGCGCAAAACGCCATGTTCTGCATAACGTTCTTCATTTGCGCATCGTAAGAAAGCTCTTTATCGGCGAGGCCGGGGCCTATGATGAATGAATTACCGTGTATGCGCTTAAGCATTTCAAAAACTTTTTCAAGCTCGGCAGCCAGATAGCTTTTGATTTCGGCGGAACCTTGCGCGGGCTTTTGCCCCTTGGGAGCGGGCACGACGTTTGCCGTCATCGTCGGAAAGGCCTTTTCATTCATAGCGCTTTGAGGGCCGACATACAGCCCGTATTTTTCTACCGCAGAACCGAGCGCGTCCATAAGCTCCTTCTTGGAATTTTGCCCGACCATGCCCTCTACAGACCTAAAGCCGTTTGAATAAAAAAACTTTATGCGCTCAACTTGATCCATGCCGGCGGTCTCTTTAAATATAGCCATTGCAACCCTCGGCGAAAACTTCATTTTAAAAGGTGTTGCGCCCCCCGCCAAAAGCGGGGCATCTACGGGCAAAATTACGCCGTTTTGAGCAAAAGCTGCGCCGGTAAAAGCCCTTAAGCCAAAAGCCGCACCAATGCAAGAAGCGGCGCCTTTAATTATAAAATCTCTTCTTTTCATATATATTTTATATTCCCCTAAATAAATATCTCAAACGTTTGAGGCTGTAATTTAAGGAAAGAATCCGCCAATGCAAGAAAAAAATCCGCAGCCACAATTTTAGACGCCGGATTTTGGCAAAATATAGCATTTAAGACAATTAAACTGCTGATTTTTACAATGCAAACCGTGCGCGCAGACAAAAAAAACGGCGCAGTTTAAAAACCGCGCCGCAAATTAAAAAAACAGCTTCTACTGTGCAAAATGCGCCCTGCTCGCTTAGAGCGTCAGGCCACCATGCTTTCGTCAATCGTCAAAGTTTCCGCCTTAACGCCGCCCTTTGCGGGCTTTTTGCGCTTGTCTGGCAACTCATACATAATGTCCAGCATTATGCGCTCCATAATGGCGCGCAGACCGCGCGCACCAGTGCCCAGCTCTAAGGCCTTGCCCGCGATTTTTTTCACGGCGCCTTCCGTAAATTCAAGCCGCAAGCCCTCCAGCGCCAAAAGCTTTGAATACTGCCTCAAGAGCGAGTTTTTCGGGGTTGTAAGAACGTGCGTCAAGTCTTCCGCGGTAAGCTCGTCAAGAACGCTTATTACGGGCAACCTGCCTATAAATTCAGGAATGAAGCCGAACTTCACCAAGTCTTCGGGCTGCAGTTTGCTCAATATTGAGCTGCGCTTTTCCTGCTCTGACTTGTCTTCGCCGTTTAGGTTGAAACCCAAAACTTTGCTGGCCGCGCGCCCTGAAACTATTTTATCTAGCCCCACAAAAGCGCCGCCGCATATAAATAGGATGTTTGAAGTGTCCACCCTTATGTATTCTTGGTCGGGATGCTTTCTGCCGCCCTTCGGCGGAACATTGCAGATTGTGCCTTCCAAAATCTTAAGAAGCGCCTGCTGAACGCCTTCGCCGCCTACGTCGCGCGTGATTGAGACATTCTCTTTCTTTGCGCCGATTTTGTCGACTTCGTCTATGTAAATTATGCCGCACTGCGCGCGCTCAACATTGTAGTCTGCGGCGCGCAAAAGGTTTAAGACGATATTTTCGACGTCTTCGCCGACATAACCGGCCTCTGTAAGCGTGGTTGCGTCGCCTATTGCAAAAGGCACGTCAAGCATCTTGGCGAGCGTGCGCGCCAAAAACGTTTTGCCGCTGCCCGTGGGGCCTATCAAAAGAATGTTGCTTTTTTCAATCTCGACGTTTTCAAACTCTTTTAAAAGCGCTTCGTCGACATGCTCTCCCTTGCGCAGTTTTTCAACCTTAAGGCGCTTGTAGTGGTTGTAAACCGCCACGCTTAAAACCTTTTTTGCGGGGTCTTGGCCTATGACAAAATCATCCAAGCCGCGCTTTATTTGCGAAGGGGTTTTTAAGTCAAAATCCAAAAGCTCTTCAACGGCGCGGCGCTTAATCTCTTTACCGCGAAGCTCAATAACGTTGTGCAGCGCATCAACGCAACTAGGGCATATCATGGAACCGTCCACGCCCTTTATGAGCGTGCCCACTTTGTCCTTTGAACGACCGCAAAAACTGCAGTAGCCCTCGTCCTGATATTCGTCTTTGGCCATGCAAAACTACTGCGCCGTATTGCGCGGGTTGCTTTCTATGACTTTGTCTACAATGCCGTACTCCATGGCTTCATACGCGGTCATATAATAATCCCTGTCGGAATCTTTTTCGACCTGCTCGGGCGTCTTGCCCGTGCTTTTTGCGAGAATTTCATTGAGCGTCTTGCGCCAGCGCAAGATTTCATTGGCGGCTATAGAAATATCAGTTGTCTGCCCCGACGCACCGCCGGAAGGCTGGTGTATCATAAGCCGAGAGTTTGGCAACGAATAGCGCTTGCCCTTTGTGCCCGCAGAAAGCAAAACGGTGGCCATGCTTGCAGCCTGCCCGACGCAGTATGTGACAACGTCGCAATGCAAGAAGTTCATGGTGTCGTAAATGGCCATGCCGGCGGTTACAGAGCCGCCCGGGCTGTTGATATAGATATGGATGTCCTTCTTGGGGTCTTCCATCTGCAAAAACAACAGCTGGGCAATCACCGCGTTTGCGACGCCGTCCGATATGGGCGTGCCGATAAACACGATGCGGTCTTTGAGAAGCCTTGAATAGACGTCCCAAGTGCGCTCCGTCCTGCCGTCGCGCTCAACTACACTGGGTAAGTAATATTCTCCCATTAATTATTTTCCTTCTACTAATTTTACTTCGGCTTTTTCCGCGATAAAATTAATAGCTTTTTGGATAAGCGCGTCGGCCCTCATACGGTTTACCTTGGCCTGATCCTTTTTAAGCTGCTTGACGAGCTCATCGGGCTTGATGCGCAAACGCATGGCTTCCTGCCAGAGAAGGCGGCTCATATCTTCGTTGTCGACCTTGATGTCGTTGGCTTTTGCAACCTTGGTGAGGAATATCTTGAGCTTTGCGCGCGAGCCCGCGTCTTTGGCGGCCGTGTCAAACAAAAGCTCCTTATTCTTTTCCAAATCCTGCCTTGAAGCGCCCGACGACATGAAACGCATCATCATCTCTTCCAAGATTGCGTTCTTTTCTTCTTCTACGGCGCTTTCGGGAAGCTCTATTTCAAGACCCTCCATAAGGACTTCTACGGCCTTCTGGCGCTTGGCAATCTCATTTTGCGAGTTCTTCTGGGCGAGGATTTCGTCTTTGATTTTGCCTTCGAATTCTTCTTTGGTGGCAACTTCAAAAGCCTTTAGGAATTCTTCGTCGAGAGCGGGCAGGCGTTTTTCGCGAACTTCAAAAATTTCTACGTCATACTGCGCGGTCTTGCCTGCGAGAGACTGAATGTCGAATTCTGCGGGAAACTCATGCGTGATGACCTTTTTATCGCCCGCTTTAAGGCCTATTATGCCCTGCACTATGCTCTGTATGCCCGGGGCTTCGGCGTTGCCTGCTTCTTCCCAAGTTGAAAGCTGCTTGCCGTATATGGCCTGCTCCGGCGCTATTTCCGAAATTTCTTTGCCGTCCGACTTGCCGTCGTAAGAAAGGCGCACAAAGTCGCCCTTTTGGATAGCCCTGTCTACAACTTCGTAGTTGGCGCGCTGGTTCAAATAATAGTCGGCACCCCTTTTGATTTCGTCTTCGGTAACTTCAACCTTGGGCAGTTCTACCACGGTTTTCAAGTCTTTGGGCAGTTCAAAAGCGGGATATACGTCGGCCGTGAAAGTAAGGGTTACGATGCCGTCCTTTTCTTCCTTTTGCAAGTCTACTACCGAGAAGAGCTCCAAGTCTTTCTCTGCATTGAGGGCTTCTATGCCCTTTGATGTGAGCGCGCGCGAAGCGTATTCTTCAATGTCTTTAGAATAAAGCTTTTCAACCATCGCGAGGGGAGCCTTGCCGGGTCTGAACCCCGGGATTTTAGCGCTCTTAAGGAAATCCTTAAGCGTATTCTGCCTCTCCTGCGAAACTTCCGCAGCGTCAAACGTTACGACTATCTTTTTACGCGTGTTGCCGATGTTCTCAATTTTTGTATTCATAAAAATTCAGCTGAAATTTGGATATAAAGGGCAAATAATGCAGTATGAATTACGCCCGTCAAGAATTGTTTTGTTTGAGCGCCCTTAAAAAAAAACGCCCGTCCGTACCCAAGTAAATGCTTGACCGCCGCGCCCCCGCAAAACATTTTTAAGGCGATGATAAACTATAAATCGTTGATTCTTGCGGGCGCGCTTGCATCCGCCGCGTTTATATGCGGTTGCGCCTCCGACGACGCCGAAGACGCGCCGAAAACCACGCCCGAGCCCGAAGAGGGAATTATGGGCATAAGCTACGTCGGCGAAACCGAAATTTCATACTGCCGCACGGCTTATATGTCTGACGCCGAAACCCGCACCATCCCCGAAATTTTCACGGGGGAAGAATTTACCTACGGGTATCTTACAATGCGCAGCCAACCCGCAAAACGCGCGGGCATGTATTTTTACATAATGATAAGCGGTCCCGATGAAATACCGCTGGCATCTGTAATAGAGTTGTCCTTAGACTGCTCGCAAAGCCCAAAGACAAAACACTTTAAGTTTACCGTGCCCGAAACCCACGGTTTGCTAAGAGAAATAAAACTGGGCATAACGGGCGACGACTGGCCGAGTCCGACCGCAAAAGTCAACGCTTGGAAAATCGTCATAAAGTCGCCCCTGGGCAAAGTCGTTACGCAAAAGCAATCGTGGCTTTGGAGCGCAAAAAATAAGGATTTGGAAGAAACGCCCTCAACAGATGCCCCCGCAAAAGAAGACGCCGCAAAAGAAGCCGCCGCATCAACGCTTGCCCAAGCGGCGCAAGCACCTGCATTACCTGCGGCGCACGCTGATGAATCGGCACCGCAGAAGGCTTTGACAAGCACCCCTATACCCGCCGCAACCCCAAAAGAAACGGCACAAACCGCACCTGCGGCGTCTGCAAGCG
>Ga0209373_10004947_pt1 | contig 11226 bp, 13 predicted proteins | sample Higcelweek5metaG_FD_187173 | JGI IMG/M metagenome (GOLD analysis project Ga0209373, IMG submission 187173) | Freshwater pond sediment microbial communities from the University of Edinburgh, under environmental carbon perturbations - High... | ecosystem: Environmental > Aquatic > Freshwater >... | reverse complement strand
CAGGAGCTCTTTCAATATCAAAATCTACAGAAGATATTCTATTTGCTTTCATTATGTTTATGTATCCAATTGGAGCAGGTCCTGGTCTAATTCCTATCATACACTTGTTTCTATGTCCTCTTTTTACATTGATTCCCCTATTATCATTTTCTAACTTGGCTTGAGAACAAAGAATCATTAGAAGGAACTTCTCATTTGGGTTGTTACAAAAGCTTTGGGTATGGCAGTTGATTAGTTCTAGTTTTCCTTGATCCATTAGATCTACTATTCTTCCTAAGTCTCCTGCATTTCTTGAGAGTCTATCTGGTGCCCATGTAAGAATGGCGTTGTATTTTTCTTTAAAGATGTTGTCTAGTACGTAGTTAAACTTGTGTCTCTTGGCTGTTTCTTTTGCTGAGTGGGACTCTGTTACTATTTCTACTATATTTATCTTCTCCCTTTTAGCCTTTTCTTTCATCTCCATGAGTTGTCCCTCTATACTCATGGCTTGTCTTTCATCTGATTCTGAGGATTTACGTGCATAAAGTACATATTTGAGCTCTTTTGTGTCTTTCATTGTGAGATGAAGGTACCGCAATTGACTATGAAAGTCCAGATTATATAAGGTCTTTACAATATTTTGTACAGGGTTTAATCTTCATTAATAATTTAATTGTTTAAGCATATGAGATTTATCATTAGTGGAGATGTTACTGATAGCAGTGACCTCGAAAATATCTTCGTCTCTAATTTCGAAACTCCTGAGGTACAAAAAGATGGACATCAAGTTCATTTAATGAAAGTAGATGAACCTATAAAGTATAAACAAATTTCAGAAGACAAGGTAACAGTTGGTTTCAAGGGTAAAACTTATGAATTAGCTTATCGTGGAGAATCAATCAAAATACCATACAATGAGACATTGGTCTTGCAATTGTGGCTAAACAGAATCGCCGACTAGCTTAAAATTTATATATTTACTTTAGCTTCATCAAGACGTTTCATTAAAAGGCTTAAAAGACCCAAATATTCTAGGGCTCTATATGGATCCCTTAGGTCGATAAATTCGTGCCCCTTCGGATTTCTAATACCCAACATTACACCTTTGAAAATCAGCAGAAACCCATCTTGCTCATCGTTATCTGATCTATTTAACAAATCATTTAGTTGAATAATTGGGCTTTGCTTTTTAAACGCCTGCTCCATTAACGAAAAACCTGTCGAACCTAATCCTGTCATATTCTGAACTCTCTTATCTATCGCCTTACACCCCTCAAAAATCGCAAAAGAGAAGTACCCATCACTAAATAACTTCTTTGACGAATATATTATTGATTTATGAAGCTTTCTAGAGTTAAATAGTTTCAAATTAGTGCTTTGCTTAGACTCTTTTACTACTTCTAATCTCTCCTTGAATCTCGTAAATGCCTGTCTTGGAAACTTATAATCTTTATCACCCTTTTTAAAATAGATTTCATCTCTTAAAAGAGTTTTATCAACAATGTAATCAAAGATATCAAATCTTCCTATGTCTGCAACTTTGATAAATTCATCATAAAGGAATTCTTCTTTATTCTTTTTTGATAGTTGCCATTCTTGTGATGCTGTTGTACCTGGTGTCCAGCCCCCATCTTTCAATAATTTAGTAAACTGAGTTCCTGAGGTAGCATTTGATACTATATAAGCCAATAATCTTAAATTCTCTTTGTTATATTCTAATCTTTTCATTTTCAATTTTTGTCAACAAAATAATCTGCTTCTCCATTTTCAATTCCCTTTCGGGCACAATTAAAAGCCCAATCTGGAATTTGAGGTGAATCAATATTTAGTTTATTTCTCCTCTCGTTGAGACTTTCCAAATCTTGTACAATATGGGCATCATCAAGTATAGATACTTTAGTTAGATAAAAGACTCTTGCATCATTCTTCAGAGCATTATATTTATTTCCCGCATTTAGATGTTCTGTTTCTTTTTGATTCGGTTTAATAAAAGTCAATGTTGCTGTTATTACAGTAACAATAAGCATAAGAATTCCAGGAAGAATAGTATTTTCCCTCATTTGCGCAAAGAGAGTCCCACCTGCTATAGCAGAAATTACTGCAGCTATCCCCCCTAATACTAAATTTAAACTACCAAAAAATTTACTAGCATAGAAATGACCTTTTGCAGAATAAAGAGCATCTTCTTCTACTCTTTTTGCTTCGTTCACAATATTTTTTCTTAACATAGTTCACTTACTTAGTTTAGTTAATAAGAAGGAAAGTAATCTCCGAAGATATTCTTCCATGTATTCACGGATTCAAGAATATGTCCACTTTCAGATTCTGTGAAAGCTCTTTCCGAAAGCTCCGCTACAGCATTCGCTTTTTTAATCGCAATATTACGGATATCCGAAGACATACCACCTAAATATGAATCTACAACTCCTCCCATAATTGGGTCAAAACAATAGTTACTTAAGTATTCTGGCAATTTCCCAAAGAAGACTTTAAGCATAGAATCATATGTATAGGATTTTGTGTATGCTTTGTAATGATTATGCATAATACATTCAATATGATAACCAGACAGAACCTTTCCATGTTCTCTATTCCAAGCCTTTACCATTTTTATTAATGGTTTCAAACAACTATCCATTGTTTGATTTATTCCAGACATTTTACTTGCAAACTCAATTGGATTAGTTTGAATCCATTTTCTATCGATTGAGTCAGGAATTGTGTAATATCCCTCATTGTATCTAAATGCAGGCACAACATCTAATGAAAACTCTGACAATTTCATTGTTATACAGTTTCTACTTCTTCTTTTCTCGGTACTAGGATATTTCTCATCGAGAACATATTTAAAACGATCTAACATCCTTATTGTTCCATCAGGCGTTTCATAGTCTTTATTATCGCCATAGTGCAAAATTACCATAAGATCAACGTCTCCTGAAAATAAAGGCCTAATTAAAGTGAATCTATCATAAGATCCTATTAACAGGGCAGGATTATCATGCAAACTAATATGCGAATCTTTAAAAGTCTTTACTATGTTCTCTCGACAATTCGAAACAATAGCAGTTTGTCTATCGGTTATCTCTAGATTTTCTTTAAAGATTCGAAATGATTCTTTTATTGTTGTCGCCATAAGAATATTCTTCAAAATTTCTATAATTTTACATTATATTTCAGCTTTCTACCACACACTATAACCCTAGCTCCCATTTAGAGAAAATTCGTATTCTTCCTATATCCTCTTTTATAGCCACATGTAATACAATCGTAAATGCATCTACTAGGTCATCGTGCTTCTCTACCCCAAAGTACACCAATTGTTGTATTAGATCTTCTGCTCCCACTTTAGGGAAGAATACTTTCCCCGCTCTGATCAAATACGTAACTGAATCCAATCTAGCCCTCTTGTCTTGTCCATTAACAGGGAAAGCATTGGCATCACAAGATAACCTTGTGAGCTGTTGTACAACGGATCTCTGATACCCAACATCCTCTATGTATATCTTGCTTCTCCTTTCGAACAATCCTAATTCCTTGGACAATTCCTTAATCTTCTCTACCGCAGATGGGAAATCTAGTCGTTCATTAACCGGAAATTTTTCTATGTATATCCTCATAGTCTCCTCAAAACCAAACACATGACCTACAACTAAAGCTGTATAGTCTGCATGGGCACTAGTGGAGATCGCCAGATCAACTCCCATTATGGAATATCTGTAGTCTTCTTTTGCATCGTGATCATTGGGTACCTCATCGTAATATTGAATCCATTCCTTTTGTACAATTTGATCTTCATCAGCAATGATCTTAAGCATATATTCTCTCTGCCAAGCCTTATCATCACCATTCAATCTCTTCTCTTTCTCAATAGCCTCAAGACTAGGATACTTTCCAATCCACAAGATTCTGTCCTCACTATCAATCAATGGATATTCCTTAAATATTGCATCTATTTTGTTCTCTACAATACTCTTCTTTAATCTCATTAGAAGGGAGTCTTCATGAAGAAGGTTCCCTACTAGTATTATCTTTGTATCCAAATCGCCTAAGGGTATAACCTCTCCTGTAAGCCAAGCATATGTTTTATCCCTACTCTCTTTGGTCTTTACAGAATTCAGATCTTCTACATCATCACAGATAATCAAATCTGGTCGGTTGGCACCATGCCTTAGTCCTCTAATACTCTGTTCGCTTGAAGCCGCAATTAATCTTGCATTAAATTTAGGTATAACAAGAGAATACGATCCCCATTCATCCGATTCCTCCTCAAAAGGTCCCAAGTCAGCTCTAAGAAGCTCATTTCCTTCCAGTTCCCTCTTTATATTAGCTAAGTGTGTTTTAGCCTGTTGTTGTGTTTGAGAGAGGATAACAACACATTTCTTTCTTTGCTTTCCAAGTATTGCCCATAATGGATATGACATTGTCATAATCGTGGATTTTCCAGAGCCTCTGAATGCTACAATTACTGCTATCTTTGTACTTTCATCTTCGGTTATCGCGAACATTTCTTTCTGAAAATCTGCTGTTACATACTTAACATACTGACTAAAATATAGGTGAAAGAACCAATAATGGCTTTGTGTTGTAATCGCCGTTCTTGCTCTTTGATCACTTAATATACTTTCAATAACTTCGGGAGTCATTGGATCTTCCAAGTTATTGCTCTGACTTTGTATCTGAGGTTCCATTTGGTGTATCTACTAAATTTAAACTAAATGCCATATTTAGAGACTGGCGTATTATCTCTTTTTGTTCATCAGTAAGAGGTATCTCGGTATTCTTGGTTGTTACCTCAAGCTTTGGTGAATAGTTCTTGTGGTGATTCTTTAACCAGAATATTATTCCAGTTAAGTTTCCATTCTTTATGGCAGAGATCAATTGACTCTCTGCCATATCATTGATTAACGAAGCTCCTTCTTGAAGTGCAATTTCTACTTCGTCATTAAACTTAGAATCGACCTTCTTCCATCTGTAAAAGGTCGCTCTGGAAATACCCATTTTCTCGCAAGAAACTTGTATTATTGGAGTTTTCCGAATCTGCTCTATCAAAGCCTTTTTATTTATTGTTTTCATCTACTTTTATAGCTTTTAATTTAGTTAAGTTTTCCCATCTCTTTTTAATAACCTCGGCATAAGTAGGAGACTTCTCCATCAAGTAACATCTTCTTCCCATCTTTTGGCAGGCCATTAGCGTAGATCCTGAGCCTCCGAAAGGTTCTACAACTAGATCTCCTTTTTGAGTTAATACCTTTACATACGGAATGAGTATTTCTAGGGGTTTTGTTCCAAAGATTATTCCTTGTCCTGAGCTTTTAGCATCGGAAGCAATATGTTCTATGAAATCCGTAGGTTGTATTTTCTTTCCCTTCTCATATCCTTCCCAATGAGGCTTTCCTGCTATAGCATACAAGGCTGTCTGATACTCATTCTGAAGCAATTCTTCTTCTGGAGGAGTATTTAGTGCTTCTGTCTCATACGAAGACCCCACCATTGCTATATCGTGTTTAGAAAAGAATTTGTACTTAGAAGAAAACCCTTGGTGTCTATTAGGGATATGCCAAACGAGCATATTCTTTACCTTCCAGTATTTTTCCATTTCACCCCATATGGTTCTAATATTCTTCCAATTCTCATATACAATGATATGAAAATCCTCCTTTGCTACTTCAGATATATTTTTCATCCATAGCTCCGTAAAATTGTCAGGAAGTACATCTGTTTCTAGATACTTCCTATTTCTTTTACATCCAAAACCTTCTGTGGGTTTTCCATTCCTTTTCTTTCCGTGAAGATAATCCAAAATATACGGAGGATCTGTCAGGCAGAGATCTGCTTTCTCTTGGTTCATTAACTTAAGCATCTCCGCATTGATAGTAGAATCCCCACACATCAATCTATTTTCTCCCAATTGCCAGACATCACCTTTTTGTATTTCAATCTTCTTGATGTCTAGCTTGTCTAATTCTTTCTTAAGATCGAATACTTCGGGATTATCATCCTCCCAATCAAAGATTGCATCTAGTTCTTCTGAGTTAAAACCGACATCTGTTAGGAAATCCTCTGCAAAGTTAGCAAGAAGTTGAAAATCAAACTCTCCTTGGTTTTTGTTTAACCTAAGGTTAAGTTCTTTCTCCTTCTCTAAATCTGGGATATTTACATATACAACAGGCATTTCTGCAATACCTAAAGCTTTTGCAGCTTCTATACGCATGTGTCCTCCTATGACAATGTTTTGTCTGTTAGGAGCACTATTAACTATTGCTGGATCTACAATACCAAATCTTTCGATACTGGTAGTTAGATCTTTCAAAGCTTTTTCATCCCATTTTCTTGGGTTGTAGTCAGCTTTAAGAAAGGTGTCTATTGGGACATAGACTGTTTGAAGTTTTTCCTTCATGATTAAAAATATAAAAAATAAGCTATGTAAAAACCCTTTTGATTTTTACACTAGCCATTTTAAGAATTTTGAAGTTCGGTAAAGTTCGGTCGAACTACTTAAAGAGGTAGAAATATTTTGGATCTACATACACCTGATAATCGTAGCATCTTATCAAGCCATCTATAGAACCTTTGGTAAAGATTCTGACTCTTTCATTGATTCTTCTGATTTTTAATTCAACAGCTTTATTCATATTTCTGGGTTCCTCTTTTCCATCTTTTCGGTATATTTTCTTTAGGACGTCAGAAAGGTCATCAATCGCCCATATGTGCTGGATACTTTGCTTATTCTTAAAAAGGACAGTACATATAGCTTGAGCATACTTCGTTTTGGAAAATCTAAGTGGTCCATAATTGCCAAGAAGAAGTTCTGCATTAACCTCATCAAAGTTGTTCTCAGAATTGGGATTTTTTAATCTATCGATTTCACTCTTCTGTTTATGAATTTTGAATTGTTCTTCTCTGTAAACATCCATCATTGCAGAAATCAGTTCTCCAACTTTTTTTGTTACTAAATACTGAATTGGTTCTTCACTACTATCCTCACGCAAGTGTGTAAGAATGTGATATTTTCTAGGATCGTTTGGATCTTTTAATATCCTTCTATATTCATCTTCGGATACAGAATTAACACCTTTAATACAAACAATCTCTTCGTTAGGAAACGATTCAAGCTTAGACTGTATTTTTTTATGGAATGCAGGATATATATACACTTGATCTTTTGTGATCTTCTTTACTAGTCTAAGATTCTTGTTAATTAATTGGCTGATATATTTACTTATATACTCGAATTGTTTCAGATCTTTATTTAAGTCCATTACCAAAAGCCCAAAGTTTAAACTATAATGTATTATATCTTAATTATGATAAAAGGAAGCATAATGTTGTATGTTCTCGGATTGAAACATTATTTCCAAAACACCTTCCATAAAGACTTCAACAAGTACGTTCGAAATGTGATTAAAAAGTACAACATTTCATGCCTAGCAGAAGAATACTCAACAGAAGCCGCAATTCGTTTTACTGAGGATGGCGAATCTCAGTTACTTAAATTATCCTATGATCTAAAGCTAAAACACCTTTATTGCGATCCAACCAATGAAGAAAGAGAAAAGCTTGGTATTCCAACCGAGGATCAAACAATTACGAAACTAGGATTGAAAGGAAAAAAAGGCATAACCACAGGAGAAGATTCATTAATCAGTGAAGAACAACATAAATACTGGTACATAAGGGAAGAGGAATGGTTAAGAAGAATGAGAGATGCTGACTTTCTTGAGGGGAATACACTATTTCTAGTAGGCTATGATCACAGACTCAATTTTTCTAAACTCTTAAGAAAGAATGATATTAAATATAAGTTATTTAAGACAAGAAGGTTTAAGTGAATCATCTAAAGGCTACGGAATATTATGAGAACTTATATGATCTATTTACCATTAAAGATTGTTTGCGAACCGTTGAGACCTCAAGAAAAGTAATACAAGAGAAGCAAAAGACAGGAAAGAAGAAACTAGAGATCTCTGTTGATGGTTTTGAAAATTTACTACTGTATTTTAAAAAAGGTGAAAGATATCGTAACAAGACAAGTACTATACAAGAATGGGAAACAAAGGATGAGAAATTAGATAATCGACTTAACACAGCAATATTCCCCTCCTACACCCCTTGCCAACATTGTGGAATGGAGATTGAAGAAGAAGACAGGTATATTGAAGATATCCTAAATTCAAACTCTAGGGTTCAGTTTTTCGCCCATTGTAAAATTTGTAAAAGAGTAAGCATTCTCTATGATAATGGTGATATTTATAGTCCGAAACCTTCACTTTGTCCTAAATGTAACAGTGAATTAAAAACATCCTCTACCTACAAGAAGAATATTTCTACCATTAAAGAGACCTGTACAGAGTGCGAGTACAAGAACAAAATCGTTATCGACCACGAAAAAGAAGATCAAAGAAGAAAGGCAGAAGAAAAAACAGATTTTGAACTTTTAGAGAAATATAGATCAGTATACTGTCTATCGGATGAAGATGGACAAAAATATATACAAGAGATGGAGAACTTAAAAAGACTCACTGAGATGATAAAAGAATCAGAAGAAAAGAAGAAAGATCCACACTATCAAAAAGCAACAAAGGTCAAAAAGCTAACTTCAGTGGAACTATTCAAACTACTGGGGAAGAATTTTAAAAACGAAAAATATCAAGGTTTATCTTTTGGGGATCCTGATATTGGTCGATTTGTAATTATTCCATTTACAGTACAAGATGCTAAAAAGTCTCGTCAAAGAGAGAAAAGTATACAAGAATTAAGGACATTAATTAATAAGCATCTCGAAAATACAAACTGGACGTTAATGAGCACAGGTATTGAATACAGAATGGGCTACCTAACAGGACGATTAAAAGGCTATGAGAGAGAGGAAGAATTAGCAAAGTATCTTAAAAAGAGAGATAATAAGCATGGATATGCATACACTGATTCCAGTGGATCAAAGATTATTTTGTAATACTAAAGATGGTATATCAAACACTAATACGTACAGAAAGACCAAATTATTTATTTGAGAACAAACCTTTGAGAGGAGAGCTCCAATCCTATCAAGCAAATATTCAATACACCATTAGCAATTGGAAAGATCTTAGTGCAATAAATAGAGATATTGAAGATTCAATAACAAAATTTATGGAAGAAATACAAATAGATATTCCACATATTGACGAAGATTCAATAACTGTCGAAAACGAAGATGTAAAGATAGATGTTTCAGGAGAGGCGGGAAGAGATACAGAAAGACACAGAGGCCCATTATTCTTTCCTGGAACTAAATACATATTCCACATTCCTTTCCAAGGAAACCCACGGATCCTAACTTGGAATGACCAAGCCATGATGTTCAACCATGGACCAATTGGTGAAATTAAAAATAATGAAATAATAGTATCTCTGTTTACGGCTTCAGATACTGATAATCCTGAGGAAGTAAGAAGAACCTTTGATACGAATCTGCAAAAAATAAAAAATCATCTTCAAAGTATCACTTCAGAAACAGAAGCATTCAAATCAAGACTCCCTGGTGAGATCCGACCTCTAATAGAGCAACGAATAAAGAAATTAGAAAATGACAGCAATTCTTTGAGTAAAATAGGCTTTCCTCTTAAAAAGCAGCAACTTACTCCAGAGATTTTTACTATTCCTATTGAGAAAAAGGTAATAGTACCGAAAGAATCAACCTCTAAGTCTATTCAAGACAATAATTCCAAAGTACAAGATTATGTGATAAGTGAAGATTCTTATGAAGAAATTCTAGATCTATTGCAAAGTATGTCATTGGCAATAGAGAGAAGCCCTGAGGTCTTTGCTAAAATGGAGGAAGAGCACATTCGCTTTGTCCTATTAGTTCCCTTAAATGCACAATTCAAAGGAACCGCAAGGGGCGAAGTTTTTAATCTTCAAGGGAAAACAGATATTCTAATTACGCATGAGGGAAGGAATTTGTTTATTGCAGAATGTAAGTTTTGGAAGGGAGAGGAAGTACTTAGGGATACTATTGACCAAATCCTAGGATACACATCTTGGAGAGACTCAAAAACTGCTATTTTAATCTTCAACAAAAACAAGAATTTAACAAATGTCTTAGAACAAATACCAAGTATTATTGAAAAGCACCCTGCTTTCGTAGAAAGAGTACCCTACGAGAATCAAACTGGGTTTAGATTCAAAATGAAGAATAAAAATGATACGGATAGGCATTTCGTAATGACAGTATTGGTTTTCGATATTCCATCACCAGAATAAGACTCCTTTTTAGACTGTCTCTTTTGTCTCATTTTAGGGTCCAGACCCGTATGTCCCGCCATATTCCCAATCCTCAACACTAGTAATTCTTTTGACTTTGTATTTTAATATTGATAGCATTTATTTCAGATAATAAGTAATAATTAAGTTATATATATATTAACAACAAAGTGAAAGACAAATTTTATGTAAAGTATGCGTGGATTATTTTCCTCCTCATTGGAGTAATGGTTCTAGTTGGAGGAATTCCTCATGCATTTGGCCTAAATACAGATCCCATATTAGTACAGAATATTAGTGGGCAAACAATAGATAGTATAAAGATTTCAAGTCCTTTGCTTTTTAATTTGTATAATTACTATTTTAGCGGTGGTGGTATATCTGACATAGGAGTTGCTTTTTTTCTCATAGTTATATCTGCAACCGCTTTTAGACAAGGGCAAAAATGGGCTTGGTTTGCGCTTTGTTTCGTACCAATTTTCTTTGGGAGCTGGATTTTGCTTACATCAACACTTCCACTTGAAGCACGTAATTCCCTGTATACTCCTTTAGCCGCATTTACAATATTAAGTATTATTGGATTACTCTTACCAATTAGAAAATTCTTCCAAAAGAAGATTTAATTCTGAATTGTGAGCATAGGCAAAATTTGCATAAAGATGATACACTAAAGTGTGTTAAATTAATAAATATTCATTATGAAAAATCCATGTAAAGATACAACTGGCAATGCAGTATATGGACTAGGGTTCATTGGTGCTGCAATATATTACATATCTACTGCTACAACCTTCTGGATTGGAGTATTAGGTTTCCTTAAAGCGCTTGTATGGCCAGCATTTTTGGTATATGAAGCACTTAAAGCACTAATAGGGTAACTTGATGAACAAATTTACAACCATAGATCAATATCTTGCTAGTTGTCCTTCTAATGTACAAGACATCTTAAAAAAGTTTAGAGATATAATTCATGAGGAAGCTCCTCAAGCTACTGAAGCTATA
>Ga0209373_10004946_pt1 | contig 11227 bp, 8 predicted proteins | sample Higcelweek5metaG_FD_187173 | JGI IMG/M metagenome (GOLD analysis project Ga0209373, IMG submission 187173) | Freshwater pond sediment microbial communities from the University of Edinburgh, under environmental carbon perturbations - High... | ecosystem: Environmental > Aquatic > Freshwater >... | reverse complement strand
GGTAACGTGTTTTCCGGACGGGAAGAGCTTGAGGTAGCGGATCGCGACCTCCGAGGCCGCTTTATACTGTTGCGAGCCGTAAAAACAGTTCGCGACGGAGAACATTCCGTCGTCCGGATTCGTTTGTTCCTCGCTGTGAAGGAGGGATTCGATCTGACGGTGTATGTGCCTGAGCTGATTGGAGAATACCTTGAGCATCTTCATGATGATGCGCGTGTTGGTCTGGACGAAGCCCTCGAATTCGGCGGTGGAGAACGCGAGGACGTTGGCGTCGGTCAGGACCATGACGCTCTCCTCGCGGGGGAAATGCCCCAACGCGGATTTAACGCCGAAAAACTCGCCTTCCTTGATGTATTCGGTTACTTGCTGTCCGGTCTCGATATCGGTGGACGTCAGCGCAATATGCCCTTTTTGGAGCAGAAAAACCCTGTCATCGAGGTCTCCCGCGAAGTAGATGACCGAGTTGGGCTTATACTGTACTGCTTTAGGCATATCAACCCCTGATTCCGATAATGCGCAGAGTATATCACACGTTATGGTTATTCGTCCAACTTTCTGTTACTATTGGCTCATAATATGATTGATCTTCATACGCACTCTCGCGCTTCCGACGGTTCGTACGCGCCCTCGGAACTGGTTGCCCACGCGGCCTCTAACGGTATTTCCGTGCTCGCGCTGACCGACCATGATTCCGTCTCCGGAAACGACGAGGCGGCCCTTGCCGCGCGGGAGGCGGGCATCCGGTTTATCCGGGGTATCGAGCTTGATATCGAATGGAGGCCCGGGGAATTTCACCTTTTAGGCCTCGGTTTGACGTCGGTTCATTCGGATCTGACAGCCTTGCTCGTCCGGCTTAACGACGATCGCAAAAACCGCAACGGCGAGATCGTCGACCGGCTTAAGGCGATCGGAGTCGATATTGACCTTGAGCGTATCGAGGCGATCGCGGCCGGCGGAACGGTCGGTCGCCCCCATTTTGCCCAGTATCTGGTCGAGCGGAAGGTCGTGAAAAATCGGCAGCAGGCCTTTGATCGCTATCTCGCCAAGGATCGACCCTGCTTCGTGGACCGTAAAAGCATCTCGCTCGACGAGGGAATCGCGGCGATTCGGGCCTCTGGGGGAATCCCGGTGCTCGCGCACCCGCTTTCGCTCTATGTGTCCTGGGGCAACCTGCCCGGGGTCGTGCAGGGCTTTCACGACCGGGGCGTCGCGGGGCTTGAGGCTTGGCATCCGGCGGCGCGCGTCATCGAGTGCGAGCGCCTTGAGGCCCTCGCCGCCACGCTTGGCCTGTTCGTCACCGCGGGCAGCGATTTTCACGGCGCTGCCCGCCCCGACCGTAAGATCGGCCGCACCGCCGGCCGCCGGGCTATCGAGGATCGCTACTTTGACGGCCTTTCGCTCGCGCTCGCCGGTTTGGACTCGCCGGCCGGGTTTGACTCGCCGGCCGGGTTGGCTCCGCGCGATTAACCGCCGCGATAATACCCCTACAGCAAGAAATCGGGCACGAGCCCGTTCCATCGTCTAAGACGCATAGCCTCAAGAAGGTGCGCCTCGCCAATCTGGCTTTCTCCCGCAAGGTCGGCGATCGTTCGCGCCGTGCGGAGAATCCCGTGGCCGGCCCGGCCCGACAATCGCGCGGTTTCCATGCAATGAACGAAGAGGCGCCTGACGGCGTCGGTAAGGACGCAGAGCTCGGCCGTTTTCTCCGCGTCCATGTGCGCGTTGAGCCAGCCGGCGCCAGGGTTGCCTGTGCCTGAGCTCCCCGCGCGCATGTTTCCCGCGCGCGCGTTCCGCTCCCATTGAATGCGCCGGGCCCGCGCGATCGATTGCCGCAGTTTTTCCGTGGAGACCGTCGGTTCGCTCGCGAGCGCCGAGGGTTCCGGTTCCGCGACCGCGATCCTGAGGTCGATGCGGTCCAGTAGGGGAGCGGTCAGCTTTTTCCAGTATTTTTCGACCGACTCCGGCGGACAGGTGCAGATCGAGCCCTCTTTCCCGAAATTCCCGCATGGGCAGGGATTCACCGCCATAAGGAGTTGAAAGCGCGCGGGAAAGGTTCCCGCCCGGCCCGCTCGGCTCACGGTTACCGTTCCCGTCTCGAGCGGGGTACGCAAGGCCTGCAGCGCCGATTCGCGGAACAGGGCCGCCTCGTCGAGGAAGAGGGTGCCGCCGTGGGCGAGAGAGATTTCGCCGGGCGCGCAGAGTCTGCCCCCGCCGATGATCCCTTCCATGCTCGCGTTTTGGTGCGGCTCGCGGAACGGCGGCCGGACGAGCAATCGCCCCGCCTCGGGGAGGATCCCCGCGATACTGTGTATCCTCGTCAGGGTGACCGCCGTCTCGCCGTCCATGTCTGGAAGGATCGCGGGGAAGCGCCTGAGCGCGAGGGTCTTCCCACAGCCGGGAGGTCCATACGCGATCAGGTGATGCCCGCCCGCCGCCGCTATCTCAAGCGCCCGCACGAGCTCGCCCTGTCCGCGAATATCCTCAAACCCGGGCGCTGGTGGCTCAGAAAAAGCGCCGGGATCATATACGCCGGGATCAAAGCTGATGTCGCGGGCGATCGGTTCCGTCGAGGCGCCAAAATCGCCCAGTGTATGTCCATTGTTAAACTCATATCCCGCGCCAACTTTGCCCGTGAGCTTGCGGTAGGCGGCGACGGCCTCAACGAGGGTCGCGGCTCCCGCGATTGATACGTCTTTTCGGATTCTTGCCTCCGCGAGGTTCCCCTCCGGGACGATAAAATGCCTAATGCCCGCCGAAATACCGCCCGAAATGGCCGCGAGGATCCCCTTAACCGGCCGAACGCGACCGGAAAGCTCGAGTTCACCAAGGATCATCACCTTGCTCCCATCGGGGGTTGAACCGGTATCTTCCGCAGCCCCGAGTACCGCGAGCGCGATCGGAAGGTCAAAGGCGCTACCTTCCTTTTTTAGGTCCGCGGGGCTTAAATTGAGCAATATCCGCTCTTTTGGGAATTCGAGCCCGGAGTTGCGGATTGCGGCCCGCATACGCTCCCGCGCCTCGCGAACCGCGCCATCGGGCAACCCAACAATGTCAATCGCCGGGATCCCTCTTCTCAAATCCGCCTCAACCTTGATAGTCTCTCCCTCAAACCCGTACTGGGCAAAACTGACGATTTCCATCATTCCTCCGGCACATTTATAGAGAGGAAATGACCTTTTGCCCTTTTTATTGACTTAATGCCGAAAACGGTCAAGAATAAGTACAGAATACACGGCAGGAGTTTACTAAACTTGAAGAAATCCGACCTTAATCCGCGTCTTGTCTCGCAACTCGAGGCAGAGGGCGTCAATATGGAAGAGATGCTTTCCTTCCTGGATGACCTTAACGCCGGTAAATTCGATAATATCGTATCCATCAAGCCTGAATCCGTTCCGGATCTTTCACATCCCGCCATCTTTGACCGTCGCGGGGCATGCCAATTCAGGATGCCCCTTGAGAGCGCGAAATCCCGTTTTGCCGAGCTTGAGCTTACGCTTGATCCCGCTGCCCTTGGCCGACGCGAGGGTGGGGATATTGTATTTGACGAGGACGCCCTGAAAAAGATCGGGGTGTATCTTTATCCCCGCGCGGCTTATGGCGTTCTGAACGGCGGCTCGGCGTCGAGCTATGCCGATATCAAGAAGAATACCTCGCTCAATCCCGCTGTATTCGCCGACAAGCGCGGGATTTTTGACGTACTAGCCGCTGAATGCAAGGGTCGGCCTAAGGGGATTACCCCCGCATACATCAATCCGGACGGAAGCCCCGGGTATAGTTTTCTCTTTCTCAAGCTTCGCATGATTCTGGAAAATAAGCGGCTATATGCCCAGATAACCGGGAAACCGGCCGCGGACGTACTTCCCGCGTTCCAGATGACGAGCGTCCTGACCGACCGCGCGATACAAAAAGCCTTCCGCGACTACGTGGTCGATCCGGGGCTCAAGGGTCTTGCCGACTCGCTTGGCTGCTATTCCATCGAGATATTTACCGAGACCCAGCGAATGATGGCGGCCATTACGCACTCCGGCGAGGGAAAGCCCCGAAGGATATTTGACCGCGCGATGGGCAAGCCCGATACGGGCATCGCGATGCCAGGCGGGCATGGGCAGAATTTCAAGATTCTCGCGCCTATTTATCGTAAGCTCTTCGATAGGGGTATCCGATATATCTGGATCGGCAACATCGACAACATGGGCTATACGGTCGACCCGGTCGGGCTCGCCATCTTCGCGCTTTCCGGCAAGGAAGCCGTGTTCGAGGAATCCTTCCGCACGCCGATGGACGTGAAGGGCGGCATCCTCGTCAGCGATGGCTCGGGGCGGCTAACCTGCGCCGATATCGGTCCTGTCGTAAGCACTCAGGAGATGCTCGCGTTCGAGGCAGACGGGAAACCGGTGCTCTTCAACTGCGGAATCGGGCTTTTTGACCTGAAAAGGCTTATCGATCGCCTTCCTTCGATCCCGTATGAGCTTCCGCTTCGCATCACCGACCAGGACAAGGACGCTGGCCGATACGCGCAGGCCGAGCAGATCACCTGGGAGATTATCGGGCTTTTGAACGATCCGATGTTTTTCGCCGTCGAGAAAAACCGCCGCTTTATCGCGGCGAAGATGCTGCTCGAGACGATTATGACGAGCATTCCGGGAACGGGCGGAACCGAGGCCGATAAAGTCGCGCGGGACGTCCACGAGGGTCTGGTTCGCCTGTTTGGGGGCGAATATGGCCTCGTTTTCAAGGAAGGTCGCTGGGTTCTCGCCGATTGACGCGATGCCCGTCAAAGCCGTACAAAAGTAGCGGCGCGAATCTCGCGCCCCGAGGAGTAATGTAATCATGATTGAGTCTTCGTTACGGAAGCGCCCGTACGCCGCGCTTGCCCTGCTTCCGTGCCTTGTCCTTTACGCGGTACTATTCACCATACTGTTTCTTAGTCCCAAGGGGATCGGCGCCACCGGCCTCAAACTCGGCGAAAAGCGCTACTTCGACCCCACGTCGAACCTTCCCCAAAGCATCGCGAAAATCGATATAGACCGTCGCTGCCTTTCTCGCCTAAAGGGAGAGGAACTGGATCTTTTCCTCTCCCTGTATATGGATGAGGGCGATTTCTACCGGATCAACGGGGCCTATAGCGAAGCCTCTTTCGAGGACATGATCAAGTCTATCCCGGAGATTAAGACCGAGGGTAAGATTACCGTGGCCGAGGCCGACGCGCTTATCTCCGGCATTAAGCAATCGGGTCTTACCCGCAAGCTTGACGACGTCGACGACTTGATCGAGGCGTTTGTCGCCAAGTATAGCCTTCCGTTCAATAGCGATCTCGCCGTTCGCTCGGGGGCCAATGGACTCTATGCGCTCTCCGGGCTAAAGCTCGTGTTGGCGTCCAAATGGATCGACGAGGGTTTCAATCTCGGACTCCTTCTCGGCATTCTTCCGCTCGCGCTCGCTGTCGGCTTGGCCGTCGCCTTTTTGCTCTCGCTGTTCGGCCTTGCGCGCGAGGCTTCCGGTGGAAAATCGATCCTGTCCTCGTCGCTCCGCGTTCCCGTCGCCGCGATACTTACAGTAGTCGGCATCGTCTGGAAACAGGTCGCGACGGTGTTCGTTCCCGCGCTTTCGGGCTTCACCCACGCATTTTACAATCCGGGGCTTTCGCCCTGGCTGGTCCTCGCCCTGGCGCTCGTTCAGGGAATCGCGTTTACCCTGATCGCCTTCCCGTGCGGGCTTAGGTCGATTCCCGCCTCGCTTGGCGGCGCGGGGAACTCAAGTACCCTCCGGGGTACGGTCACTTTTGCCGTTCTGTCGATCGCCCTGGCCGCGACCGCGTTTCTCGGCATTTCTCTCGTCTTTATGGGGCTCGACGCGCTTACCCAAACGGTTGGCCGCGCCCATGACGCCGTTGGAACGATAGTGATCGTATTCGCCGCCTGCCTCGCGTTCGCGCCCGTCGGCGCGTCCGGAAAAGGTCAGTAGGATTTTCCGCCGTGCGCGCCACCATTAACGACATCGCGCGCAAGGCCGGTGTCTCTAAAACGACGGTCTCGTTCGCGTTCAACAATCCCGCCAAGATCTCGAAGGACACCCACGCGCGGATCATGGAGATCGCCTCGGAGCTGGGGTACGTCCCCGATCCGGTGGCGAGGACCCTCGCGCGCAAGCAAACGGGCTCGATCGGGCTCCTTTTGCCGCAGTCCATTCAGGAAGTCTTTCAGAATCCGCATATACCGGAGATCATGCGCGGCATCGGGCTCGTGTGCGATCGCGAGGGGCTGTCTCTCGGCGTGCTTTCCCCGCTCAAGGGCGTGCTCGCGCAGACCGTCAGGAACGCCGCCGTGGACGGTATAATCACCTTGGGCATCGGTTCCGGGATGAGCGTGCTCGATCTTTTCCATCAGCGAGGGCTTCCGTTCGTGACCATCGACGGCGGCGCCGACGGCAACCTCGTGAACGTCGGCATCGACGACGGCATGGCGGCGGAGCGGCTAATGGACGCGGTGCTCGCGCAAGGGCACCGAAGGATCGCGATTTTCACGCTGAGGGAAGCGGATTTTCCCGACACGGGCGACCATTTCAGCGCGACGAACGACTCGCGTCTCGCGGGCTTCGCTCGCTCGCTCGCGCGGTATGGGCTTTCGATGGGAGACTCTGGCCCGGTTCGCTCCCTGCATACCGGCGTGTCGCCCGCGAGCGGCCGCGACGCCGCGAGGCAGATCCTTTCCGGCCCGAACAGGCCTACCGCGATCGTCTGCCTTTCCGACGCGCAGGCGCTCGGCGTGTATGAGGCGTGTAAGGGCGAAGGCTGCTCGATTCCGGGCGACGTTTCGGTCGTCGGCTTTGACGGCATACCCTTTAGCGCGTTCATGGACCCGCCGCTCGCGACCCTCAGTCAGCCGGGCTTCGAGAAGGGCGAGGCCGCCGCGAATCTACTCGTGGACATGATACGGAAAAAGCCCGCGGCCTCGATTTGCCTCGAGACAGAGGTAAAGCTTAGGCAATCGCTCGGACCGGCTCGCCGCGGGGCTTAGCTCGCGGGCGCGATATATGCCGCGCGAATGCCACTCGCTTGGCCCTAGTCCGTTCCCCTGAACATCGAAAGCGTTTCCTTAACCGACGGTCCCGTTCCGGATGGCTGGTAAATATTAGGAAGCGAGAAAAATCTCTGAAGGCAATGCCCGGCGGCGCCGTACGCGACGGCCTGACGCCCGAGCGACGCCGGGAGCACCGCGCATTCGCGCGTGGCGGAGTAGGGCCAGTTGCGCTTGAGCTCGACGCGGACCTTTCCGGCAAGGTCTTCCGTAAGCGCGTCCGGCAATCCGCCAAGAAATACGTAGCTTAAATCCAGCATGTTCGCGAGCAGTGCCGCGTGCCGCGCGAGCTCCGTGAAGAGCGGTCCGGTCACCGTCTCGTCCGAGCCGATCCGGTCGCCCGTCGCGTCGTTCGACTGGAACTGTCCCGCGTTGCCGTCTTCCCACATGATGCTGCGGAACTCTCCCGCGAAGAAGCCCGAGCCGTAATGCGGCTGGCCGTTGATGATGAAGCCGAAGCCGACCGAGAGGTTTTTTTGGCTTTCCGTCGAGCCCGTGATGCGCCTGATCTCCGAAAGGAGGAAGAGCGCGTTGTCCAGGTTCATGCCGTGCCGCATCGTGATCTCGCCGAGGCATCCGCATCTCGCGTCGTTCTCGACGTACACCGGGGTCTCGTACCGTTCGCGCGCCCAGGCGCTGAACTCGATTTTATCGTGTATTAAAAGCGGGATGGACTGAATGATCGTGCCGGTTTCCGTGTTGACGATCGCGGGGACGCCAAGCCCGATGCCGATGAGCGGGACGTTGAGCCGCTCGATCGTCGCCGTGACGCTCGCGATCGCGGACTCGAACGAGTCGGTGACCGAAGCGAATTTGATCTCCTCGTCCGACGAAGCGACGATCTCGCCGTTCAGGTTGACGACGACGGCAAGGAAACCCTCGGTGGTTATCTCTATGCCGAGCGCGCAGGCGAAGTCGGGCACGATCTCGAGCTGGATGGGCTTCCTTCCGCCGAGAGGACCTGCGGACCCTTGCGCGAACGCCCGGATGATCCCGATCTCCTCGAGGGCGGAGACGATCTTCGTGACGGTCGACTTGTCGATCCCCAGATGCTGCGCTATCTCGATCCTGCTGATGCCCTTGCGCTGCCAAATAAGCCTGAGTACGCGCGAAATGTTCAAGTCCCCGGGGGCATTCAGTGTTTTCATAGATTGCGACATACTACCAGCCGCGGGCCGGTCGGTCAATCTTGACTATCTCGACATTATGCAGCATTATCGTCGAAATCGGATGATATACGCCGCGTAAAGGGGTCTGTTTATGTTCTCAAGAAAAACCAAAATCGTGTGCTCGATGGGGCCCACGACTGAAAATATCGACGTTGTCTGCGATTTGCTTCGCGCGGGAATGAACGTCGCCCGCTTCAACTTCTCGCATAGCAACCACGACTATCATAAAGCCAACATGGAACGCGTTCGCGAGGCTTCGCGAATAACGGGAATTCCCTGCGCCCTCCTTTTGGACACCAAGGGTCCCGAGATCCGCACAGGCCTCGTCGCCGACGACGGCAAGATCGAGATCCGCGAGGGCGATTCGTTCGTTTTTACGAATGACGATTGCCTTTCCGTCGCGGCGGGCTCGCCTGGCGCGGGTGGGGCTGGAAAGCCCGGCCGCATCTCCCTCAGCTGGAAAAAGCTCCCCTCCGAGATCAAGAAGGACTGCCGCATCCTGATCGCCGACGGCCTTCTCGAGATGCTCGTCCTTTCAACCGACGGCAAATCCGAGATCCTCTGCCGCGCGCTTAACGCGGGCAAGATCGGCAGCAAGAAGAACGTAAACGTGCTCGGCATCCACCCGGACGTGCCGGTGTTGAGCGAGCAGGATAAAAAAGACCTCGAGTTCGGGATCAAGATGGGGATCGACTATATCGCGGCGAGCTTCGTAAGCTCCCCGTCGGACGTCGTGTCCATTCTCCGCTTCATCGAGCCCTTCGGCTCGAAGGTTCGCGTCATCTCGAAGATCGAGAACGAGGAAGGCCTGGACAACATCAACGAGATCATCGCGGTCTCGGACGGCGTCATGGTCGCGCGCGGAGACCTCGGCGTGCAGCTCGCCACCGAGCGCATCCCGCTCGCGCAGAAAAAGATCATTCAGGCGTGCAACCTCGCGGGCAAGCCCGTCATCACCGCCACGCAGATGCTCGATTCCATGATCAATAACCCGCGCCCGACCCGCGCAGAGCTGACCGACGTCGCGAACGCCATATTCGACGGCACCGACGCCGTCATGCTTTCCGGCGAGACCGCCAACGGCGCCTATCCCGTCGAGACCGTCAAGATGATGGCAAAAATCGCCCGCACCGTCGAGGCTTCCGAAGAGTATCAGGGCAAGATGCGCCAGTTCCACCGCTACGAGACCAAGAGCGCCGGCGTCGCCGCCGTCATGGCCCACGCCGCGTATCAGACGGCGAGCGACATCGAGGCCGCCGCCCTCATCACCCCGACGATCAGCGGAAACACCGCGCGCCTCTTGAGCACCTTCCGGCCCGAGCAGCCGATCATCGCGGCGACCCCGAACGAGACCGTCCAGCGACAGCTTCTTCTTAACTGGGGCGTCGTGCCACTGCTCGTAAAGATCGCCGAGGACTCCGAGGAAATGACCCAGAACGCGATGCGCGTCGCCCTCGACACCGGCTTCTTGAGCAAATCCGACCGCGTCGTCATGGTCGCCGGCACCCCGATCGTCAGTCCGATGATGGTCAACACGATCCGAGTCCTCTTCGTGGGTAACGTGCTCGCCCGCGGCACGATGGGCGGCGGCTCCGTGCGCGATAAAGACAGGGTCGCGGGTAACGTCGCCAACGCCAACGGTACGCATACCAATGGCGCGGAATTCCGCGTCACCGGTCGCGTCGTCCGCGCCGAGACCCTCGAGGACGCCTTCGTGGCGCTTCGCAAAAAGGGCGGCGAGATCCTCGTGACCCGCAACCTCGACATGTCCTTCGTCCCGATCCTCCGCGTCGTCAACGGCCTCGTCATCGAGAACCCGACCGAGATTTCCGAGGAAACTCTCTCCATGATCAATCCCAACCTCGTGTGGGTCTCTCAGGTCCCCGGGGCGATGAAAACCCTCGAGCCTGGGTTTACCGTCACCGTGGACAGTCACGAGAAGCTCGTGTACGAGGGAACGATTTAGGGAACGGGTACTTTACACGGTTTTTCATATCTGCTAGTATGAGCTTCCGTTATAATTGCTAATAAAAAGGGCGCGTGCGCGTCTCTTTCTGAAAGGTAGGTTTATTATGTCCCGGAGATGTGAAATTTGCGGTAAGGGATCGATGAGCGGTAATAAGATCAGTAAGTCTTACAACCACGCCCGCCGCCTGTGGAAGCCGAATATCGTTGAGGTAAAGACCGTTCTCGGCGGAACGACGATGACCCTCAAGATTTGCACCCGCTGCCTCAAGAGCGGATATATTACCAAGAAAGTCTGATCCACTTTACCGAATGGTAATACGGAGCCCGTCATGCGCGGGCTCTATTTTTTTGCCCGAACGGTTATTCTCGAGGAGCCAATCCTCGATCCCCTTATGCGTAAAATCATGGCAGATATGGGTAAACCAGGCATGGTCGGGCCCAATTCGCTCGATTTGTCGGATCGCGCCCTGAAAGCTGAAATGCGTCGAGTGCTCGCGCGTGCGTAAGGCGTCGATCACGAGGTTTTTCACCCCCGAAAGGAGGGTGAACGAGGCTTCTGGGATCATGTTGCAGTCGGTCAGGTAGGCCGTGTCGCCGATCCTCCAGCCAAGGACCGGTATCGATCCGTGAAAGAGCGGGATGGGCACGACGCGAACGCCCGCGACCATTATCCCCGCGTGCTCGGAGCGCCCTTCGAGCTTTTCGGGCGCCATTCTGTCCTCCGCCGACACCGGGAAGAGCTCAAGATGCGGCTTCCCGCCGCCTTCCTGCGTTTGTCGGAAGATGTACGCGAAGCGTTCCCTGATCTCCTCGATGCAGGCGGTTTCGGCGTAAACGGGCATATCCGCCTTCGTCGTGAAGATTCGGACGTCGTCGAGTCCGTGGATGTGGTCGGCGTGGGAATGGGTGATAAGCACCGCGTCGAGCCGGTTAAGGCGCGCGCGCAGGGCCTGTACGCGGAATTCCGGGCCCGCGTCGATCAATATCGCCTTGCCGTCGTCGCAGCGGACGATG
>Ga0209373_10004945_pt1 | contig 11228 bp, 7 predicted proteins | sample Higcelweek5metaG_FD_187173 | JGI IMG/M metagenome (GOLD analysis project Ga0209373, IMG submission 187173) | Freshwater pond sediment microbial communities from the University of Edinburgh, under environmental carbon perturbations - High... | ecosystem: Environmental > Aquatic > Freshwater >... | reverse complement strand
GTGCTCCAGCATCATGGTGCCGGAGAGGATGAGGCTGCCGGGGTTGGCCATGTCCTTGCCGGCAATGGTCGGGGCGGTGCCGTGGGTGGCCTCGAAAAAGGCCAGGGTGTCGCTCATGTTCACGCCGGGGGCCAGACCCAGCCCGCCCACCTGCGCGGCCAGCGCGTCGGAGATGTAGTCGCCGTTCAAGTTGGTGGTGGCCACCACGCTGTACTTCTCGGGGCGGATGAGCGCCTCCTGGAACATGGCGTCGGCGATGCGGTCGTTGATGACCACCTGCTTCTTGGCGCCCTCGGCGGCCTCGGCCTCGGTCATGGTCAGCCCGCCGAACTCGGCCGCGGCCATCTCGTAGCCCCAGGCGCGGAAGCCGCCCTCGGTGTACTTCATGATGTTGCCCTTGTGCACCAGGGTGACGCTTGGCCTCTTCTGGTCGATGGCGAACTTTACCGCGCGGCGCACCAGGCGCTTGCAGCCCGCCTCGGTCATGGGCTTGATGCCGATGGCGCAGAGGTCGTCGAGCTTGGCGCCCATTTCATCGCGCAGAAAGGCCACCACGCGCCTGGCCTCCGGGGTGCCGGCCGCCCACTCGATGCCCGCGTACACGTCCTCGGTGTTCTCGCGGAAGATCACCATGTCCACGCGCTCCGGGTGCTTCACGGGGCTCTCGATGCCGGGGAAATACTTGATGGGCCGGATGCAGGCGTAGAGGTCGAACATCTGGCGCAGGGTGACGTTGAGGCTGCGGAAGCCCTTGCCCACGGGCGTGCCCAGGGGGCCCTTCATGGCCAGTTCCGCGCCTTTGAGCGCGTCGAGGGTGGCCTGGGGCAGGTTTTCGCCCGTTTCACGCACGGCCTTTTCGCCCGCCAGAATTTCCTTCCACACGAGCTTTTTGGCCCCGCCATAAGCCTTGGCCACAGCCGCGTCGATGACGGGCCGTCCCGCAGCCCAAACCTCAGGGCCGATGCCGTCGCCCTCGATGAAATAAACGACCTTCTCCACCGTGATGCCTCCCGAACAAAATTCGCGGGCCTGCGCCACAATTCCGGCGCGGTTCGCGTGCCACACCTGATAGCCGGGCTTCGGCTTCAAGGCAAGTGCCGGGGCGCGGGCGGCAAGGCCGCGATATTGACAATTGCCCCCGGCCGCAGTAGGCCTCCACCATGTGCAAAAGTATTGGTCATGTTCCCAGCCAAGGCTGGTGGCGCTGGTGGCAGAGCTCTTGAAGCCGCCGGCTTGACGGATGCCTGAACTTAAGGCCGCGGACTTCAGGACCGTGGCCTTTTTTTGTGCCGAAAGCGCACGGAACAGGGGGCGGCCCGAAGCGCGGACCGCAAAACCCACGTTGAAGCACCCTTGAGGAGGACACAGCATGGAGACCAGAATCAACCTGCCCCAGAACGAGATGCCCAGCGCATGGTACAACGCCCTGCCGGACCTGCCCACCCCGCTGGCTCCGCCGCTGGACCCGCAGACCCACGAGATACTGACTCCGGACAAGCTGTCCGTCATCTTCCCGGAGGCGCTCATCGAGCAGGAGATGAGCCCCAAGCGGTTCATAGAGATTCCCGAGGAAGTGAAGGACATTTACCGCCTGTTTCGGCCCACGCCCCTGGTGCGCGCCAGGCGCCTTGAGGAAGCCATCGGCTCCAAGTGCCGTATTTATTACAAGAACGAGTCCGTGTCGCCCTCCGGTTCGCACAAGACCAACACCAGCGTGCCGCAGGTGTTCTACAACAAGCGCGAGGGCGTGCAGCGCCTGGCCACCGAGACCGGCGCGGGCCAGTGGGGCACCGCGCTCTCGTTCGCGTGCAGCATGTTCGACATGAAATGCACGGTGTACATGGTCAAGGTGAGCTACGAGCAGAAGCCCTACCGCAAGATCCTCATCAACGCCTACGGCGGCGAGATTTTCCCCTCGCCCTCCATGGAGACCAACGCGGGCCGCGCCATGCTGGCCAAGGATCCCGGCTGCAAGGGCAGCCTTGGCCTGGCCATCAGCGAAGCCGTGGAGGACGCCGCCACCCACGGCGACACCAAGTACACCCTGGGCAGCGTGCTGAACCACGTGCTGCTGCATCAGTCCATTGTTGGCCTGGAGACCGAGAAGCAGCTCCAGATGGCGGGCGAAAAGCCCGACTATCTCATCGGCTGCGTGGGCGGCGGCAGCAACTTTGGCGGGCTGGTGCTGCCGTTCTTGCCGCGCAAGCTGGCGGGAGAGAACATCACCTTCGTGGCCGCAGAGCCCAAGGCCTGCCCCAGCCTGACGCGCGGCGCCTACCGCTACGATTATGGCGACATGGCCCGGCTGACCCCGTTGATGAAGATGCACACCTTGGGCCACGCCTTCATGCCTGCGCCCATCCACGCGGGCGGGTTGCGCTACCACGGCGACGCGCCCATCGTCTGCAACCTCATGGCCGAGGGGCTCGTCGACGCCCGCGCCTACTACCAGGGCGAGTGCTTCGAGGCCGCGCAGCTGTTCCTCAAGACCGAGGGCTTCCTGCCCGCGCCGGAAACTTCCCACGCCATCAAGTGCGCCATCGAGGTCGCCAAGCAGGCCAAGCCAGGCTCCTGCGTGGTGTTCCTGTACTCCGGCCACGGCATGCTCGACCTGGCCAGCTACGACGCCTACTTGCGCGGCGACCTGACCAACTACGAGTTGCCCCAGGAGTGCATCGACGAGGCCTTGTCCGTGTGCCCCACCATCAAGGGCTAGCCTCCGGGCCAGTTCAAGCCGAAGACGCGATTTGAGCGAAAGGGGGCCGCGCGGCCCCCTCTTTTTGTGCCCGGGAGGTATTTTTACGCTCTTTGCGGGTTGACCTTTCCCTGGCTTATGCGCCACAAAAAGAGCATGGACCTCACTTTATTCTCCCAAATCCTCACCGTCTTCGGTCTGTCCGTCGCTGTCATCTACCTGTGCCACAAGGTGCGCATCCCCGCCATCGTTGGATTTCTTCTCACCGGCGTGCTGGCCGGGCCGTATGGCCTGGGGCTTGTCAGCGCCGTGCACGAGGTCGAAGTCATGGCCGAGGTGGGCGTGGTGCTGCTGTTGTTCACCATCGGCCTCGAACTCTCCATCGGCGAGCTGGTGCGCCTGAAGAAAAGCGTGCTGCTGGGCGGCGGGGCGCAGGTGCTGTTCAGCATCGCCGCCTTCGGGGGGCTGGCCCTGGCCTTTGGCCAGGACGTGCCGCGCGCGCTGTTCGTGGGCTTTCTGGCCGCGCTGTCGTCCACGGCCATTGTGCTGAAAATTTTCCAGCAGCGCGCGGAAATGGATTCGGTCCACGGGCGCATCTCCCTGTCCATCCTCATTTTTCAAGACCTCGTCATTGTGCCCATGATGCTTGTGGTGCCGTTTTTGGCGGCCCATACGGCCGGCAATGACGGCGGCATGGACCTGTCGTTCCTGTGGCCCACCCTGAAGGGCATCGGCATGGTGGCGGTGGTGTTCGTCCTGGCGCGCAAGGTGGTGCCCCGGCTGCTGCACCGCATTGTGCAGACGCGCAGCCGCGAGCTCTTTCTCATCAGCACCCTGGCCCTGTGCCTGGCCACGGCGTTTCTCACCTCGAGCATGGGCCTCTCGCTCTCGCTGGGGGCGTTTCTGGCCGGCCTCATCATCTCCGAGTCCGAGTACAGCCTGAGCGCGCTGGAGGGCATCATGCCCTTCCGCGACGTGTTCACCAGCCTGTTCTTCATCTCCGTGGGCATGCTGCTCGACGTGGGCTACCTGCTGCACCACCTGCCCCCCGTGGCCGGGGCCACGCTGGCCGTGTTGGGGCTCAAGGCCCTTATGGCCGCGCTGGCAGCGTATCTGCTGGGCTTTCCGCTGCGGCCCGCCCTCATGGTCGGCCTGGCCTTGTGCCAGGTGGGCGAGTTCTCCTTTGTGCTGGCCAAGGCCGGTTTGGCCCAGGGGCTTATGGACGCCGAGGGCTACCAGCTGTTTCTGGCCACCAGCATCGTGACCATGGCGCTGACCCCGCCGCTCATCGGCCTTTCGCCCCACGTGGCGGACTGGGTGCGCGGCCAGCCGCTGTTCGCGCGCATGCGCAAGCGCCCCTTCGAACAGGAGATGGAGCAGGCCTGCTCCGGCCAGACCTGCGTTTCCGACCATCTGGTCATTGTGGGCTTCGGCGTGGGCGGCAAGCACCTGGCGCGCGCGGCCAAGAGCTTCGGCATCCGCTACCGCGTGGTGGAAATGAACCCGGACACCGTGCGCCAAAGCGCGGCCGAGGGTGAGCCCATCATTTATGGCGACGCGAGCCAGACCGCGGTGCTGGAGCACGTGAACCTGGCGGAAGCCCGCGTGCTGGCCGTGGTGGTCTCCGACCCGGTGTCCATCCGCCGCATCACCGACGCCGCGCGCAAGATGAACCCGGGCCTGCACATCATCACGCGCACGCGCTTCTTGAGCGAGATAGAGCCCCTGGTGGAACTGGGCGCAAGCGACGTCATCCCGGAGGAGTTCGAGACCTCTGTGGAGATCTTCACCCGGGTGATGATGCGCTACCTGGTGCCGCGCGGCGACATTGAACGCTTCACCGAGGAAGTGCGCTCCGAGGGCTATGAGATGCTGCGTTCCACCGAGGTGCGCGGCGAGTCGTTCTGCGCGCTCAATCGGCAATTCCCGGGCATGGACGTCAGCGCCCTCACCGTGGAGCTGGGGTCCATTCTGGACGGGCAGACGCTTTTGGAGGCGGATCTGCGGCACACCCACGGGCTCACCGTGGTGGCCGTGGGACGCGAGGATGAGGTCATGGCCAATCCCGACGGCACCCTGCGGCTGCAAGCGGGCGACGTGGCCTACGTGTTCGGCCCGCATGCGGACATCGCGGCCAAGGCCGGGCTGTTCACCGGGCGCGTCAGACCCTGGGACGCCGGGAAAACGTCTTCGGCTTGACAGCGCATGCCGTTTGGGGTGAGAGAATAGCTACTACTTTTATCCTTGCACCCCAAACACCGAGGAGGAGAGCATGAGCGTAGCCGATGAGTCAAATAATTGCTTGAATCGACGCGAGTTTCTTGCCTTGGCCGGGGTGGCTGGCCTGGGCCTTGCGGCCACCAGCCTGTTCCCCCTGTCTGGTGCCTTGGCGGCCGAGTCTCTGGACCAGGCCTCGTTGCCCTACGCCATGAACGCCCTGGAGCCGGTCATCAGCGCCCGCACCTTGGAGTTCCACTACGGCAAGCACCACGCCGCCTACGTGGGCAACGTCAAAAAGATGGTTGCGGGCACCGCCCTCGCGGGCAAGAGCATGGCGGACATCGTCAAGGCCACGGCAGGCGTGGCCGCACAGGCGGGCCTGTTCAACAACGCGGCCCAGAGCCTCAACCACGCCTTTTACTGGAAGTGCATGAAGCCCGGCGGAGGCGGAATGCCCGCGGGCAAGCTCAAGGACGCCATCACGGCCTCTTTCGGCGGGTATGACGCCTTCCGCAAGGCCTTTGTGGACGGCTCCGTGGGCCGCTTCGGCAGCGGGTGGGGCTGGCTGGCGCAGGAGGGCGGCAAGCTCAAGGTCGTCACCACCTCCAACGCAGAGACGCCCCTGACCCAGGGGATGACGCCGCTTCTGGTGGTGGACGTGTGGGAGCACGCCTATTACCTGGACTATCAGAACAGGCGCGCGGACTACGTCAACGCCTTCATGGACAAGCTGGTGAACTGGGATTTTGTGGCCGCGAACATGGTGTAGCGGTCTGCAACGGGCGAATGACAAGGGCTGCGACGGGTGCCGCAGCCCTTTTTCATGGCGCGGGGGCGGGCGCTAGCACTCGCCGTCGAGGAGGAAGCGCAGGGCCTTGCCCGTGCGCGTGGCCTTGAACTCAATGATTTCGTAGGTGGCGGCGCCCTGGGTGACAAAGGGGTCCTGCTCCAGCACGGCGGCCAGCTCCCAGCGGCTGCCCGCCTGGGCCATGATGATGCCGCCGTTGCGGGGCTCGCGCGGGCCGGAGAGCAGGAACAGCCCGGATTGGTAATTGGCTTCCAGGAACTTCCGGTGGGCGGGCAGCAGTTCGTCGATGACTTCCAAAGGCTTCACATAGTTCACGAGCACGAGGTACATTGCGTCTCCTGGGGTTGAGCTTGTTGTCTGGCGGCGCTGTCGCCGTGTGCCGGGAAGCCGCCGCCAGCGTTTTGCGGTTCTGGTTTCAGGGCGTGGCCTTGGTTGCAAGAACGGCTCTGGCCCGGTTCAGGTTCTCTTGCGCCACGGCATAGCCGGGGGCGATGCCGACAGCTTTTGAGTAGTGTTTCTCCGCAATGTCTGCAAGTCCGCGGAGCATGGCGATGTTGCCGAGGTCGTTGTAGGCCTGGGCGTAGTCCGGCTTGTATTCCAGCGCCTTGAGGTAGTGGGCCTCGGCCTCGTCGAGGCGTCCCAGCTGGGCCAGGCAGAAGCCCAGGCCGTAGTGGTCCTCGTAAGCCTCGCCGCCTGCCCGCACATCTTCCTTGAGGGCGTCTTCGAAATAGGGCAGGGCCTGCACGAACTTCCCCTGGTTGGCATACAAAATGCCCATGTTGCCCAGGGCCTTGCCATAGCTGGGCCGCACCCCAAGCGACAGGCGCAGCCACTTCTCCGCGCCGCTGGCGTCGCCCGCGCGCATCTTGAGCACGCCGTAGTTGTTCATGATGAAGTAGTTGTCTTCCGTGACGGCAATGGCGCGCTCGTACAGGGTGAAGGCGTTTTTCCACCAGCCGAGCTGCACCGACGACAAGGTGGCCAGCAGGGCGCACAGCCCGGCGAGCAAGGCGCCGGTAAGCCGCCGGCGCAGCCGGGCGTCCCGCAGGGAGAGCAGTCCGTCGCGCGACAGCAGCACCAGGGCGATGTAGAGCCCGATAAAGGGGAAATAGCCCCAGCGGTCGGCAAAGGCCACGTGCATGCCGCCGCGCGGCGGAACGAGCACCGGTCCCAGGGCGCAGACAAACCAGGCCCACCCGGCCAGAAGATAGGGCCGCCGCCGGACCTGCCGCAACGCCAGCACGGTGATGCCGCAGAGCGCAAGGATCGCCAGGGCGAACTTGGCCGGGTGCACGGCCACGGGATAAGGGTAGAAGACCCCCAGCCCGGCGGGGAAAAACGCGAGCCGCAGGTAGTCCAGGTACGAGGCCACGGCGTTGGCCAGCTTGAGGCCCAGGCTGCGCTCCGCGCTGTCGTAGGCCAGGGGATTGGTGAAGAGCGTGGTGCAGGCTCCGGCCACGGCCAGCAGCAGGAAGGCTCCCTTCTCGCGCAGCAGGGCGGGCAGTGCGGCCGCGAGCCGCGGTCCTGCCAAGCGTCCCAGGGGCCAGAAGTCCAGAATGATGAGCAACGCGGGCAGGGTCACCAGCATGGGTTTTGCGGTCAGGCTCGCGGCATAGGCCAGCAGAGCGGGCAGCAGGCTTTTGCAGCGCCCGGTGGCGTAGCTGGTGTAGCCGTGCAGGGCCAACAGCCCGAAAAAGGCGAAGAGCATGTCCTTGCGCTCCGTCACCCAAGCCACGGACTCCACATGGGCCGGATGCAGGCCGAAGAGCAGGGCCACGGCCAGGGCCGACAGTTTGGCGGATGTGCCGTCCGTGTTGGGCGTGCCGACCTCGGGTGGGGCCAGCCAGCGCAGAACGAGGAAGAAGAGCAGGGCCACGTTGGCGCAGTGCAGGGCTGCGTTGGTCAGGTGGAAGCCCCCGGCCCAGTCCCCGTAAAGGCTGCGGTCCAGCATCAGCGAGAGCCAGGTGAGGGGATGCCAGTAGTTTGCGGAGCCGAAGGAGAAGGCCCAGCGCACGCCGTCCAGGGTCAGCCCGGCCAGCACCTGCGGGTTCTCGGTCACGTAGAGGGTGTCGTCCAGGTTCACGAAGCCGAAGCCCGCCACGCGGAGGTACACGGCGGCCACAAGCGCCACGGCGCAGGCCGCCAGGGCCCACGGCGGCAGGGCGCACAGCCGACCGGCAAGGCCGGGGCCTTGCGCCGCCGCCTTCCGGTGCGCAGGCCTAGGGCGCGCCATCAGAGCCCGCCTTTTTGCGGTGCTGTGGGGGCACTGGCGCCAAGGTTCGCCTGCTTCAGCGTCAGGATGCGCCGGGCCGATTCGCGGATGCGCCCGGGGCTCACCACGCCCTCGGCCACCAGCTCCATGAGGGCGTCCAGGGCCTTGGGGGCGGCCAGTTCGTCATACTCCAGATTGTTGCCGATGAGCAGGATGTCGGCTCCGGCGTTTACCGCCAGGCCCAAGGCCTCCTTGAGTCCGTAGCGGCTGGTCACGGCGCGCATCTGCAAATCGTCCGTCACCACCACGCCCCGGAAGCCGAGCTTGCGGCGCAGCAGGCCGGTGATGACCGCGCGCGACAGGGTGGCCGGGTGCTTGGCGTCCAGGCGGCTGTTGAACACGTGGGCGGTCATGATCATGTCGGCCTGGCCCAGGCGGATGAGCTGGGCAAAGGGCGCCAGCTCGGCCGCGCTCCATGTGCCGGAGACGTCGGTGAAGCCCAGGTGGCTGTCTGTGGTGCTGGAACCGTGGCCGGGGAAGTGCTTGGCCGCAGTGAGCACGCCCTGGCCCTTGAGCCCGCGCGCAAAGGCGGCGGCGCAGGTTCCGGCCTGGGCCGGGTTTGCCGAAAAGCTGCGGCCTATGCGGCCGATGACCGGGTTGTCCGGGTTCACGTCAACATCGCACACGGGCGCGAAGTCCAGGTTGAAGCCCGCCTGATGGAGCATGCGCCCTGTGGACTCTCCCGCTGCCGAGGCCGGCACGGGCCAGCCGCCGGGGCACAGCTCCGCCGCAGCCGGGCTGTCGGGAAAGCCGTTGGCGGGTTTGAGGCGCTGCACCCGGCCTCCTTCCTGGTCCACGGAGATGAACAGGGGCGGCATTCCCGCCTGGCTGGCCGCCTGGGCCAGGGCCGCCGTGAGGCGCGCCACCTGCTCCGGATTTTTGACGTTGCGGTCCGGGGTGCCCAGGGCCGCGTCGCGGTCGAATAGGATGACCCCGCCGAGGTTCAGCTCGGCCACTTGGGCCAGAATGGGCAGGGCGGTGGGGGTTCCAGCGGCGGGTTCGGCCCCGCGGAAGCCCACCAGGAGCATCTGCCCGGCCAGGCGCCGCAGCTCCGGCGTGGGCGGCTCGGGCTGCGTCAGGGCGCAGCCCTGGGTCAGGGCCAAAAGCGCCAGCAGAACCAGCAGGGCCGGGCGGAGCAGCCCGTGTGCCCGGCCAGAGGCGGTTGCGCTACACCCGCTCGCTGCCAAGGGAGAAGGTGCTCTCAAGGTCGTAGCTGGAGATGACGCGGTAGGAAATGAGCGTTTCCGTGCCGGTGATGCCCTGGATGAGCAGCATTTTCTCCGTGACGATGGTGGCGAGGTCTTCGTTGTCGCGCGCGCGGATGATGGCCACCAGATCGTAGCGGCCCCCAACGGAGTGGACCTCGCTGATGCCTTCGATGGCGACGAGTTTTTGGGCCACCACGTTGATGGCCGTGGGCTGGACGTGCATGAGGACAATGGCGTTGGTCATGGCGAGCCTCCGTTTCGCGTTCATAGCGTTTTGCGCGCCGCCGGTCAAAGGGAGACGCGCGAGGAAGCGCGGTGAAAGCCCAAAAAAAGGCCCCCGGACGCGTGGTCCAGGGGCCTTGCCCTTGCGGGGGGCTTGGTGTGCTATTCCTCGGCCAGGGCGACCACGGTGTCGCCGTACGCGTCCTTGACGGTGGTCTTGATGGCCAAAAGCTCCATCCAGCGGCGGATGGCGCCGATGAACACGATGACCATGAGCACCATGACCAGCCCGCCCAGACCTGCCAGCAGGTACTTGCCACCGGGCAGGTAGTTGTCAAAGATGTTCAAGTACCCTGCGTACATAGTGATGAAAGCCATGGCGATGCCGGGCACGGCGGTGATCCAGGCGTACTTGGCCTTGCCCATGCGGATGATCATGGTGGTGCCGATGATCAGCGCGCAAGAGGCCAGCAGCTGGTTGCTCATGCCGAACAGCGGCCAGATGGTGGAGATGTCGCCGGTCAGCACCAGGTATCCCCAGGAGGCCGTGAACAGGGCGCTGGTGATGATGACGCCGGGCCACCAGCGCTTGTCGTCGAACTTGGGTATCACCGCGCCGATCATCTCCTGCAGGAAGAAGCGGCCCACGCGGGTGCCGGTGTCGACGGCGGTCAAGATGAACACGGCTTCGAACATGATGGCGAAGTGGTACCAGTAGCTCATGAGGTGCTGCATGAAGGGCACCTTGGCGAAGATGTGGGCCATGCCCACGGCGAGGCTCACCGCGCCGCCGGGACGGCCCTGGATGTTTTCCTCAACCGCCAGGGCCAGGGCGGGCAGGTCCTGCACCTCCATGCCGAGCTTGGCGAACACCGCCGGGGCGGAGTTGATGGCGAAGTAGTCGGCCGGAACCAGCGTGCAGGCGGCGATCAAGGCCATGATGGCCACGAAGCCTTCCACGAGCATGGCGCCGAAGCCCACGAAGAGCACGTCGCGCTCGTTGCCGATCATCTTGGGCGTGGTGCCGGTGCCGATGATGGCGTGGAAGCCGGAGAGGGCGCCGCAGGCGATGGTGATGAACAGGAACGGGAACACCGGGCCGGGGATGACCGGGCCGCCGCCGTGGACGAACTTGGTGATGGGCTCCATGAGCAGCGTGGGCTGCACGAAGATGATGCCCGCGGCCAGCATGACGATGGTGCCGATCTTGAGGTAGGTGGACAGGTAGTCGCGCGGGCACAAGAGCAGCCACACCGGCAGCACCGAGGCGATGAAGCCGTATGCCGGGATGGTCAGCGCGATGGTCCGCTTGCTCATGGTGAACAAGGGGCCCAGGGTGGGGTCGGCCACCACGTAGGGACCGGCGATGACCGCGAGGAACAGCAGCACCACGCCGATGATGCTGGCGCCGGTGACGTCGCCCTCGCGCCAGACGTGCAGGTACACGCCCATCAGGATGGCGATGGGGATGGTGGCGAACACGGTGAAGGTGCCCCAGGCGCTCTCGGCCATGGCGTTCACCACGGCGATGGACAGGCCGGCCAGGGTCAGGATGAGGATGAACAGCACGGCCCAGGAGGCCACATGGCCCACGGTCTTGCCGATCTCGCTCTCGGCGATTTTGCCCAGGCTGTGGCCCTTGTGCCGCACGGAGGCGAAGAGCACCACCATGTCGTGCACGGCCCCGGCCACCACGCAGCCGACGATGATCCAGATGGCGCCCGGCAGGTAGCCGAACTGGGCCGCCAGCACCGGTCCCAAGAGCGGGCCGGCCGCCGCGATGGCCGCAAAGTGGTGCCCGAA
>Ga0209373_10004944_pt1 | contig 11232 bp, 10 predicted proteins | sample Higcelweek5metaG_FD_187173 | JGI IMG/M metagenome (GOLD analysis project Ga0209373, IMG submission 187173) | Freshwater pond sediment microbial communities from the University of Edinburgh, under environmental carbon perturbations - High... | ecosystem: Environmental > Aquatic > Freshwater >... | reverse complement strand
TGCCCCTAAATCCCAACAACTTCTTCATTTAGCGAATGAAAAAGGATATTCATGAAAAGAAATTTACAACCCATAGGCACACTGAGCGCGGCCTCCAAACAAAGGCAATCTGAATCAAAACAATCACTTAGTAAGACAGGGAAGCTTCTCCCGTGGGCGGGAGAAGATCACCCGGCCGCACTTTGTGATTGTGAAGATGAAGATGCTTTTGTTTGGGAGCCTTGACTTTTTTGCTTCGTTTTTTTGCCAAGAAACAATTGAAAATCAGCGAAGCTAAATGAAGAGCCCAGCCGGCTTGAGGCGAAACGTAAATCAGCAAAGCTAAATTTATTATTTTTTCATCTCCAATACTCAGTCTATATCAGTAATCCAAATTCTTTAAAGTATTTAACTGGACAACAATGCTCATAAAAACAAAAAACATTTCAAAATTCGATTTTCAATTCTACTTCAGATTATTATTTTTAGAACAAATTCAAAATGATCATCAATATTAAACCAGAATAGGACAATGCGCGTAAAATTAAATTTAACTGATGGCAATAAGCACATTTGGCAATTTTCTAGAGTTGGAGGAATGAGCAGGGTTTGCCTCGATTCTGGCAACGATTTATTAAATCTTGATCAGCTCGACCAAAAACTCTGGACAGCATTAAGTTGCCCAGTGAACGGACTTGAAATTGATGCAAGAACCCTTGGAATGGTAGACAAAGACAACGATGGTAAGATTCGTGTTCCCGAAATTCTTGAGGCTGTAAAATGGATCACTTCGGTAATAAAAAATGCCGACCGCCTTGTTGAACGAAACACTTCAATGCCATTGTCCGAAATCAACACCGATACCGATCTGGGCAAGATTCTTTACTCGGCATCGAAAGAATTGTTGGCAAACATTGGTAAACCCGACGCTGAAATCTTAACTATTGAAGACACTTCGGATACTGTTGCCATCTTTAAAGACACACCTTTTAATGGCGACGGCATTATTCACGACGCTTCCACCGCAAATGAAACACTTAAAACACTGATTGCAAAGATTATTGAATGCGAAGGTTCCCTACCCGACCGCAGTGGTCACGATGGTATCGACACCGAAAAGATTGAGGCATTTTATGCACAATGCGAGGCGTATTCGAACTGGCAAAAACTTGCCGAGAACGATAAACAAACCATACTCCCTTTTGACGAAAGAACCGAAGACACCTTTGCAGCTTATTCGGCCATAAAATCAAAGGTCGACGATTACTTTCTTCGCTGCCAGTTGGCTGGTTTCGATGCCTCTTCGGTCGAAACATTGAATTCAATACTTACACGCATTGAGGCCATTACCATAAAAGAGCTCCCCGATTGCATCGACGAAATATCGAACTTCCCGTTATCGAAAATTGAAGCTGAGAAGCCGCTTTCGCTTGTTGCGGGCATCAATCCGGCATGGAAAGAGCCAATCGAAAAATTCAGAACATTCATTTCGGCAAATTCAAAAGTGCCAAAAACTGAAATTACCGAGGTTGAATGGAACGAAATAAGTGAACAGTTTGTTGCTTTTCAAAACTGGAAAGCCGAGAAAGCTGGTGTTGAAGTTGAACCCCTCGGTTATGAAACAATTCAATCTATTCTTGCTGAAAATAAAAAAGAAGAACTGCTTGGGCTCATTGCCGAAGACATGAAACTGGAAGAAGAGGCCAACAATCTGATCCTTGTTCAGCAAATGGTTCGCTATTACTGCCACCTGCACATTTTATTGAACAACTTTGTAACTTTCTCCGACTTCTACCGCCCCGATTCAAAAGCTATTTTTCAGGCAGGCAGTTTGTATTTCGACCAACGTTGTTGCGACTTGTGTATTAAAGTGACCGATTTGCCAAAACATGGAACAATGGCGGCATCGAGTGGTATTTGCCTGGTTTATTGTGATTGCTTTTCGAAAACGAAAGACGAGAAAATGACCATTGTGGCCGCTTTTACCGATGGCGATGTCGATAATTTGGTTGTTGGACGGAATGCAATCTTCTACGACAACGACGGAATGGACTGGGATGCAACAATCATAAAAATCATTGATAATCCTATAAGTATACGGCAGGCGTTCTGGTCGCCTTACCGCAAAGTTTCGCAGTTCTTTTCAAAACAGATAGAGAAATTTGCCTCATCGAAAGACCAGGATGTGCATAAAATTACAACATCTAAAGTTGAACAAACTACGGCTCAGGTTGCATCAAACACAACACCCGAGGCGGCCAAACCTGTTCCGTTCGACATTGCTAAGTTTGCAGGTATTTTTGCCGCCATTGGTATGGCGTTTGGTGCTATTGGCGGTGTATTGGCAACCATTGCAAAAGGTTTTTTCTCGCTCACATGGTGGAAAATGCCGATTGCCGTTGTGGGGGTTATCTTATGTATCTCGGGGCCGGCAATGATCCTTGCATGGTTGAAATTGCGAAAAAGAAACCTTGCCCCTGTGCTCGACGCAAATGGCTGGGCGGTAAATGCCAAGGCAACCATCAACATAGCATTTGGAGCAACGCTAACCCATTTAGCTAAGCTTCCGAAAGATTCAAAACTTAACTTTATCGACCCATACCGAAAGAAAACCAACCCATGGATTGCAACACTGTGGATTTTCATCCTTGTTATAGTGCTCGCTTCGGCTACCCTGTGGTTCTTCGGCTATCTGAAAGAATGGGGTATTTTAAACAGCTCCGGAATATAGGAACATCAACAACTGGCTTTGGGTATTATACAATACTATATTAAGAAAAGAGGCACCACTAAAAACGGATGCCTCTTTTTCTTTGTCAACAAATTCAGCAATCATTCAATATTTAACTACTTTTCAACCATTACCCCCACATTTAAGTAGGGTTCGAATATTTTATTTGTATAAATTTTTCAATAATACCCGATATCAAGTTGGGCATATATCGAATTTTTATCATTTTTGGAACAAATCTTAATTACACAACAAATCACCAATTAATCTGAAAAAATTAAACAACTTATGACATCTAGCGATACCGAATACCTGGAATTAAAAAAAGAAGTAGTTGAAAGTAACAGTCAGCTCGATTTAATTTTCAATTCGCTGCCACAATCAATGGCCCTGGTCGATCCTTCATTTGAAATTTTGAGGGTTAACGAAAATTTCCTTTCCCTTTATGGTGTTAAAAATGAAGATGTAGTTGGAAAGAAATGCTACAATGCTTGTTTCGACAGAGAAAATGTATGTGATAATTGTTTGGTTGAAAAAGCATTGAAAAGTAAAAAGACTGAAAAGAAAATAAAATCGTTTCCGAATGGCGAAATCTGCGAAATGATGGCAAGGCCTGTTCTTAACCAGGATGGAGAAATTACCCACGTGCTAGATATCAGGACAAACATCACCGAATTGGTTGAAAAAGAGAGGGAAATCAGGCGAATTCAGTTTGCGATGGACCAATCGTCGGATGAGTTTTGGCTCTTCAACAAAAACTGGGAAGTTGTGTATGTAAGCAATTCAGCATCCGACAACCTGAATTACAGCATCTACGAATTAAAAAACATGCCTTTGGGAAGGATAAACATGATTGACCGGATTGAGAACCTCCCCGATCTTTTCAATCAGCTCCGAAAGAAAAAAAACCTTCGGATAGAATCGGTCCAGTTTAAAAAAGACGGAACCACCTACCCTTGCGAAATGAACCTCAGTTACTTTGCCGATCAGGACGAATACATTTATGCCGTAGTCAGAAACATTACCAAAAGGAAACAGCGGGAGAATGCCTTAATTGAATCGATAGAAAAAGCCGAAAAAGCATTGAACCTCAAATCAACTTTTCTGGCCAATATGAGCCACGAAATAAGAACCCCAATGAATGCAATTATTGGCTTCTCGCAACTTATTATGGAAGAAGAGCTCGACGACCAAACGAAAAAAGAGTTGAAAGCCGAGATTTTGGAAAACAGCAACTATTTATTGTCGATTATTAGCGACATTATGGAGATATCGCAAATAGAATCGGGCAACCGGATTGCTGATTCAAAGGAGTTTAACGTATCGGAAATGCTTACACGGTTATACAACGAGTTTAAGCCGCTAACAACCGACGACCTAAACCTCGATCTAAACATATTGCTCACCGAAGAAAAAATGGTGCTAAAAAACGACTCAAATATTATTTCAAAAATTTTGTCGCACCTGCTCCGAAATGCGTTTAAGTTCTCGAACAAAGGTTTGATTGTTCTTGGGTGCAGTTACGACGAAAAGAAAGAAAGTGTCCATTTTTATGTCGAAGATTCGGGGATTGGAATCAGCCGGGAATTCTTTACCGAAATATTTGAACCGTTCAACCAGCTAAACCCAATGATAAAAGGAACTGGTATTGGGCTCACAATTTGCAAAGGCCTTGCAACAATTATAGGTACAAAAATTAAAGTTGAAAGTTACCAAGGAAAAGGGAGCACATTTAGTTTCAACATTAAGGCAACCAATTAAAAATAAGGCTCGAAGAAACACTATTCATATTACATTAGCATTATTCAAACAAATGGCACAAGGTGCAGAGAAATCTGAAATCTTTGTGCCTTTGTATTTTTAGACAGTCAAAAATACCTCAAGGGGGAAACTGGCAGCAAAACCGGAAAATTGCCCTTCATTCATGTACATTAATGCTCTATTCATGGTTATGAATGCGACAGAAGAGATGATGAACATCGATAAAAAAGATAAATTTACCACACAACTCCCCAACAAAAGGAAGCCATTGTGAAAGGAAGAGATCAGATTGCAAGTGGTCAATATTTTACCAACTAACAAGTTGAAAAAGAGTTTGACGAATGGCTAAGCAAAGAATAATTTGGTCTTCTCAAGCAAAACTTGATCTATTCAAAATCCTTGATTTTTATTACAAGCGAAACGGAACCAAAACGCATAGCAAAAACTTAATTCTGAGTTTCGAAAAGCGATAAGGTTAATTGCAAAATATCCAAACCGATTTCCCCAACATCCGTATTTTAATTGAAGGAAATTATTCCATTTTTTATGAAGTCAAGGGAAAAGTGATTGAAATTGTGAGTATTTGGGATTGCAGGCAAAATTTAACTGTGAATATTTTAATAGTTAATAATCAGCATTATAGCTATTTTTAAACTTCTCTTCAATTAACTCACCTTTTAAATTAAATGTTTTTACAATAAATTTCTCATGGTATTCTTCATTATGAAAGAAAAGATCAATTACAAAATTCTTTGTATTTGAAGAAAAATCAATTGTTATCTTTCCAGGATTAACAAAATCACCACTACCTGCCCAATTCCATAATGTCAAACTGTCTGGTACGGTATAAATTACTTTGTCTTTTTTTGATATTAAATCATAAGAATGGATCTTTTCTGTAATTTCCGGATCCCCTCCCCATTGAATTGCACCCGAATAATAGATAATAGAATTATCGACAAATTTTGGACTAAAACCTTCTGCTACATTAGTTTTAACCCATGTCTTCAAATTGAAAAGATATATACTTTGAAAATCGTATTCATCGAATTTATCAACAGAATAAGCAATAATTTCTTTGTCTTTAGAGAAATCAATATTTTGGGTGTAAAGAACACTGGATTTAGAAAAATCACTTTTTACAACACCAAGTTTCAACCATTCTTTATAGATTAAGCAATTGTACTCTGGAACAGGAATCACAACAGCTTCTTCACCATAATAGATAAATAAATCATCCCTTTTAATAAAACCAAATATACCTTTCTCTGTCAAACAGAATTGGACACATTCATTTTCTATTTCTTTAAAATTGTAAACAAAAATGATTGATCCATTAAATCGTCCTCCATTTTGATTTCTTATATTATAGTACGGGATGTAAACTGAATCGCCAAACGATAAAACACTTAATATTTTGGAATCCATACTTGGTGCGTCTAACAGTTTGACACTATCACCAAATACCGCTATTTTTTGGAATCCAACTGGATTTGAATAATCAAGCGTATCATATTTATTTGATTGACTTTCATAAGTTTTATACGTGGAGTCCAAATAACGAACAATTTCATTTTTCTTCGAAGCATATATTTCCTCTATAGTTTGAGAAAATGAAGAAATACAAATAAGTAGGAATAACAAAGAAAAGGCAAAGGATTTCATAAAAGCTATTTATAAGTTAAAACTAACATAAATGTAAACATTCCATACAATTGGCAAGTCAAATAATAGTGTTCCTTTTAACTATGTTATCTTAAAATCAAAAGGCACAAAGCCTCCGAATCTCTTCGTGCCTTTGTGCCTTCGTGTTTTATTTATAACGCAGTGGCGAAGCCACCAGTTTTAATTATGCCTGCGAAATAGCAACCGCTACTGCAACGCTTGCTCCAACCATTGGGTTGTTGCCCATTCCGATCAATCCCATCATCTCAACGTGAGCTGGATCGGATGATGAACCGGCAAACTGAGCACCAGAGTGAATACGGCCCCAAATAGTTAAATCGGTCGGGCATACCGTATGTTTCAAAACAACTAAAGGCACAAAGCCCACGTTTTTCTTCGTGCCTTTGTGCCTTCGTGTTTTATTTATAACGCAGTGGCGAAGCCACCAGTTTTACTTATGCTTGTGAAATAGCTACCGCTACTGCAACGCTTGCACCAACCATTGGGTTGTTGCCCATTCCGATCAATCCCATCATCTCAACGTGAGCAGGAACTGAAGAAGAACCTGCAAACTGAGCGTCAGAGTGCATACAGCCCCAACTAGTTAAATCGGTCGGGCATACCGTATGTTTCAAAACTACAAAAGGCACAAAGTCCCCGAAATTATTCGTGCCTTTGTGCCTTTGTATTTTATTTATAACGCAGTGGCAAAGCCACTAGTTTTACTTATGCTTGTGAAATAGCAACCGCTACTGCAACGCTTGCACCAACCATTGGGTTGTTGCCCATCCCGATCAATCCCATCATTTCAACGTGAGCTGGAACTGAAGAAGAACCTGCAAACTGAGCGTCAGAGTGCATACGGCCCATGGTGTCAGTCATACCATAAGAAGCAGGACCAGCAGCCATATTGTCTGGGTGCAACGTACGACCAGTACCTCCGCCCGATGCTACAGAGAAATATTTCTTGCCTTGTTCTAGACACTCTTTTTTGTAAGTACCTGCAACTGGGTGTTGGAAACGTGTTGGGTTGGTTGAGTTACCAGTGATTGATACATCAACGCCTTCGCTGTGGAAGATTGCAACACCTTCGCGAACATCGTTAGCACCGTAACAATTTACTTTTGCTTTTTCGCCATTTGAATAAGCAATACGTTGTACTTCTTTCAACTCACTTGTATAATAGTCGAAATCGGTTTCAACATAGGTAAATCCGTTGATACGGGCAATGATTTTAGCTGCATCTTTACCCAAACCGTTAAGGATAACGCGAAGTGGTTCAGTGCGTACGCGGTTAGCCGATTTAGCAATACCGATAGCACCTTCGGCAGCGGCGAATGATTCGTGGCCAGCTAAGAAAGCGAAACATTTGGTTTCTTCTTTCAACAACATGGCAGCCAAGTTTCCGTGACCGATACCTACTTTGCGGTCGTCGGCAACAGAACCAGGGATACAGAACGACTGTAAGCCTTCGCCTAACGTAACAGCGATATCAGCAGCTTTTGTTTGTCCGCGTTTAATTGCAACAGCAGCACCAACAATGTAGCTCCACATGGCGTTTTCAAAAGCGATAGGCTGAATGTCTTTCACAATTTGGTATACATCAACACCTTTTTCGTCGCATATTTTTTTGGCCTCTTCAACAGAAGAAATACCGTTTGCATTCAAGAATGAATTGATCTGTTTGATCCTTCTTTCGTAACTTTCAAATAATGGCATGGTATATTCCTCCTATTCTTTACGTGGGTCAATTACTTTTACTGCATCTTCCATACGGCCATATTTGCCCGATGCTTTAACAAGTGCTTCGTTGGCGTCCATTCCTGTTTTGATCATGTCCATCATACGGCCAAGGCTTACGAATTCGTAGCCGATGATCTCAGCTGACTCGCTCAAACCGATTTTTGTAATGTACCCTTCGGCCATTTCAAGGTAACGAGGACCTTTAGCAACAGTTCCGTAAAGAGTACCTGTTACGCCACGAAGACCTTTTCCTAAGTCTTCCAAACCTGCACCGATTGGCAATCCGCCTTCAGAGAAAGCTGTTTGTGTACGTCCGTAAACAATTTGCAAGAAAAGTTCGCGCATAGCAGTATTGATAGCGTCGCAAACTAAGTCGGTGTTCAATGCTTCGAGGATTGTTTTTCCTGGAAGGATTTCAGATGCCATTGCCGCTGAGTGGGTCATACCGGTACAGCCAATGGTTTCAACCAATGCTTCCTGAATGATACCTTCTTTTACGTTCAAGGTCAATTTACATGCACCTTGTTGTGGAGCGCACCAGCCCACACCGTGGGTTAAACCCGAAATGTCTTTTACTTCTTTGGCTTTTACCCAACGACCTTCTTCAGGTATTGGAGCCGGGCCATGATTTGCTCCTTGAGCAACACAAATCATGCCTGCAACTTCGTGTGTAAAACTCATATAGTTTAATTATTAGTAACTTTTTTTAAGCTGGTGCAAATATAATTATTTCATCGAAGGAAATAAATTGATGAAGGATGTTAAGTTCTCTTTTAATTCGATTTAACATTAGGGTTTACAAAAAACAAAATTAGGAAAAAAGAAGCGGCAACCTATGCTATTTTACACAGGCAACTACTTTAAAATAACGATATTTTATCACTTCTGATTTATTTATAGGTATTAAACCGCAGTTTCGGCATAGGTTTCATTGCCAACATTGAGGCTCGAAGAGAAGAAATCGACAGCACTCGCGTTTTGCTCATAGTTACCCAAAACATAAACAATGTCGCCTTTTTCAAAAGTAATTTTTGCCGATGGATGTTCAATAATGTCGTTTCCACGTTTAATAGCAACAAGGGTAACGCCAACGGTTTTGCGCAGCTGAATATCGTGAACCGTCCGCCCAATTACTTCCGAATCATCTTCAATATCGATAGCCGAAATCTCAATATTTGGAAGTTCATCGAGCAACGAAGGCCTGATTTTATCGTCCTTTTCCCTGAAAATGCCATAGTAATGATCACGAATCTCAGCAAGGGTCTGATTAATATCTTTCTTTGGAACCAATCTTTTAGAAAGAATGCGGCCAAACACGTCAATTGCAATTTCGAAGTTTTCGGGGAAAATTTGATCGGCCCCCAAGCCAAACAGCTGTTCTATATCGTTAATATCTTTTGCCCTAACAATAATGTAAACGTGCTTGTTAATGCTCCGTACATTTTCAATAATTGTCATTGAAGGAATAATGTTACCCACCGAAATCACCACAATATCAGCATTATCGACCTGTGCTTTCCTTAAAATTGATTCATTAACTGCATCGCCATAAATTACTGTTTCGCCATCTTTTTGACGTTCTTTTGCGATGACAGGATCAAAAACGATAGAAACATAAGGCATATTCAGATGCTTAGCCATTGCCGACAAACTTAACGATGAACTATCTTTTCCGATGATCACCAAATGGTTTTGCATTGAAGGAATTTCGATTTCAGGAAGAGGAAATAAGCCATCAACAATAACCTTTGGAAGGTGTAATTTCAACAATAATTTGGCAATAGGAAGCGACAATTGCATAATAAATGGAGAGACAGCCATTGATATAACTGCCACGGCCAAAAATAATTGGTAATAAAATGAAGTGATTATTGATTTATCGAGCCCAATTTTTGCAAGGATGAACGAGAACTCTCCTACCTGACTTAAAGCCAGTCCAACCATTACAGTACCCTTAAATGTATGTCCCAGAAGAAAGCCAGTTCCCCCGGCAACCACCGATTTTATAAAAATCAATAAAACAACGGCAAGCATAACCACCTGAATATTCTGGAACACAAACGAAAGGTCGAGCATCATTCCTATGGAAACGAAAAAGAAGCTGGAAAAGAGATCTTTAAAAGGAATGAGACTACCAAATGCATTGTGGCTATATTCCGATTCTGAAATCATTAACCCGGCAAGGAAAGCGCCAAAAGCGAGCGACATGCCCAACTCAGAAGTTAACAAAGCAAACGCCAGACAAATAAGAAAAATGCTCATAATGAACAACTCCTGGCTTTTCGCAAAAGCTACCAAACGCAACAATTTTGGAACAAACCAGCGGTTTCCAACATACACAAAACCAATAATCAGAAGCGTTTTAAACAGTAAACCAGCTACTTGTCCAGAGAAATTCACCGAAGTATTGCCAAAGAAATCGATAAACAAAAGCAGTGGCACCAGCATCAAATCCTGAAAAATAAGAATCCCAAGAATTGTTCGCCCATAATTAGAAGTTAGTTCCGAACGTTCCTGTAATATTTTCAACACCAATGCCGAGCTACTCAGTGCGGCAATAAAGCCTATAAAAAGCCCGGTCTTCCAGTTAATTCCATCGATAGAAAAAACCAATAAAATAAACAGAGCAGTAAATGTAACCTGCAAAAAGCCACCAAAAAAAACAATTCTCCTTATTCGAAGTAAGTGTTTTAATGAGAATTCCATGCCAATAGAAAACAGAAGGAGCACTACTCCAAGTTCGGCAATCAATTCAATATTATGCAAATTGCTAATAAGCGACAAGAGGTGTGGACCTGCAATAACACCAGTGAGCAGATAACCCACAATGGTTGGGATTTTCATCTTTGTAAAGATCAAATTTACAAAAGTTGAAAGCGCAAAAATTATTACAATATCCTGTAAAATAGAAAGTTCCATATAATCTTTATCTTAACTGTGGAGCATTTGCCAGGGTCAATTTCAAATATCCATTTTGCAGAAACCAATTTCTCTTTTTAGCTCAAATATCTTTCGCCCGATTTGTACCTGACGACATTAATGTCCTCGGTAATAATGAGTCCGCCTTTTTTCGATTTATCCATCAATTCATTCACCTTAGGAATAAATTTTTCAATATTTTCTTCTGAATCAACAATATCAATAATAATTGGGAGATCGCCCGACAATGCAAATATCTTCAGAGTATGAAGTGAATGGCTTGCTCCAAACGATTCGATACCGCGATAAACGGTTGCACCTGCCAACCCCGATTTTCGAGCAATCTCAACAATCGATTCATACAAAGGTTTTCCATCAACCCGGTCTGAGTCGCCCGAGAAGATCCTCAACAATTTTGCATTTCCTTTAAGTTC
>Ga0209373_10004943_pt1 | contig 11233 bp, 8 predicted proteins | sample Higcelweek5metaG_FD_187173 | JGI IMG/M metagenome (GOLD analysis project Ga0209373, IMG submission 187173) | Freshwater pond sediment microbial communities from the University of Edinburgh, under environmental carbon perturbations - High... | ecosystem: Environmental > Aquatic > Freshwater >... | reverse complement strand
TTAGGACTATGGACTGAGCAAAAAGATATGCTCGCATAAGATCGTATATCGATTCTTCAAGAAAGCAGGGGTATTCTCCTATCTACGCAATTGAGAAAGCTCTTCAAGGAAAGCCTCTCTTTACCTTCCCCTCTGAATAGTTACTAAAAAAGTACAATAATGAAGAGAGAAGCATTCAATTGCTAAAAAACTTTTTGTCAGAAAAAAATATATCAAAAACTAATTTTTCCAAAGTAGAAGAGATTTTTATTCATTTTACATTCACTGTGTATTTATTATATCAAAATCTGTATAAAATTCAACAAACTCAAAAAGAAAATACAAATGTTCTCAATACTACACAGAACAATGAAATCCTTTGAAAGTCTCTTTCATTTTGCAATCAAAGATTGTCACAACTGGAAGATATAAATATGGTGACTTTCAATAAACACATAATATTTTTAGAACAATTTTATCAAATAATTTCATAGATAATGAAATACCAATACCATACAAAATGAACGTCAAATATAAAAATTCAAAAAAAAATTGATTGAACATATATAAAATTTGATGAGAGTTCCATGGGACCTTACACTCACATCTTTGACAACAAAAACACATTGTATGATGATACAGGAGATATACGAGGTGCTGAAAATTTTCCATTTCCACCAGAGAATTGAAAGACAGAAATATTTCTATGACAGGATTCAATTCTTGTTGCTTGTGGAATCAGAAACACACTAGCGGGTAAAGTAAAGTGATTTGTAGACATAGTAAATATCAAGACTCAAAAAAAAGGAAGACTCTATATTGATGAGGTATTCCTCATTTACCATACACTCATAGAAAATCAAGAGAGAATTGTAGTACACTATTCTTTTCATTGAGAACAAAAAGAAATAATATTTTCATGTGATGATATATCTATAATAAGTGAAAATCAGACGAATATTCTTTGTGATTTAAATACTATTTACACACCGATTGAAACATATTACCTATCGTTTCAAAAAAAATGAATCTACAAATGAAATCTTCATTTGGATGGATATTTCATAAAGAGTACAACGAGAGAAAATCAGGAATATTTTGACAACAATTACACTCCAATACGATCATTTTGAGCTTTACTGTATCTTTATCACAACAAATCAATTACGACAAAAAATATTCTCTATATCTGGGCTTGAGCGATAATCATTTGATTCCTCTACAATAATATCAGTACGTTTCTATATTTTTGCATCTTTTTTCTCGTATTGATCTTTATGATTCATCAATTATTATCACTCATATTTTTTCAATCTCTAGAAAGAAAAACAAATTTTCAAAATATACATATCAAAATCAACCCAACAAAACAACAATACATACTCGATGAATACAAGAAAAAACACTACAGCCTCAATGTGTCAAATCAACAAGCAATTCAAGATTTTCTCAACTCCCTTCAAATATCCTATCATGTATCATACCATTGATTCCTTCAAATATTGAGCAACTTAAATTTTGCACGCTTCTCAGGAATAGATTTTGAGGTAAAAATATATAAGAATGAAATTCAAAAAAATACTTCTTCATTTTTTCAAAAAAAACAATAATCAAATTCAAACAACTTGTAGTAAAATGTCACTCCCACGAATTTTTCACATTCTCTCTTTGCTTTTTTGTAAGTATTTCATATAGTGACTTTTAATTAGCATTAACCACTTACTTTATGAAAAAGATTCTTCTTGCTTCTCTGGTCCTTATCCTTGGTACTGCACAAACCCAAGCCGTTACCTACTCACAAAAAACCGTCCTTGGTCACCTTACCAAAACACTCGAATATCCTATTGGGGACAATGATTATGAGCTCAAGTTTGTCAAAGCAGATGAGCAAACCGAACTTTCACAGATTCTGTATGAGAACAATGGAATTACATGAGTCAATGGAGTCTTCTTTTGCCCGAAAGACTATGGTTGGTGTAATACTACGGTTGGATATACCGACAACGAACGTTATATTGACGGACAAAAATACGGAACCTACCTTACTACCTGAGACCGCGCGGTATTTGGGTGGAACAAAGACAAAAAACCATTTATATACCAGTCAGGACTCATCAACTATGATGACGAAGACAAAATCTACAATGGCTTTGCCAACTATCCACTCATATTATTAGAATGAAAAAGTCGTCTTGACTATTATCATGAAGCAGGACTTATTGATGCGAAAATGATAAAAAAATGAACGAGAAACTTTGTATGTTCTAATCAAGAAAAAGATACTATCACCTTTGGTTTTGTGTATGACGCAACTATGGACGAGATGCCAGATATTTTACTTTCAATGAATTGTTATGATGCACTCAGTCTTGATGCTGGACTTTCAACAGCTTTTATGCTCAATAGTCGCTATATAGTAGGACCTTGAAGAGACGTCATGGACGCTTTGATTCTTGAAAGAAAATGACTGTCCGTAACAGAAATTCACTCAGATGCAAAAAAACTCTCAGATGCCATTATGAAGATTATTCTTGAAAAATCTAAGGACAAACCCGAAAAAACACTCAAGTACCTAGAATACGTACTCAAACAAATCAAAGATCTCCGTACTGAAGTTTATGAAAAATACTCCAAAGATTTGTATGAAATGAACATCGTAGGAGAAATGGAAAATGTCGGGTATAGTATTGAAATCAACAGTCTCAAACTCACCAAAGCAATCAATATTATCAATGTGGTAGAAATTCACCTCCAAAGTCAAGCCGATGAAATCAAAAAGACACTTGAACCGAAGGTCTCAGAAACCGCAACTGGAATGACCAATACTGGAAACATACTCCCAATTCCTGCAACTCAAACCCAAAGTGGAAGTGAGAACACGGGGTCAGGAAGTCTTGGTGACGAAGAACCAAGTTTTTAATTTTGGATTCCACATTATAACCCATCCGTCCTTCGGACACCTTCCCTTAGATAAGGGAAGGATTATACAAAAAAAATATCTCGTCAACCATAATAATCCCCTTTGTCATCCTGAACTCCCACCTCTTGTCATTCTGAACTTGATTCAGGATCTGTCGGAGGAAAAAACTTGAATTCAGAACAAGAAAATGACAAAAATAAGCCTTGTTACTGGTACAGATTCTGAGCAGAGCTCAGAATGACACCCACCACTTTCTTCTTTCTTCTTTTATCTTTAGTCTTTCGTCTTCTATGCCTACCCTCCTCATCACATGAACTTCAAAGGGAATTGGAAAACACCTCGCTTCCTCACTCCAAACAAAAGCCTCAATTATTGGGATTTCTCGCAGTGACAATACGCTTACAGGCATCAAGCATATTGTCTGAGACCTCAGAGAGAATACCTTTTTGGAATCACTCCCTGAAAAATTGCCTGAAATTGACTTTCTCATCCTCAATGCAGGAGTCTGAGCTTTTTGAAAATTTGATGAAATTTCTCCTGAAACACACAAAGACGTACTTGAAACCAACCTGCTCTCCCCTATCCGTCTCACATCGCTTCTCTTTCCCAAGATTCGCAAAGGAATTATCGCTATAGGAAGTGTTGCCTCAAAGAAATCTTGAAAATTTGCTACTTCCTATCAAGCCAGCAAATTTGGACTCAGGGGTTTTATGATGGGACTGAAAAATGAGTATCCCAAGCTCTCCATCCATCTCATCAACCCAAGTATTGTAGAAACTGATTTTCACGCAAGTGCCCCCTTTCCCATCGTATGAAAATACCCCCTCACTCCCCTCTCTGAGATTCTCTCTACGGTAGAAAATATTCTCTCGGGAAGCGAAAAACGTTTTGAAATTGATCTCTAAAAAAAAACTACAAATATTTGCATTTTTTGTAATACACTATAAAATAATAATAGTTATTTTGTAATACACTATAAAATATGGATAAAATATTATTTTACTCCGAAGAAAAAATAAGTTCTGTTCACACTCCATTTAAAAGATATTTGTATGATTCCATACTATCAAATACCAATAGAATTATTTGAGTGATTGGGGTACGATGAATTGGAAAAACAACTCTTTTGCTTCAAATAGCAAAAAGTAAAGATAAATCTGTATACATTTCTATGGATTCATCTTTTGTAGTTTGAAAATCTCTATTTTCAATTATTGAAGAATGAGTCAAAAAATACGATTTACAAAATTTTTTTATTGATGAAATACATAAGTACAAATTTTGGGAACAAGATCTGAAAACGGTGTATGATTTTTTACCAAATATAAACATATTTTTTTCCTGAAGTTCAAGCATAAATTTGATAAAATGAAACTATGACTTATCAAGAAGGGGAAAATTATTTCATTTAGAAAAATTTAGTTTTTCCGAATATCTATCATTCAAATATAATATAAATATTTCAAAATACCCCATTGAAGATATAATTCAAAACTCAAATAGCATAAGTTTTGAAATTTATAAAAATAATAAAAATATTTTACCTCTATTCAAAGAATACTTAAACATTTGAGAATTAGGTTTTTCGCTTGAAGGAGAGAGAAATGATTATTTTGAAAAATTAGAAAATATATTCAATAAAATAATTTATGAGGATATTTCCAGTTTTTACAAATTAAAAACAGAACACCTTTCATATTTTTTTGAGATACTGAAATTTATTGCCAATTCTTCTCCATCAGAAATAAATTATTCAAATATTGCCAAATTATTAGGCACAACGAGTAATACGGTAAAAAATTATGTAGAAATATTAATAGAAATTTGAATACTCCATGCTATGTGAAAGAGCTGAAAAATATCCATACAACTGAGAAAAACAAAAAAAATATACTTTGAAATGCAAAATTTTATGAATATTTTTTTTGATAGTATCAATCAAGAAAATTATAGATGAGTACTTCGAGAAAGTTTTGTTGCATCAATACTCAGCAAACAATGAAAAATATTTTATCCAAACAAAGGAGATATAGAATTTATAAAAAATAACACGGTTTATACCTTTGAAATTGGTGGAAAAAATAAAACATCGAAACAATTATTAAATATAGAAAATGCATATATCATTGCTGATGATATAGAAATATGAACTGAAAATAAAATTCCTATATGGTTATTATGATTTATTTCATAAATGTTTTCTGTTCTTTATAAAGTAAAATATTACATTTTATTGAAAAAAATTGAGGAATTTTAAAAAGAGAGACAAAAAAAATTTTGTCTCTCTTTTTTTGAGGTTTTTTATAGAATTTATGAGTTTGAAATAAAAAAAATTATATTTTTAAATTTTCAATCAAATCTTTTTTTAGTTTTCAGTTTATTGCAAAAAATTATTTAGATGAATATTTAAATCCTTAGCTATTAAAGTTATTAGTTGAATCGTAAAGTTATTTATTTCTTCTTTTCTTTCTTCATTATGATTTTCTAAAAATGGATTTACATTATTTAGAAAAACTAAATTTAATGGATTTCAATGATGAATATTAGAAAATATAGAATAAAAATTATATTTATCTTTTAAATGTTCTTTTATATATTCTTTATACAAAGAATTAATACTATATTTTTCTCATAATAATCTTTTATATAAATCATAATAGATTACTTCTCAATCTTTATTTTTTACAGCATATAAATCTGATTTTTCTTTAAAAATTTTTTCACATTTTTTAAAATATTCACTTTTATTCTCTTCTTCATCATTTTTTAATCACTCATAACTTTTAATAAATCAATAATCAAGATAAATTTTTATTTTATCTTCAATTTTACTTTTATCCTTAAAAATAACTCTAAATAAAATAACTCTTTCACATAAGGTTCTTAAAAGAATTATTGCTGAAATAATATTTCAATTTTCTAATAAATCATCAATTCATTTTGAAATTTGATACATTTCTCATAATAATATTTTTATTTCATTTTCTATTTCTTTTGAAAGGCTAAAATTGTTTTTAATATCTCATTTATCACAGAAGTAAGAAAAAATATTATAATATTTTTGAGGTAAATTTAATTTTGTACAATATTCTTGAAAATTCATTTGTTTTATTTTAATGATAATATAATTTTTATACCTTTATTCAAATATCTACTAAATCATTTCAATGAATATATCAAATTCTATTTTTAGGAGAGTTCAATTCAAAATAACTTTCAATAAACTTTATAAAATATTCTTTTCATAGTTTTGAATATTCTTCTAAGTTAGATTTTATAAAATTTAATATATCATCGGGTATATTTTCAAAACAAGCTAATATAATATTTATTCACGAATTATCTTGTACTAATGCAATATAAAAAGGATAACTGTTTTTATATACAATATTGGAATAAAATACATTTTTTTCATTTAAATCTCTCTCTAAAATAGATTTACATAAAATCCTAAATTGAAGTATCTTTTTATTATTATATTCATCTATTTTTCAGCAAAGAAAATTATACATCTTATAATTTTCTTTGTATAATTCTAATAAAAATTCAATACCCTGTCATAATTCAAAATCTTTAGTTTTTTTCATATCTAAGATTAAAAGTCTCATATTTATTGCAGTTGCCTTAAATCTAAAAAACATAGTTTTTAAAATAAAATTTTCAATTTTTACATTATCATTGATAACTTCTCAAAAATTCTGAATTTGGTCTGTAATATTATAATAGCCATCGTGACTTTGACAAAAAAGTTTTGTTTTTAAAGAGATTGGAGATTGTATTTCTTTTATATCTTTTATGCTTAATGGTTTAATAATATCTATATTTTTATCTATATTTTTCTGTAAATATTTATTTCAAAATAAATGTGAATCTATAGAACTTTCATTACAATTTTTAAATACACATAAAGTTTCTCCATTAGAAGATTTTCAAACTATATCTTTCCACAAAGCATCTACTAGATCTGGTACTAATTCTCATAATAAATTATGTGATTCATAATCATACTTATCTTGAATTTTAATTTCAAAGAAATTATTTAATTGTTTAAAGCAACAATCTGAATATTTTTTACCACTTCAACAACAACAATATTTTAAAATATTGTTTCATAATTCTGTTTTAACAATATTTATTATCTTGTTCATAATTAATTTTTTATTTTAGGTTCTATATTAATTATTAATTCTTCATCATTTCTTTCACTATCTCTCCGCTCATATGTATATAAATGATTAAAAATATTATATATAAAATTATTATCTTCTCATTCAAATCAATACTTATACATTCATTGAAAACTCCAATCATCACTTTTTTTAGTATATTTACTAATTAGTTTAAAACTATCTCAATCAAAATTTTCTATTATATTTAATTTGTTTCCTCTATTTCAATCTATAAAAAATAAATGATTTTTATCCATAAAAAGAGAATGTTTATCTTCTTTATAGACTTCAGTAAAAGTTTTTTTATCAAATCATTCTAAAATTTTTCATTTATGGTAAATAATATTTTTATCTTTTGAATAATATTCCCATCATAAAACTTGAAAACTATTAACATCACAGATATCCATTTTTTCTCATTCATAATAAACATTATTCTTGTCTTTTGAATAACCATAGTCTAAAACTTCAAATGTTTTTATATCTGCTCAATTTAATATTTTATCTTCATAATATACATTGTTCTTGTCTTTTGAATAATAACCTAAACTCTCAAATGTTTTTATATCTGCTCAATTTAATATTTTATTTTCATAATATACATTGTTCTTGTCTTTTGTTATGTAATTATTGATTTTTTCAAAACTTTCAGGATTAGCAAAATTTATTCTATCTTCCTTAAAATAAACTGAGTATTTATCTTTACTATAATTTCAAAATATATTTTGAATTGTTCAAGGGTCAGCTCATTTCAATAAATTAAATGTTTTATTATCTGAATTATAATAATATACATATTTTTCTGATTTAAAAATCTTGTTTCAATATCATCAATGATAAGATGATGAAAATATAGTAGGAATTTCAAATAAATGAGAATTAATTCAATTAACTAATATAAAACTATTATTATCTGCTATAAAATAGACAAAATTTTTATCTTGTACAAACTCTTTATTAATAACCTTAAAAGAATTAATATCTATTCAAGTTAAGATTTTATATTCTAATGGAAAATTTTTTTCTTTATAATTTTTATAAAAATAAATTATATATTTATCATCTTTAGCAAAATCTTCATTTATAATTTCAAAATAACTTGAATTAACTCAGTTTATTAAAGCATAAGTATTATTTTTTCTATAATAAACATTATTTTTATCTTTGACAAAATAGTTTATAAATTTAATGGATTCAATATCTAAATTATCTAATCATTCTATATTTCTCAAAAATTCATTAGAATATTCATAAAAATTATTATTATATATAATATATTTATCAATTACTTTTGTTTTTTCAGTATAAAATACACTACTTTTAAAAGGTGGGAAATGAGATTTTTCTCTCAAACAATATACATATTTACCATCCTCTGCAAAATAGTCATTTATAATGGTTAAATTATCTCACTCTGCTGTAGTAAATCTTTTTCAATCTTTATAAGAAAAGTTTTTATCTTTTGCATAATTATTTTTCATAATTTCAAAAGATCCAGCATGACATCATTCGATAATATAGAAGTTATCTGTATCAGATTCATAATATAAAACATCATTTTTAACTTTAATATATATTTCTCAGATTATTTCAATATCGCTTGGTGATAATTTTCTAAATTTGTTAATAGTTGTGCTGTCAGACCGACCATTACCTCAATCTTGATCTTGAAAAACTAAATCACTTTTATACTTTGAAAATAAACTAACTCAAAAACATTCATTATTAATATCCGTCTCTTCATCATTTTCGTTTTCTTCATAAGAACTATTTGCATAATCTCAATCATATTCTGGATAATAAGAACCATCATTTTCTGGTCAATCTCAATATTTTTCTTTATATTCATCTGCTCTTCATAATGTATTATAATATTTTTCTTCTTCCCAATAACTATCATCTGAATTATATACATAACTATAATAGAATACATTAGTTCCATCAGTATATAATCAAAAGCCTAATGATTCTAAAATAATACCATTTATATAAATAGTATTTTTATTTACTTCATATTTATTTCAATCATTATAATTATTTCCTCAATATTCCTCTCTCACCTCCTCAAATCTCTTCCTCAAAGTATCCTCATCATTTTTTATTTGATACCCATTTACAAGATGACACTCGTGATGACATCTTTCACAAATACTTACAATATCCTCTTCTCGTTCACTTCATCTTCTTTCATAAGATAAATGATGAACGGTAGTTGCTCGCTCTCCACAACATTCACAGTCTGGCTGTTCAGATAATTTAACTTGTTTTAATGCTTTCCAAGCATAAGATTCTAAATATTCTTTGTAATTATTTTCCATGAAACTTATATTAAAAACTATTTCAAATATTCTATCATATTTCAATTAAAAAGCAAATACCACAATTATTCACTTTTTCCTAACTTCACCCAAAAAAAAAACGGTTTCAAACCGTTTTTCAAGTATTCAAGAAAATGTGAGAAATTATTTACTAATGTTGAGAAAAAAGAGAAAATTTAAAAGAGAGACAAAAAATAGTCTTGACTCATAAACAAAGTTGTATTTTTATAGAATTGCTTGACGAGACAAGCTTGAACAAGTGAGGTAAATCCCTTTCCCAAAGGGAGATTTTTGAAAGTGCGGAGATGAGCACGAACCCATCCCCAAGCCCTTCCCGAGTTTTAGGGAAGGGAGACTTGATTGATGTTTTGCCTTACTCAATAGCTTTTTTGTAGGATTTCTTGAAGAAGTTGAAAGTTTTCACTCAAGCTTTTTGCAAGCTCCCCTTGCCCGAGAGACGATGGGAAAGGGACGGGGCTTATAGTTCAGAAAAGTGCGGAGGTGAGCACGAACCCATCCCCAAGCCCTTCCCGTTCCTTACCCTATCCCCAACCCTTCCCCTGAAACAGGAGAAGGGAGCAAAGCGGAAAATCGTATGTATCAATATTTATCCTTTTTCTTGCTCTTGCTCTTGTAGCTTGCTCTTCTTTTCCCGAGACCCTCCCCTATTTTAGGGGAGAAGGAGGGGTAAGGAATTTGAACAAGCAACAAGAAGGAAAAAATCTTGAAAATTTGCTACTTCCTATCAAGCCAGCAAATTTGGACTGCGAGGTTTTATGATGGGACTAAAAAATGAGTATCCCAAGCTCCCATCCATCTCATCAACCCAAGTATTGTAGAAACTGATTTTCACGCAAGTGCCCCCTTTTCCATCGTATGAAAATACCCTACCACTCCCCTCTCTGAGATTCTCTCTACGGTAGAAAATATTCTCTCGGGAAGCGAAAAACGTTTTGAAATTGATCTCTAAAAAAAATGCTCAGGAATCATGATCCCGAGCAAAGGGTGTGAGTGTAGGGTGAAAGATGCAAAGTTCAAATCTATTATGCTCAAAATTTAGTTCTTCACACAACGAACACTGAAACCGAAGGCACGACTATTACTATTGGCTACGTAGATATAACTGATTGCGAAGTCTAGACTGTAGACATTGCCTGAACTCGGACTACTTGACCAATAGTAGGCACCAGTGGACTGATTGAAGTAATAGCCATTAGCCCTACTACGACTTCAAGCAAAAGGTAATTTAAGTATGGTATCTATAAGCGAATTATAAGCCATACCATTGCTACAAGTAGTTCAAAGTATTGTATTACAAGCTGTTTGCCAATCCGTTTGACTTGGTACATGCCAACCACTTGGACATGGTCACTGTGGATTGAAGCCATTCCATCTCGTAGTATTACTCCCACTTCAAGCTTCATTTTGCCACCGATCTTGATAACTCAAATCTCAAAGTACAAAATCATTATGTCCTAAGAATCAGGTAAATGGTCCACTATAAGTTGATACAGTGGTTGAAGTATTTACAGGTTCATTTCTTCCCCATTGATAGTAATCTCACAACCAGGTAAGAGATGCATTACAATTTGAAGCAGATCAATTACAATTTGTTGGTTGAGTACTTCCATCCCGAACGGTAGTCGCTCAGAGATTCTTACATGACCATATTTGACCATTTCATAGTGAGATTTCTTCTATTCATACAGCACATTGGGTCTGTATAGGAGTATAATCTTTCCCATACAAAGCTACTCATATTGAGTCTACTTCATATCAAAGCTGGTTGGTATACGTCAGATAATTGGCTTTATAAAAATTTGCATCACTTGGTAAAGTGATTCCCG
>Ga0209373_10004942_pt1 | contig 11234 bp, 11 predicted proteins | sample Higcelweek5metaG_FD_187173 | JGI IMG/M metagenome (GOLD analysis project Ga0209373, IMG submission 187173) | Freshwater pond sediment microbial communities from the University of Edinburgh, under environmental carbon perturbations - High... | ecosystem: Environmental > Aquatic > Freshwater >... | reverse complement strand
GGGCTATGGCGCCATTGGCGGCCGCGTGGCCGAGCTGGCCAACGCCTTCGGCATGAACGTCATCGCCCACGCGCCGCATCCCAAGCCCTTGCCGCCTTACGGCCCCTTCGCCTTTGCGCCTTTGGACGATCTTTTCGCCTACTCCGACGTGGTGAGCCTGCACTGCCCGCTGACGCCGGAGAACGAGAACATGGTGAACGCCCGCCTGCTGGGGCTCATGAAGCCCACGGCATACTTGGTGAACACCGCGCGCGGGCAGCTGGTGGACGAGACCGCCCTGGCCGAGGCGCTCAAGGCCGGAACCCTCGCCGGGGCCGCCCTCGACGTTGTGCGCCGTGAGCCCATCCAGATGGACAACCCGCTGCTCTCTGCCCCAAACTGCCTCATCACGCCGCATGTGGCCTGGGCCAGCCGGGAGGCGCGCAGCCGGCTTCTGCGCACCGCCACCCAGAACCTCAGCGCGTTTTTGCTCGGCAAGCCGCAGAACGTCGTCAACGGAGTGGGCTAGCCGTGAAGCTTTAGGGGGGCGTTTACTCGGCCCGAATCGGTTGAATTGGGTTTGCGAAGACGCAACAGCCGACAGGGGGACCGGGAATATCCATGGAAACGCCGGATTGACTTTGATCCTTCAAGAAGGACTGGTGAGGCGGGTTGCGGCCGGAGAGCCACGAGGGCCGTGGGGCTAAATGGCACCGTGCCGGACCTGGAATGTTGACCGGGGTCTTTACACAGGCACGAAAGCTATGTCATTCGTGATATCTGTCAGTTATGGCATTTGTCGGTTGTGACATCCGCCCCTTTTGACCAATCTGGAGGAACGCCATGCGCAAATTTTCCCTCATCCTCGCCCTTGCCGCGCTGCTGGCCTTTGCCGGCAACGCCGCAGCCGCGGAATCCATCCTGGTGGGCACCACCACCAGCACCGCCGACACCGGCCTGCTCGACTATCTGGCGCCGAAAGTCTTGAAAGACACCGGGCTCGACATGCGCTGGATCGCCGTGGGCACGGGCAAGGCCCTGGAGCACGGCAAGAACTGCGACGTGGACATCCTGATGGTGCATGCCCCCGGCGCGGAGAAGAAATTCATCGCCGACGGCAACGGCGTGAGCCGCACGGAATTCATGTTCAACGACTTCGTGCTTGTCGGCCCGGCCAAGGACCCCGCCAAGATCAAGGGCAAGAGCGCGGCCGACGCGCTCAAGACCATCGCGGCCGCCAAGGCCTCCTTCGCCAGCCGCGGCGACGACTCCGGCACGGACAAGCTGGAGAAGGGCCTGTGGAAGAACGCCGGTCTCGCCCCGGACAAGGACCCCTGGTACATCCAGGTGGGCCAGGGCATGCTGGTGACCCTGCGCATGGCCGCCGAACGCGGCGCCTACACCATCACCGACCGCGGCACCTGGATCGCCTTTGAGGCCAAGGAGCACCACTCCGGCCTGGTGATCGTCTCCGAGGGCGACATGGCCCTGCGCAACCAGTACAGCATCATCCTGCTGCCGCCCAAGTGCTCCAAGATCAAGCACGAGGCGGCCAAGAAGCTGCAGGCCTGGTTCGTCTCCCCCGTGGGGCAGAAGGCCATTGCCGACTTCAAGGTCGAGGGCAAGCAGCTCTTCACGCCCAACGCGGGCCGCAGCGCGGCCAAGTAGGCCGGGAGGACAAGACAGGAAGTGGACTACTTCAGCGAAGGCCTGACCAGGGCTGTTGAACTGCTCCTGAGCCTGGACCCCGAGGCCTTCTCGGCGGTGTGGGCCACGGCGGTGGTGACGGCCCTGGCTCTGGCCGCGAGCCTGCTCATCGGATTGCCCCTGGGGTTCGCCCTGGGGCATTTCCGCTTTCCCGGCCGCCGCGTGGCGCGGCTGTTCGTGGACTGGATGCTTTCGCTGCCCACGGTGGTCATCGGGCTCATCGTCTACGCCATGTTCACCACGCGCGGGCCACTGGGCGAGTGGGGCCTGCTCTTCACCCTGCCGGGCATGGGCGTGGGCCTTACGCTGCTCGGCCTGCCCATCATCCTTTCCATGACCGCCACGGCTGTCGAGTCCACGGACGTGCGCCTGACCGAGACCGTGCTCTCCCTCGGCGCGGACAGGATGCAGCTGCTTTTCGCCACGCTTTCCGAGGCGCGCTTCGCCATGGCCTTGGCCGCAGCCTCGGCCTTTGGCCGCATCGTCTCCGAGGTCGGCATCGCCATGATGGTCGGCGGCAACATCAAGTGGCACACGCGCACCATAACCACGGCCATTGCGCTGGAGACCGGCAAGGGCGAGTTCGCCACGGGCATCGCCCTGGGCATCGTGCTCATGCTGGTGGCCCTGGTGGTGAATCTTTTGGTTGCGCTTCTGCGCAGAAGGGCCGTGGCATGAGCGCGCCGCTCTATCAGCTGCGCGGCGTGGAGGCCGTCTATGAGGGCAACGAGTGCGTGCTCCATGTGCCGCGGCTCGACATCGCCCGTGGCGAGATTTTGGGCCTGGCCGGGCACAACGGCAGCGGCAAGAGCACGCTGCTCAAGCTGCTGGGTTTTTTGCTGGAGGCCCGCGCGGGCAGCCTGACTTTTGATGGGGAGCTTGTGGACCGCGCCGCCCTGCGTTCCGCCGGGCACCTGCTGCGGCGCAAGGCCGTGCTGCAGGGGCAGGACACCTGCCTGCTCAAACGCAGCGTGGCCGCCAATGTCGCCTATGGCCTCAAGCTGCGCGGCCTGCCCGCGCCCAGAGAGCGCATCGCACGGGCGCTGGCCCTGGTGGGGCTCGACTATGCCCAGTACGGCGGCCGGCCCTGGATGCGGCTTTCCGGCGGGGAGGCCCGGCGCGTGGCGCTGGCGGCCCGGCTGGTCCTCGATCCTTTGGCCCTGCTGCTGGACGAGCCCACGAGCGGCCTTGACCGCGCCAGCACGGAGCATGTGAAGCGCGCCGTGTTGAGCGCGCGCGAAAACCACGGGGCCACCCTGGTCATCGTGAGCCACGACATGGGCTGGCTTTCGTCCTGCGCCGACAGGGTGCTGACCCTGGAAGAGGGGCGCATCGTCGGCGGATTGTAAGACGGTCTGCGGGAAAACGGCCGGATGTTTCAGTCCGCGCTGCTCCGCCTGAGCACAGGCAAGCGAACCGGGCAACCGCAGCCGGACACCCGCGCCGTTCAGCACTGGTCTGGCTACCCGGCCAAGCCTATCGGCCAAGCTTATCCAACCAAACGTATCCTGTCTGGCATATCCGGCCTGGCATATCCGGCCTGGCACGCCAGCCGGGCAGTCTCGCAGGCGAAGGGCCCGCCCCTAAAAGGCGGCCACCATGTCGTCGGAAAGGGCGCGGTACACATCGGCCACCAAAACAACGCCCAGGACCTTGCCGTTTTCCGCCACCACGGCCCAGCCGCGTTTTTTGCGCAAAAAAAGCTCCAGCACCACGGGCATGGGGTCGGTGGGCTTGAGCATGGGCACGTCGGGCTCCATGTGGCTGGAGAGCTCCGTGTGGGTGCAGGCGGCGCTGGCCCGGGCGAAGGTCCGGTCGAAGTCCGCCTCCTGCGCCATCTTGAGTTCGGGGTCGCGCAGCACGCATTCGTCCAGCGCGGCCATCACGTTCCAAACGGAGACGGCGCCCTTGAGCGCGCCCTCGCGGCTGCCGGATTTTCCCAGCACGAGCACCACGTTGTTCTCCGGCGTTTTCTTCTGGCTCTCGCGCAGCACGCGCACGGCCTCGGCCAGACTAGCGCTCTCATCCACGCTGGCGAAGTCTTCGCGCATCAAATCCCAGGCCCTTTTGCGAAACAGCATGCGGTACTCCTGATGTGTCTTCCGCCCAATTGAGGGATCAACGCCGGGCGGTTGCCGCTCCTATAGCGCGCCATACCGGCGCGAGGCAAGGGGATGCGGGCGGAAGGGCGCGCGCGCCGGGCCTTGACAATCCCCTTGCCAGACCGCACTCTGCGGAGCATGAAGCGTGTTTTGGCCCTTGCGGTCCTGCTGCTTGTTTTCGCCGCCGCGCCCGTCCGGGCCGAGATTCCCTTCGGACCTGGCGAAAAACTCAGCTATGATCTTTATTGGACCTTCATCCTGGCGGGCAGCGCCACGCTGGAGACCCTGGCCTCGGACCCGGTGGAAGGCCGCCCGGCGGTGCACTTTCGCGCCCTGGCGCAAAGCACGCCCTTTGTGGACAAGTTCTACAAGGTGCGCGACTCCATCGAATCCTGGGTGGACGCCGATGTGACCCGCGCCCTGCTGTACAAGAAGGACCAGAGCGAGGGCGACTACGTGCGGCACTATCTGGTGCGCTTCGACAAGAACGGCAACGTGGCCTACCGCTACAGCAAAGGCGCGCTGAAGAACGCGGTGATGATTCCCTTCGGCACCTTCGACCCCCTGTCCATGCTTTTCCTGTTCCGCACCAAGCAGCTGCACGTGGGCATGGAGTTCGCCGCGCCTGTTACGGACGGCGAGAAGAGCATCACCGGCACGGCCAAGGTGATTCGGCGCGAGACGATAAAAACAAAGGCGGGCGAGTTCGACACCCTGCTTGTGGAGCCCGACGTGCGCAATATCGGCGGCGTGTTCCGCAAGAGTCCGGACGCGACCCTTCAGGTCTGGATCACCAACGACGCCCGGCGCATTCCCGTGCGCGTGAAGAGCAAAGTCGTGGTGGGCCACTTCTCCATGGAACTCACAGGGTATGAACCCCCGAAAAACAAGGCGGCGCATTGAAAAATTCTCGTACCGGCAAATCCACCAAGGCTTCGCATCCCGGCTCCCGTCCCCACCGTCCCGCGCGCCAGGCTCCCAAGCCCGTGCGCGAGGCGCATCCGCTGGAAGGCAAGACCCTTGATCTGGCCATAGAGACCCTGGCCCTTGGCGGCGCTGGCGTGGCCCGGCTCACGGGCGACTGCGGCCTTGAGGGCGGCGCTGGCATGACCGTGTTCGTCGCCGGTGGTCTGCCCGGCTCAACGGTCACGGCGCGCATCACCAAGATGCACCGCCGCCACGCCGAGGCTCTGGTGGTGGAAGTCGTTACGCCCTCGCCCGACGCCGTGGCGCCGTTTTGTCCGCATTTCGGCGTTTGCGGCGGCTGCACGCTGCAAGGTCTGGCCCCGGCGCGCCAGCTGTACTGGAAAGAGCGCCAGATCGTGGACGCGCTGAAGCGCATTGGCCGCGTGGAGCCGGGCGCTGTGCTGCCCGCGGTGGCCGCGCCCAGCACCACGGCCTTCCGCAACAAGATGGAGTTCGCCTTCCAAGGCCTGGGCGCTGGTCTGCGCCTGGGGCTCTACAGCAAGGCCGACACCGGCCGCGTGTTCGATTTGACGGCTTGCCCGATCTTTCCCGCTGGCGGCTATGAGATTCTGGACGCCGTGCGCACGGCCTGCCGCGAGGCCGGGCTTTCGGCCTACGAGCGCCGCACGGGCCAGGGCCTGCTGCGCCATCTGGTGCTGCGCCACAGCGTGCACCAGGACAAGTACCTGGCGCAGCTCATCACCGCGCCCGTCCCGGCGGACAGCGCCCCGGCGCTGGCCATCCTGGCCTTTGGCGACGCGCTGTTGAAGCGCTTCCCCAACCTGACCGGCTTTGTCCACGCGGAGCGCGCCAAGGCCGACGGCTTGGCCCAGTCTGAGCGCACCCTGCTGGCCCTGGGCGAAAGCGCCCTCATCGAGACCCTTGAGGACGCGCGCTATTCCATCAGCGCCGACGCCTTTTTCCAGACCAGCACCGGCGGGGCGCTGGCGCTGTATTCCGCCGCGCGCGAGCTGGCGGACCTCGCCCCCACGGATGTGGTGTTCGACCTGTACTGCGGCGGCGGCGGCATCACGCTCTTCCTCGCGCCCGCTTGCGCGCGGGTGCTGGGGCTTGAGATGAACCCCTCGGCCGTGGCCGACGCCGAAGCCAACGCCAAGCGCAACAGCGTCGCCAACTGCCGCTTCCTGCGGGCGGACCTGACCGGCGAAAGCGCCGTGCCGGAGCGCTTGCCCGAGGGCTTCGCCAAGCCGGACGTGGTCGTGGTGGACCCCCCGCGAGAGGGGCTGGACGCGGGCGTGGCCTCCTGGCTCAACCGCGTGCGGCCTTCGCGGCTGGTGTATGTCTCCTGCAACCCGGCCACCCTGGCGCGCGACGCCGGGCTCTTGGCCGAGGGCTACACCCTGGCCAAAGTGCGCGCCGTGGACCTGTTCCCGCACACGGCCCATGCCGAATGCGTGGCCCTGTTCCAGCCTAAATAGCCATTATCCGGATGCGGGGGCGCTTTCGCCCCCACTTGCCGCCTGCGCGGAAGCGCGCTAGGCTTCCGCTGTAGTTATTACCCCCGGAGGGATGGAGCATGTCGGCCATAATCCGCAAAAGTCTGCTGCAACTGGTGTTTTCCGGCGCGTTTATGAAGCGCTGGAACGACCGTCTGCGCCCCATGGAGCTCATGGAGGTGGACAAGCAGGCGCACAAAATGATCGTGGCCTGGATGCTGCTCACCCGCATCACCGCGCACATGGACATGGATGAGCGCTTGGCCCTGGTGGAGGAAGTCGTCGAGGGCGGCATCTTCGACTATTTCTACCGCCTGGTCATCACGGACATAAAGCCGCCGGTGTTCTACAAGATAAAGGCCAACCGCGAGGACTACCAGAAGCTCACCCAGTGGGTTCTGCCGCAGCTTAAGCCCCGGCTGGCTCCCCTGGGGCAGGCCTTTTGGGACCGCATGACCGAGGCGCTCATGGAGCCGGAGGAGAAGACGCTCGCCCGGCGCATCCTCATGGCCGCGCACCTGTACGCCTCCTACTCCGAGTTCCGGGTGCTGAAGCCCCTGAATCCGCAGGACGAGGAGATGCCGGAGATTGAGGAGAGCTTCCGCACGCGGCTCAACGCCCTGACGGACATTCCCGGCGTGGCCGAGCTGCTGGCCGGGACCAGCGAGTTCAGCCGCTTCGCCGCGCGCGCGGGTCAGCTGCGTTTCCAGAAGCGCTGGTCGCAAACCCCCCGCGTGCCGGAAACCACCGTGCTGGGGCACATGTTCCTGGTCGCCACGTACTCCTGGTTCTTCAGCGTGGAGGCGGGCGCCTGCCAAGCCCGGCGGCAGAACAATTTTTTCACCGGCCTGTTCCACGACCTGCCGGAGCTTTTGACCCGCGACATCATTTCGCCCGTGAAAAGCGCGGACGCCTCCATAGGCGAACTCATCAAGCAGTATGAGAACCAGGAGCTGGAGCGCAAGATTCTCGGCCCGCTGAAGCGCGGCCAGTGCGAGGATCTTGCGGCGCGCCTGTCGTATCTGCTGGGCCTCGACGTCGGCTCGGAGTTCATCGCCACCGTGCGCGAGAACGGCGAGGTGCACAACGTCACCGAGGCCGACCTGCGCGGGCCCATGAACCGCGACGAACTGGACCCCAAGGATGGCCCCCTGCTCAAAATGTGCGACCGGCTGGCCGCGTTCATCGAGGCCGACACGGCGCTGCGCAACGGCATCAACAACGAGCAGCTGCATCAGGCCCGCTGGCGCATCCGCCAGATGTACGAGAACCGGCCCGAGGTCATGGGCATCCAGGTGGGCGCGCTTCTGGCGGACTTCGACTAGGGAACCATGCAGCAGCAGGACGACGCAACCCCCTCCCGGCCCCTGGCCCCCGGCCTCTACGTGGTGCCCACGCCCATCGGCAACGCGGGCGATCTTTCGCCGCGCGCGGCGGACGTGCTGTGCCGCGCCGACGTGGTGCTGGCCGAGGACACGCGTCGGGCCGGGTTGTTTTTTCACCGCCAGGGCCTGGTGCGCCAGGCCGGGCACTCCGGCTTCTTCAGCCTGCACGAGCACAATGAGGACGGCCGCATTCCCCAGGTCATGGAGATGATTCTGCAGGGGCAGGCCGTGGCGCTCATAAGCGACGCCGGAACCCCCGTGCTCTCCGACCCCGGCTACCGGCTGGTGCGCGCCTGCCGTCGGGGTGGGCTTTTCGTCACCTCCCTGCCCGGCCCCTTTGCCCCGGCCGTGGCGCTTTCTGCCTGCGGCCTGCCGCCCGCGCCCATGACCTTCCTGGGCTTTCTGCCCCGGCAGAAGGGCCAGGCGCAAAAGCTGCTCGCCCGCCACGCGGCCACGGGGGCGAGCTTGATCTTTTTCGAGCGCAAGGACCGGCTGGCCGCCACCCTGGCTTTGGCCGGGGGCGTGCTGGGCGATCGCGAGTTCGCCATCTGCCGGGAATTGACCAAGCAATACGAGGAGTTTATTTTGGGCCGCCTGGGCGCGCTTGCTGCAGTCAATCTGGACGTGCTGGGCGAGGTGACCGTGGTCATCGGACCGGAGGCGCTCGGCGGAGGGATTCTCCCCGGCGCGGAAGACGAAGCCGTTGATTCCGAGGCTTTGCTGGAAACGGCCCTGGCCGAGGAACGCGCGCGCGGAGGCAAACCTCGCGAGGTGGCCCGCCGCGTGGTGGAGCGCGTTGCCGCGTACATGCCCAGCCTGGGCGTGAAGGATGTTTATGAGCTGCTTAAGCGATAAGCCCACCAGCTGCGCCGCGTCGGCCGGTCCGTCGGCTGCTTCGGCGGCTGCTTCGGCGGCCGCCACATCGGCTGGTCGGCTGGCCGACTCGTTGGAGCGGGCCATCGCTCTGGCGCTGGAGAACCGCGCCCTGGATCAGGACGCCGTGCTGGCCGTGTGCGCCTGCACCGAGGCCGACCAGCCGCATTTGCTGGCGCGCCTGCTTTCCGGCGCGCGCGCCGTGCGCCGCAAGCACCTGGGCCAGGATCTTTCCCTCTGCGCCATCATCAACGCCAAGAGCGGCGCCTGCACCGAGGACTGCGCCTTCTGCGCCCAGTCCTCCCGGCACAAGACCGACAGCCCGCGCCACGCGTTCCTGGACCCGGAGGAGATAGCCCGCGCCGCAGCGGCCATGAAGGCGCGCGGAGCGGGGCGCTTCGGCATCGTGGCCAGCGGCCTGGCCCCCACCGAGGCCGAGTTCGAGAAGCTTTTATGGGCCGTTTCCCTGGTGCGCCAAGCTGGCCTCGCCGCGGATGTCTCCGTGGGCGTGCTGACGCGGGAGCGGCTGCTGCGCCTCAAGGAGGCCGGGCTTTCCGGCGTGCACCACAATCTTGAGGTGGCGAAGAGCTTTTTCCCGCAGATTTGCACCACCCACGACTACGAGGACGACGTTGAGGCCGTGCGCCTGGCCCTTGCCGAGGGGCTCTTCGTGTGCTCCGGCGGCATCTTCGGCCTGGGCGAGAGCTTTGCGCAGCGGGCCGAGCTGGCCCAGACCCTGCGTGAGCTGGGCGTCGGCAACGTGCCCATGAATTTCCTCATCCCCATTCCCGGCACGCGCATGGCTGACAGGCCGGTGCTTTCCCCGGCCGAGGCCCTGCACACCGTGGCGCTGTTCCGGCTCATGCTGCCTGCCGCGCACCTGCGCGTGTGCGGCGGCAGGGGCACGGTGTTCGGCTCTTCCGGCGGGCAGGGCCAGCGGGCGCTTTTCGATTCCGGCGCAAGCGGGCTCATGATCGGCGACTATCTGACCATCGCGGGCGCGCCGCCCGAGGCCGACCTCGAACTGGCGCGTGAAATGGGCTTTCACTTCGCGGGGCCGGAGGTTTAAGCCCATGACGCTTCGGGAAAAATTCTGGAGCGAGCGGGGCAAGGCCTATCTGCGCTGTTTTTTGCGAACGTATCTCGTGGGGGCGTCCATGAACCCGCGCGGGCTCATGAGCGTGGGCCTGCTGTACGCCATGCAGCCGGGGCTGTGGATCATCCACCGCGAGCCCAAGGCGCGGGAGCAGGCGCTCAAGCGCTATGCCCGGCACTTCAGCTCGCATCCCTTCTGGGTGCCGTGCCTGGTGGGCATTTTTCTGGCCGTGGAGGCCGACATAGCCGGGCGCAGGCTTCCGCCCGATGTGCTGCTGAAGATCAAGAACACGACCAGCTACACCCTTTCCGCCATTGGCGATTCGGTGTTCGCGGGCAGTCTTCTGATCTTCTGGGCGCTTTCCACCGCCTGCCTGCTGCTGCTTGGGCAGCGGACACTGCCCTTTGCCATGGGCCTTTTCTTTTTTCTTGGATTGCAAGGCTTCCGCGTGTACACTTTTCTTGGTGGCATCCGCAGAGGCTTCAGCTTTCTTTCAGAGTTGAAGCGCTGGGACCTCATCAACTGGGGCCGTCGCATCAAGTTCGTGAATGCGGCCCTTTTGCTGTGCCTGTGGGCGCTGCTGTTCCCCGCAGGGGACGCCGTGTCGTGGGGCTGGGGCATGGCCGCGCTGGCCCTTGCCGGGCTTCTTTCCATACGGCCCGTGCTGCCGCGCTGGGTGGTGGCGGGGGTTGTTCTAGCGGTTTTGACGGCCATTCCCTGGCTGATGCAGCGCGCCAGCGGCCTGCCCCCCGTGGGCATGCCGTGAGAAGAGAACCATGCCTGACGGACAAAGTGAACGGTTGGAGATCATGACTGAGACGAGCGGCACATCCGGATCCGAGGCGATCGCCGGAGAAGACTGCGTGCGGCAGGTGCTGGTGGCGAACCAGCTTGGCCTGCACGCACGGCCAGCCAGCCAGATAGCCCGGGAAGCCCAGGGCTTTGCCGCCAGCATCAGCTTGGTGGGCCAGGGGCAAACTGTGGACGCGAAGAGCATTCTGGACGTGCTGACCCTGGCCGCAGGGCCGGGCAGCACCATTGAAATACGCGCCAGCGGCGATGATGCCGAGGCGGCGGTGGAGAGGATTTCGCAACTTTTTGCCGCAAGGTTCGGGGAGAAATAGTGGCCAGAGCCATTGTTCGCGGCATTTCGGTGTCCACGGGCTTCGCCATAGGCAAGGCCGTGTTCGTCAACCGCAGGCACCACGCGGAGGTGCCCCGGCAGTCCATCGGCCCCGCCCTTGTGGAGGCCGAGGAGGAACGCCTGCGCCAAGCCTTCACCGCCGTGGAGGGCGACCTTGCCAGCGCGCGCGACCGCATCCCGGCCGAGCTGGCCGAGCACCGGCACATCCTCGAATCGCACCTGATGATTCTGAAGGACCCCAAGCTTTGCGGCGCGGCGGCCAAATACATCCGCGAACTTGGCGTCAACGCCGAGTGGGCGCTGGAAAAGGCCGTGGCCGAGCTGGAGAAGACCTTCGGCCTGCTGGACGATCTGTACATCCGCGAACGCTTGCAGGACGTGCGCGTCATGAGCGACCGCGTCATGGCCCGGCTGCTTGGCACCGTGCGCGAATTTCTGGCCGTGGAGGGCCGGGTCATCATCATGGCCCACGACCTGACCCCGGCCGACACGGTGATGCTCGAGGTGGGCAAGATCATGGGCTTC
>Ga0209373_10004941_pt1 | contig 11235 bp, 8 predicted proteins | sample Higcelweek5metaG_FD_187173 | JGI IMG/M metagenome (GOLD analysis project Ga0209373, IMG submission 187173) | Freshwater pond sediment microbial communities from the University of Edinburgh, under environmental carbon perturbations - High... | ecosystem: Environmental > Aquatic > Freshwater >... | reverse complement strand
AACCTGCCGCCGCTGTTCATCGCGGTAGACCAGGAAGGCGGCCGGGTGCAGCGGCTCAAGCCCGTTTACGGCTTCCCGGACTCTCCCGCCGCCGCCGAGCTTTGCCCGGACGACGCCCCCAGCCTGAACGGCGATGCCAGCCCGAACAACGCCCCCAGCCCGAACAACGCCCCCAGCCCGAACACCAATGCGCCCGCCAACGCGCCAGCCAATGCAGTCGGCGGCGCAGTCGTCGGTACAGTCACCGGTGCAGAGCCGGTCCTCGCCGCGAGCCCGGCCTTCAATGCAGGCCAGGCCACGGGCCGCATGCTGCGCGATGCGGGCCTGAACCTCGATTTCGCGCCCGTGTGCGACGTGAACGTGAACCCGCAGAATCCGGTCATCGGCGGCCTGGGCCGCAGCTTCGCAGCCGATCCGCTGCGCGCGGGCATGTGCGCGGCGTCCTTTGCGCGCGGGCTCAAAAGCCAGGGCGTGCTCACCGCGGCCAAGCATTTTCCCGGCCATGGCTCAAGCACCGCGGACAGCCACCGGGGCTTCACCGACGTCACCGAGACCTGGACCGAGACCGAGCTTTTGCCCTTTGCCGCGCTCATGCGCGAGAATCTGGCGGACATGGTCATGACCGCCCACGTGTACAACGCGCGCCTGGACCCCAAGTGCCCGGCCACCCTGTCGCGCGCGGTCATAACCGGCCTGCTGCGCGGCAAGCTGGGCTACTCCGGCGTGGTGGTGACCGACGACCTGCAGATGCGCGCCGTGACGAGCGCCTACGGCTTCAAGGAGGCCCTTGGGCTGGCGGTCAACGCCGGGGCCGATGTCTTGCTCATCGGCAACAACCTGGAGTATGATGACGCGATAGGAGAAAAGGCGCTGGACGCGCTCATGGGGCTGGTCGCGGAGGGCAAAGTCCCGGCCGCGCGCATCCGCGAATCCTACGCGCGCATCCTTGCGCTCAAAATGACGCTCCCGACCGCGCCGACGATTGCACCCGAGCCGGTCAGCACCCCGGCGCCCCAAGCCAAGAGCTCCGCGCTCAAGCCGATTGCCGACGCTTTGGCCGGGCAGTGAGGCAACACGTGAAGGACCAATCGTGAGCAGGCCCAGCAAGACCTCCGCCCCCGGCCGCCGTCCCGCTTCGCCGGACCAACGCCCGCGCACAGACGGACGCGGCGGCGCACGCGGCGATGCGGGCTTTCTGGCCGCGCCGCCCTGGACTCTGGCCGCGGCGGCCGTGGTGCTCGTGGCCGCGCTGTATGCGCGTGTGGCGGGCTTCGAGTTCGTGAACCTGGACGACTCCGTCTTCATCTTCGAAAACCAGCACGTCATGACCGGGCTCAGCTGGGAGAACATCCGCTGGGCCTTCAGCCTGAACGATCTCAACTACTGGCAGCCCCTCACGTGGCTCTCGTTGATGCTGGACAGCAGCCTGTATGAAAACTGGCCGGGCGGCTTCCACCTGACAAGCCTGGCCCTGCACTGCGCCAACGTGGCCCTGGTCTTCGGCCTTGTGCTGCGCTGGACCGGCCTCAAGTGGCCCGCGTTCGCGGTGGCCCTGCTCTTCGGCCTGCACCCCGCGCATGTGGAGTCCGTGGCCTGGGTCACGGAGCGCAAGGACGTGCTGTTCATGTTCTTCGGACTGCTCAGCCTGCACAGCTACACCGCCTACGCGCGCAAACAGGCCAAGGGACAAGGCGGCCTGCTTGATCTGTGGCCCGCGCTGCTGGCCTATGCCGCGAGCCTGGCCGCCAAGCCCATGCTGGTCACGCTGCCCGCCCTGCTCCTGCTGCTCGACTTCTGGCCCTTGGGGCGCTTCAAGCGGGAAGACGGCGCGCCCGCCCAGCCGGGCCTGCCCGCCCTGCTGCTGGAGAAGCTGCCCTTTCTGCTGCTCGCGGCGGCAATGGCCCTGCTCACGCTCTCCTCGCATCCCGCCAACTACGATTCCTTCAACCCAGGCCTGGGGCACAGGCTGGCCGTGGGCGCGGCCGCGTATGTGGACTACCTGCGGCTGCTGGTGTTCCCGGCGGGGCTTGCGGCGTTCTACCCCTATCCGCAGAGCATCCCCCTGGCCAAGCTCTGCGCGGCCCTGCTTCTTGTGCCGGGCATCGCCTGGGCCGCCCTGCGCCAGGCCCGCCGCCGCCCGTACCTGCTGGCCGGCTGGCTCTGGTTCATCGGCACCCTGACGCCGGTGCTCATCTCCCCCAAGGTGGGCATGCACACGCCCTACGCCGACCGCTGGACCTACTTCCCGTTCCTGGGCCTGTACCTGGCCCTGGCCCTGCTCGCGTGGGAGGGGCTCGCGCGCATGGGCGATGGAGCCCTGCGCAAGCGCCTGGCCTTAGCCGCAGCGGCCATCCTGCTGGCCGTGCTGGGCACCGTGTCCTCCCTGCAGCTGGGCTGGTGGCGCAACGCATCCAGCCTGTACGAGCGCGCCCTGGCCGTCACCGAGGACAATTACTTCATCATGAACAATTACGGCGTGCTGCGCATGCGCGCGGGCGACGGCGACGCGGCGGAGAAATGGTTCCGCAGGTCCATCACCGTGCGGCCGGGCTTCGGCAAGGCCCTGGGCAACCTCGGCATCCTCTACACGTCGCAGGGCAAGTTCGCCCTGGCCATGCAATTCTTCGCCAGCGCTTTGCAGGAAGACGAACGGCTCGGCGGCGAGGCCTACGAGGACCACTACGGCATAGGCTTCTGCCTGGCGCAGCTGGGCCGCTACGACGAAGCCAAGGAGCATTACCAGAAGGCCTTGCAGCTTCGGCCGGACTATCCGCAAGCGTACAACGACCTGGGCAACATCGCCCAGGCCCAGGGCCGGCGCGAGCAGGCCATAGGCTACTTCGAAAAGGCGCTGCGCCTTGACCCCGGTTATGTGGTGGCCCAAGGCAATCTGTCGCGGGCCAAGGCCGCTCCCTGACTCTCCCCCGGAGCCACCGCACCCGGCAACAGCACACAATGGCTTGGCAGAATAACGACCACTTCCATTCAACCCAGGAGATCCAATGTACCTCGTCCTCGTCAATTACGTGAAGCCCATGTCCGTCATCGATGAACTGCTGCCCGCCCACAGAAAGTTCCTGGAAGCCAATTACCAGTCCGGGCTGTTCCTGCTCTCCGGCCCGCGCGAGCCGCGCAACGGCGGCATCATCATGGCTCAGGCCGGCAGCCGCTGGGAGCTGGCCGCCGTGCTGGAGCAGGATCCCTTTGTCACCGAGGGCGCGGCCACCTATGAGATCATCGAGTTCAAGGCCACGCGCACGGGCAAGGCCATACGCTTCCTGCTCGACGGCGAATGCCAGCAGTAGCGCCTCGCCGGACGCAAAAAGGGCTGCGGTTCGTCGCCGCAGCCCTTGCTTGATGCCCTTTTATGAAGGCCGCTATTTCAAATTCGCAGCCACAAAGTCCCAGTTCACCAGCTTGTCCATGAAGGCGTTCACATAGTCCGCCCTGCGGTTCTGGTAGTCCAGATAGTAGGCGTGCTCCCACACATCCACCACCAGAAGCGGCGTTGCGCCGTGGGCCAGGGGCGTGTCGGCGTTGGACGTGACCACCACCTTGAGCTTGCCGCCCTCCTGCGCCAGCCAGCCCCAGCCGCTGCCGAACTGCCCCACCGAGGCGTCCACAAAGGCCTTGCGAAAGGCGTCGTACCCGCCGAAGGAACCCATGATGGCTTCCATCAGCTTGCCTTTGGGCATGCCGCCTCCGCCGGGCTTCATGCATTTCCAGTAAAAGGCGTGGTTGTAGGACTGGGCCGCGTTGTTGAACAGCCCGCCGCCCTTGGCCGCCGTGGCCTTGATGATGTCTTCCAAAGATTTGCCCTCAAGGCCGGAGCCCGGCAGCATCTTCTTCACGTTGCCCACATAGGCCGCGTGGTGCTTGCCGTAATGGAACTCCAGCGTGCGGGCGGAGATGACCGGGTCCAGCGCACCCATGGCGTAGGGCAGCGGAGCCTGGTCCAAGGACTCGGCCGCCAAGGCCGAGGAGAAGGGGAACAGCGTTGGGGCCAGCAGCCCCACCCCGGCAACTCCGGCCAAGGTCATGAATTCACGGCGGTTCAGTCCGGTCGCGGCGTCTTTGGTCTCACTCATGGGGCTCTCCTTATGGCTGGGGGTGAAGGTGGGAGTCATTGCTATTCTCTCCGCCCAAAAGCCCCGATCTGTCAAGCGGGCATCGGCTCCGTCCTCTCCCAGGGGCGCACGCGCCCGGTGAACAGCCCGGCCTTGGCCTTGATGTCCGCATGGGGACCGAAGACATAGGCCACATCGCCCGCCATGAGTTTCAGCGTGCCGTCCGGGTTGGCCATCACCTCGCCCTCGCGCCCCACGGCCACTACGGTCAGCCCGTGGGTCTTGCGCAGGTCGGCCTCGAGCAAAGTCTGGCCGTCGAGGATTGACCCCAGCTCCACGGTGAGGGCGCTGACGTCCATGCCGGGAAACTGCCGGTTCAAGGTGCAGAACGACTCGCCCCGCACCTCGGTGCTGCGCAGCATCTCGTAGCCCTCGGAGCGCACCTCCTCGGTGAAGCGCTCAATGTCGCCGCGCGGCACCAGGTAGCGCATCATCACCCGGGTGAAAATCTCCACGCTGGTCTCGAACTCCTCGGGAATGACATCGCTTGCGCCAAGCTCCACCAAGGGCTCTATCTCGCTCAAAAAACGCGTGCGCGTGATGATGTGCAGACTGGGGTTCATCTTGCGCGCGGCGTCGGTGATGCCCCGCACGGAAACGGGGTCGCTGACGACCACGGCCAGCACACGGGCCTCCGGCACGCCGACGTATTCCAGCACCGCGGTCTGGCTGGCGTCGCCGTAGATGATGGGCTCGCCCGCGGCCGCGCTGGTGCGCACAGTGTCCGGGTTCATCTCCACCACGCGGTAGGCGATGCCGAAGCTTTTGGCCGCGCGCGCCAGGTGCTTGCCGCCCACGCCGAAGCCCACAATGACCAGATGGTCCGCCACGCAGGCGTGGCCGGAGCAGGCGGCGTCCATCTCCTGTTCAAAGGGGCGCTTGCGCATGCGCGAGAAGAACGGCAGCCCGCGCACCCAGTCCGCCACCCGCGGCGAAAGCCCGATGAGCGGCGGGGTGAGGGCCATGGTCATGATGCTGGCGGCCAGGAACAGCTGGTAGTCCTCGGCGTCCATGAGCCCGTGGGTGAGCCCCACCTTGGCCAGCACGAAGGAAAACTCGCCCACCTGGCACAGCGCCAGGCCGACCATGACCGCCGGCCGCACGGGAAAGCCCAGCAGGAAGGCGGCCAGCGCCACCATGAGGGCCTTGAGCACCAGCACCGCGCCCGTGGCCCCAATGACCGGCGGCAGGTGGTTCACCAGATAGTTCACGTCGAGCAGCATGCCGACGGAGATGAAGAACAGGCTGGTGAACACGTCGCGGAAGGGCATGATGCCCTCCAGCGCGCTCAGGCTGTACTCGGACTCCGAGATGATGAGCCCGGCCAGAAACGCGCCCAGGGAAAGCGACAGCCCCACCTGCGAGGTGAGAAAGGCCGTGGCCAGGCACATGGCCAGGGTGCTGATGAGAAACAGCTCGCGGCTGCGCGTTTGCACGATGCGGTGCAGCAGCGGCGGCACCACCTTGCGCGCCAGGAAAAACACCAGCCCGACCATGCCGATGCCCTTCACCGTGGGCCACAGGAACGACAGGCCGGAGCCGCCCTCCCCGCCCATGCCACCGGCCAGGAAGGGGATGACGAGCATCATGGGCACAACGGCGAGGTCCTGAAAAATGAGGATGGACAGGCTGATGCGGCCGTGGACCGAGTCCATCTCCGCGCGCTGCTGCAAAATTTTGAGCACAATGGCCGTGGACGACAGCGCGGCCAGAAAGCCGATGAAGACCGAGTGCGAGACGCTCTGCCCCAGGCCGTAGGCCAGGGCGCCAAAGGCGGCGATGGTGAACAGCACCTGCCCGCCGCCGCCAAGCATCACGCTCTTCTTCAGGCGCACCAGCTCGCCGATGGAAAGCTCCAGGCCGATGGTGAACAGCAGCAGCACCACGCCCACCTCGGCCATGACCTCGACCTCGTGCACGGCGCTGACAAGCCCCAGGCCGTAAGGCCCGGCCAGCACGCCGGTAATGAGGAAACCCACGATGGGCGGTATGCGCACCTTGTGGCACGAGTAGATGACGGCCACGGAAAGGCCGAAGACAGTGAGTATTTGCGAGAAGAGTGTCAGATCCATCGTTCTTATGTGGACGATCAATCCCAAGAGGTCAATACGCAGGCGGTGTTCGGGCGTGCTTCAAACAAAAAGGGGAGCCTGCGGCCCCCCTTCATTTGCGTGCCCAGACGGGCTTTGAGTCTTCTTAGCCCTTAATGGTGGGGCACACGGACAGGGCCTCGTCGATGCACTCCTGGGGCAGCTCGTAGTTGGTCAGCTCGCCGCGCAAAAAGGCGTCGTAGCTGGCCAGGTCGAGCATGCCGTGGCCGGAGTACAGGAAGACCACGCAGGAGCCGGGCTTGGCCTCCTTGGCGATCTCGATGGCGCTCTTGATGGCGTGGGAGGTTTCGGGCGCGGGCAAAAAGCCCTCGGTCTTGAGGAACAGCTGCGCGGCCTCGAAGCACTCGCCTTGGTAATAGGCGCGCGCGTCCACCAGGCCCTCGGCCATGAGGTTGCACACGATGGGCGCGTCGCCGTGGTAGCGCAGGCCGCCCGCGTGGATGGGCGCGGGCATGAAGGCGTGGCCAAGGGTGTGCATCTTCATCAGCGGGGTCAGCCGGGCCATGTCGCCGTAGTCGTAGCGGTAGGCGCCGCGCGTCAGGCTCGGGCAGGCCTTGGGCTCCGCGGCCACGAAGGTGATGTTCTCTCCCGCCAGCTTGCGCGGCAAGAACGGCAGCACCAGCCCGCCGAAGTTCGAGCCGCCGCCCACGCAGCCGATGAGATAGTCGGGCTTCTCGCCCGCCATTTTCAGCTGCAGCTCCGTCTCCAGGCCCACAATGGACTGGTGCAGCAGCACGTGGTTCAGCACGCTGCCCAGGGTGTACTTGGTGTCGTCGTGGGTGGCGGCGTCCTCCACGGCCTCGCTGATGGCCAGGCCGAGGCTGCCCTTGCAGCCGGGGTCCTTGGCCAGCATGGCGCGTCCAGCGTTGGTCTGCTCGGAGGGCGAGGGGAAGATCTCGCCGCCATAGGCGTTGATGAGGATCTTGCGGTAGGGCTTCTGCTCGTAGCTCACCCTGACCATGTAGACCGTGCACTGCATGTCGAACATGCTGCACGCGAAGGAGAGCGCCGTGCCCCACTGGCCCGCGCCAGTCTCGGTGGAGAGCCTGCGCACGCCCTCGCGCTTGTTGTAGAACACCTGGGGCACGCTGGTGTTGGTCTTGTGCGAGCCCGACGGCGAAACGGATTCGTTCTTGTAATAGATGCGGCACTTGGAGCCGATGGCCTCCTCCAGCCGTTTGGCGCGCACCAGCGGCGTGGGGCGGAACAGGCGGTAAATATCCTTCACCTCTTCGGGAATCTCGATGAAGCGCTTGGGGCTCATCTCCTGCTCAATGAGCGATTCCGGAAAGATGACGGACAGCTTGTCCGGGGTCATTATCTCGTGGGTCTGCGGGTCCAGGGGTGGGGCCAGCGGGGTGGGCAGGTCCGGCAGGGCGTTGTACCAGGCGCTCGGCATCTCGTTCTGGGGCAGGTTGATTCTGGTTTCCATCCGTGTCCTCCTCGGAAGTGTCTTCCGTCGCAGAGTGTTTGAGCCCGCAGCCAGGAACCGTCCCCCTCACGCATCCAGCGCAAAAAAAGGGCCACGGTCCTATGAAGTCCGCGGCCCTTGAGTAGAGCATCCGTCAAGCCGGCGGCTTCATTGCCTATGCCACCAGCGCCACCAGCCCTTGCTGGAAATATGAGCAATACTTTTACGCATGATTTGTGGGTACTTGACCCGGCCGCAATTGTCAAGACGCCGGGGCGGCGCCTTGGTCCCGCCGGGGCCGCGGGCACTTGCCTTGCAGCCGAAGCCCGGCTATCAGGGGTGGCACGCGGACGCCGCAGCGATACGGCGCGGGACCGCGAATTTTGTTCGGGAGGCATCATGGTGGAAAAGGTCGTTTATTTTATTGAGGGCGACGGCATCGGCCCCGAGGTTTGGGCGGCTGGCCGTCCCGTCCTTGAGGCGGCGATCAAGAAGGCCTACGGCGATTCCAAGAAGCTCGTGTGGAAGGAGCTTTTGGCGGGCGAAAAGGCCCTGCGCGAAACGGGAGAAAACCTGCCCCAGGCCACGCTGGACGCGCTCAAGGGCGCGGAGCTGGCCATGAAGGGCCCGCTGGGCACGCCGGTGGGCAAGGGCTTCCGCAGCCTCAACGTCACCCTGCGCCAGATGTTCGACCTTTACGCCTGCATCCGCCCCATCAAGTACTTCCCCGGCATCGAGAGCCCCGTGAAGCACCCCGAGCGCGTGGACATGGTCATCTTCCGCGAGAACACCGAGGACGTGTACGCGGGCATCGAGTGGGCCGCGGGCACGCCCGAGGCCAAGCGCGTGGTGGCCTTCCTGCGCGATGAAATGGGCGCCAAGCTCACCGACGATTGCGCCATCGGCATCAAGCCCATGACGGAAAAGGGCTGCAAGCGCCTGGCCCGGCGCGCGGTGAAGTTCGCCATCGACCAGAAGCGCGGCAGCGTCACCCTGGTGCACAAGGGCAACATCATGAAGTACACCGAGGGCGGGTTCCGCGCCTGGGGCTACGAGATGGCCGCGGCCGAGTTCGGCGAGTTCACCATGACCGAGGCCGAGGCCGCCGAAGGCATGAAGAAGCCCGTGGTCATCAACGACCGCATCGCCGACGCCATGTTCCAGGAGGCGCTCATCCGCCCCGAAAAATACAGCGTGGTGGCCACCACCAACCTGAACGGCGACTACATCTCCGACGCGCTGGCCGCGCAGGTGGGCGGGCTTGGCCTGGCACCTGGCGTGAACATGAGCGACACCCTGGCCTTTTTCGAGGCCACCCACGGCACCGCCCCGACCATTGCCGGCAAGGACATGGCCAACCCCGGCAGCCTCATCCTCTCCGGCACCATGATGCTGGAGCACCTGGGCTGGTTTGAGGCCGCCCAGCTGGTGCACGGCGCAGTGGCCAAGGCCATCGCCGCGCGCAAGGTCACCGTGGACCTGGCCAGCCAGATCGAGGGCGCCAAGGCCGTGGGCTGCAAGGAGTTCGGCGAGATTCTGCAGGCCAACCTGTAGGAATTCGCGGAAGGGATTCCATCACAAGGACGAGACTGCGGGCCGTCCGCCCCTGTTCCCGGTTCGCCGGGCCGGGCGGGCGGCTCTTTTTTACGGCGTGGGGCTCAGGGTGCTCCCGGTCGGCAGCACGACGGTCCACATCATTTCCGGCCCGTTCCGGGCGGCGTTCAGAAGAACGCTCACCTGGGCCAGCACCAGCTCGGCCTCGCGGTGCAGCGCAGTGGCCAGGGACTGCGCCAGGGCCCGGTCGTCGCGCTTGACGGCGTCGCCCACGGCCTTGGCCAGCTCGCTCATGGCATAGGCGCGCACCGCACCGCAGATGTTCACCAGCGAATGCAGCACCGTGCGCGTGTCACTCTCGTTCCAGGCGGCCAGGTGCGCCTCCAGCTGCTCCAAACGCTCCGCCGCCTGCACCTGGAACAGCGCAAGCATCTGGGCCAGCACGTCCTCGCTGCCTTCAAAAGCCTCTTCCAGGCTCGCCAACTGGATACCGGAAACATTGACCTCGCCCATCATCATGCACCGCCAAATCGCAGAAGTTCGATACTCCATCCTCCATACGTATCCTTACCACTGGCCGCAAGAGGAACTTGGAAAAAACATCGGGTCCAGACGCTGCGTTTGACCCTCCTGGGTTGCATCCAATCCAAGCAGCAGGTAGGTTGTGCGGAGCAGGACTCTTCCCTGCACAACCAGGAAGGACACACACATGCTCGTTGACGACCAAGCCTCCGCGCGGCTGCTGCACGCAAAATTCGACGAAATCCGCTCCCAAAGCATCCTGCCCGAAGAACTCATCGCCCTTGTGGAACGGGTGCTGCCGCTGCAGAACCAGGCCCAGGCCAAAGCCCGCGTCGAACTGCCGGACGCCGCCGCCTGCGCCAGCCCGGAAGCCATGTTCGCGGGCAGCCCGCTGCTGCTGCGCCAAAATTTCCCCTTCGACATGGACCAGGCCCTGAGCCTCATGCCCCTCTTGCTGGACGCGCTCCGCGCCTCCGGGGGCGAGGCCGCCAACGCCGCCGAGACCCTGCGCACGGCCATGACCTCGGGCGAGCTCGACCCGGCCCAGGCCCTGCGGGCCCTGGCGGGTGGCGACGACACCCTGTTCGCAGCCTGGCGCGCGCGGCTGCCCGGCAGCCCTAGGGCGCTGGACTTCCTCGTCACCTCCGCCCTCTCGCCCAGCCTGGCCGCCGCGGCGCAACTGCTGGCCCCGCGCCTGCCGGAAAACCTGCCCCACGACCACGGGCACTGCCCGCTGTGCGGCAGCCTGCCCTACATCTCGCTGCTGCGAGAAAAAGAGGGCAAGCGCCACGGCGTGTGCTCCTTCTGCGGATTCGAACACCGTGTGCGGCGCATCGCCTGCCCCTTCTGCGACGAGGACGACCAGAACAAGCTGAAGCTGTTCCGCGTGGCCGAATACCCCGGCGTGCGCGTGGACGTGTGCGAGACCTGCCGCATGTACGTCAAGACGCTGGACTTCCGCGAACTGGACAAGGGGACCCTGCCCGCCCTGGACGACATGGCCAGCGTAGCCTTGGACGTGCTGGCCCAACAGCAGGGCTACAAGCGGCCCACTCTCTCGGCCTGGGGTTTCTAGCCCCTCTCGGTCCTCCTTCCGGTCCCCCTCTTTCCAACCGGTCCGCTCTATCGTACCAGAACCGGATGGAAAAGGCGGGGGAACAAACGATGGAACGGCGCATCGCGCACATCGACATGGACGCGTTCTTCGCCTCGGTGGAACAGCTGGACCACCCGGAATGGCGCGGCAAGCCTCTGGCCGTGGGCGATGGTCCGCGCTCCGTGGTTTCCGCCGCGTCCTATGAAATCCGCGCCTTTGGCGTGCACTCGGCCATGCCCGTGCTCCAGGCCAAAAAACTCTGCCCCCACGGACTGTTCGTGCCCGTGCGCATGTGGCGCTACAAGGAGTTCTCGCGCCGGGTCATGGCGGTGCTGCAACGCTTTTCGCCCCTGGTGGAGCAGGCCAGCGTGGACGAGGCCTACCTGGACGCCACGGGTTTGGAGCGCCTCTTCG
>Ga0209373_10004940_pt1 | contig 11235 bp, 7 predicted proteins | sample Higcelweek5metaG_FD_187173 | JGI IMG/M metagenome (GOLD analysis project Ga0209373, IMG submission 187173) | Freshwater pond sediment microbial communities from the University of Edinburgh, under environmental carbon perturbations - High... | ecosystem: Environmental > Aquatic > Freshwater >... | reverse complement strand
AGCCATGAACTTCATCCGGGGACGATCGATCACCCAAACGTACTTGATTATTGATGAGGCTCAGAATCTGACTCCGCGGCAGGTCAAAGGAATAATAACAAGAGTCGGTATAGGAACCAAGGTAATTCTGCTTGGTGACCCTGAGCAGATTGACCATCCGCTTCTGGACGCACGGACAAACGGGCTTAGCTACGCCGCCGAGAAAATGAAAGACAGTCCGTTATGCTGGCAGATCACCATGGAAACGGATGAATGTGAACGGTCGGAATTGGCGTGGGATGCTTCGCAAAGGATGTAAGGTGTTCTCGTAATTTTGGGAGACCAAACAGAATCCTGGAGGAGAAACAGAAAGCACAAGTTTCCCATATACGATTTATACGGTTGAAATCAACCAAGTATATAAGGGCAATAAAATCATAGGCAACGACAGAAACAAAATTATCCTTGATCTGAAAGATTTGGAGTAACGAACCCTCTTTTCGATCCGAGAAGAACAGTCCACTATAGTTACTTTTAATTTTTCATAAAAAAGACCAACGTTTATTGGCCTATAATTGTATTTTCTCAGTAAGCGTCCGACAACCGACGTATTGACAATAAGAAAAAAGCGGTATTAACCGCTCAATTCGCTTTGCACTGTGTTTGCATAAATGGACTCCAGGGCATCAGGTTCTGCATGGTTTTCTCATCTGTCCGGAACTTGCTTCCGGGAATAATGAGCAGGAGACACTGGAGATAATGGAAGGGATCCAGGTTATTTGCCTTTGCCGTTTCAATAAGAGAATAGACGCAAGCGCTGGCGTCAGCGCCTTTCGGAGATCCTGCAAACTCCCAGTTTTTTCTTCCAACCGCAAATGGGCGAACGCTGTTCTCGGCCAAATTGTTCGAGATCGCACAGTGACCGTCTTCCAGATACATCTCCAATAACGGCTGGTTGTCTTTGGCATATGAAAGCGCCGTCCCTAACTTGCCCTTGGGCAATACATCGGCGCGGACGGAATCGATCCATTTCCAGAACGCGTCAAGAACAGGGCGTTCCTTTTCCAAACGTGCTTTTTTACGGTCTTCCGGATTGAGAGTGCTGAATTTCCGCTCCCATTCAAATAGCTTGTTGCAAAAACTAAAACCAATTTGGGCAAGAGACATATCGCTGTCTATGTCCGTCTTGGAAATGGCGTCCCGGAATCGTCTCCGGACATGGGCCCAGCATAAACATCGTTTTACGGCAGCTACACGATTGTAGCCTGCGTAGTCATCGGTGTGGAGATACCCGCTAAACCCGTCAAGCAGCTGCTGTGCTTCCATTCCGGCTCGGCTCGGGGCGTAATGGAAAACGCGCATCGGATGGTCACTGTAAGACTGGTTTGCAAGAACCCACATGTAGGATTTTGTTGTGTTCTTTTTATTCGGTTCGCGTAATACTTGAACCGGGGTCTCGTCGGCATGAAGATACTTTTCCTTTAGCAATTCCCTGTACATATACGCAACAACAGGGCTCAGCCATTTGTTTAATATAGTCTAGAAATACCGGAAAAAATCATCTCCAAGTCCGGAAAAAATCATGAGAAAATCCCGGGAGAAATCATGATAAAAAGGGACAGTTGAAAGACTGTTCCTCAACCAATATCCTTTGTTGAAGGACGAACAACAGCAAAGGAGGATAAGGAGAAGTGATCAACATGTCCCAAATCAATGATATCAGAGAAGCGTACGCCGAAACAGGGAAAGTAGCGGTGGTGGCGCGAAAATTTCAGGTAGACGAGAAAACCGTGAGAAAGTATATCCGCAAGGAGGATTTTTCTCCGCGACCACCGATTCCAGAGGAGCGTGAGTCAAGGCTGGATCCATATAAAGCACAGATCCGGGAGTGGTTGGAAGCGGACAATAACGTATGGCACAAGCAACGGCATACGGCACAGCGGATTCATGACCGTCTCAAAGATGAGCACCCGGAGTTTGACCTTTCCTACCCGACGGTCCAGCGTTTTGTGAAGGCCTATAAGGTGCAGACACAGAAGGCGAAAACGTTCCAGGAATTGGTCTGGCATCCCGGTGAAGCCCAGGTCGATTTTGGCGAGTCCGACTTTTACGAGCGAGGCAGTCTGGTTCGAAAGAAATATCTGACCGTCTCGTTTCCTTACAGTAACGATGGATTCAGCCAGATCTTCGGCGGAGAGACAAGTGAATGTGTCTGTCAAGGACTTAAGGATATCTTTGCTTATATCGGCGGCGTGCCCAGCGTACTGGTCTTCGATAACGCCACGGGTGTAGGACATCGAATAGGCGGGGAAATCCGCGAAGCTCAGCTGTTTCAGCAGATGAGAGCGCATTACGGATTCATCGCACGGTTTTGCAATCCGAACGCCGGGCATGAGAAAGGGCACGTCGAAAACAAGGTAGGTTACAATCGCCGCAACTTGTTTGTTCCGGTACCGAGCTTCGACTGCGTGGAAACATATAACCGAGGTTTGTTGGATGCACATAAGATAAAGGCGGATGAATGGCACTATAAGAAGGGACAGCGGATATCCGACTTGTTTGAGGAAGATCGCCGGGCCCTGAAGCGGCTTCCGGATCACCCATTCAATGTCTGTCGATTCGTGTATATCGACGCTGACAGCTACGGGAAAGTGAGACTCGATGACAGGCATTACTATTCAACTTGCCCGGAGTTTGGCGGTACGGAAGTGCTGGTTGGAATTAAGGCACACCACATCGAAATCTATGATGAAAGCGGTGCGTTGACCGTGGTTCACAGTCGACGATTCGGTGCGGAGCGAACCGATAGCCTTGATTACCGGACATCGCTCGCTACACTAACCAAGAACATCGGTGCATGGCGTAACAGCGGGGTTCGGGAGATAATTCCTGACAAACTGCGAAAGAGCATGGATGATTTGTGTCACGAAGATTTGCGGCAGACCGTACGAACGCTGTCGCAACTGACTCGCAACTACTCATTTGAAACAGCCGTTAAAGCCTTGGAAGCAGGTTTTGCTGCCAATCGGACCCACTTCTCCGATGCGGCTGTACTGGCGGCTCGGATGATGAGCTACGGTCTGGATACACCCCCGGAGAAGGGCCCGGATCTGAACGGTTACGATCAGTTGCTGAGGACGGAGGTGATGACGTGATTACCCCTAAAGAGCGAGAGGAAGTCCGCAGTCGCATCTCCGAAGCTTGCCGTCGTCTGATCCTGTCTCAACACATGGTGGAACTATGTGAGCAGGAAGCCACGCCTAAACAGGAAGATTTTCTAGCCTATGTTCTGGAACAGGAAATCCAAAAACGCGAGCAGAACCGGCGTGCTCGTCAACTCAGCCGGGCTTGTTTTCCGGTTCTGAAAAGCTTTCAAGGATACGAGTACGGTGCAATCCGGTTTCCACCTTCTTTGACGCGAGAAGACCTGTTAAGCTGCCGATTTATCGGTGAGAAGAAGAATTTGATTCTCTTCGGACCTGTCGGCATTGGCAAGACCCATCTTGCGATTGCACTCGGTGCCAAGGCCTGTGAAATGGGCATGAATGTTCGCTTCACCACCGTAACCGAATTGGTTTTGAAATTAGGTGAAGCTCACCGCTCCGGAAAGCTCGAGAGACTGGTTCGCGATTTGCTGCAGCTTGATCTTCTCATTCTTGACGAATGGGGATATGTACCGATTGACAAGGAAGGATCGCAATTGCTATTCCGCGTTGTTGCCGATAGCTATGAGAGTAAAAGTCTGATTTTGACGACAAATTTGGAGTTCTCAAAGTGGGGAGGTATATTCACCGATGAACAGATGGCAGCCGCCATGATTGACCGCCTGATACACCACGGTCATCTCTTGATTTTTGAAGGTCAGAGCTACCGTATGACACATGCTCTTATGCGGCAGACTGCTGGAACCAAGTCATGATTTTTCCCGGGAAGATCTTTGATAAAACCCGGGAATTCCTGATGATTTTTTCCGGGAATTTCTATTGACATAACACATATGGTCTGTTAACAATACTTCAGGAACTCCTCCAAAGTATTCAAATGCGTTCACGCAGCAACGTTGCAGACTACTCAGATCACAGCGATTGCAGAACTCGATATAGCGAACTCGGCTGAATCCCAGAACCATGACAAAGCAAGCAACTTTCCGGACTCTGTTGTGCGGGTCAAGATACTTACAGATCCCCCAATCCATTTGTACCTGGCTGCCTGCTTTTGTTTCATATCGACGTACAGCAGGCCCTTCTTTAATCGTTACAGGGCGCAGCGGTTTTAAGTAATCTTTCAAAATGCTGATCTTTCCATCAAACCCTTTTTCTAATATTCGCTCATAAATGACAACTGCGTTATAAATTCCCAGCGATAGGAACTCTTCGATCTCGGACTTATAGGGATCCAGTTTAGAAGCGCGTTTTGTTCCTTTCCGTCGATCTTCCTGTTCTCCTTCCTTCAAGTATTTCTTGACCGTATTGCGACTCATGTTCATCTCTCGAGCTACCTGAGATATCGTCTTGTCTTGCAATTTGACCTGTTCTCGTACCATAATAGCTATGCCACACTCCTTCATGCTTACCCTCCATTTATTAACTGTCGATAGTCAACACTGTAGGGCATGTGAGGGAGGGTGGTCAATTTTATTCCGGCTACTCCTGGTCAATTATCGTCCGGCGTCCATGGTCAATTTTAATCCGGCGGTCACATTATTCCCGGAAGCAAGTTCCGGACAGATGAGAAAACCATGCAGAACCTGATGCCCTGGAGTCCGTTTATGCAGACACAGTGCAAAGCGAATTGAGCGGTTGATGCCGCTTTTTTCTTATCGTCAATACGTCGGTTGTCGGACGCTTACGATTTTCCACTCCTTCAATTCGAATGATGATTCTTTCTTCAGTAAAACTGAAAGCAGAGATCACTACTTTCGTCGGTAAGATTATGCCGAATTCATCCAGAAGCAATGCGGTTTCGCTTTACTGATATCTTCGGAGATTTTCGGTTTTGAGGCTTCTACATAGTTGTATATACTAATCACCACTGTCAAACATAGTAATAGCACGGCAATTAGGCCAATAATTGAGATAACAATCACTCTAGTTCTTTTCTCAATAACTTCTCTTGTTAGTTAAGACGAATATATCGCTGACCTTACTCCTTAATCAGCTCGTACTTGATCTTATTCGCCTCCGCGTAGGCTTGCGCGTAGGAGCCTTCGTTGCAGTGGATGACTAGGGTGTCTCTATTGGGAAATGCATTATCGCCAATACTCGTCACACCTTCAGGGATTTCGATCTCTTGAAGTGATGAGCATCCGGAAAATGCACGGTCGCTGATCGTTCTTACATTGCCGGAAATCGTTACGCTGTTAAGCTCCTTACATCCCTCAAACGCGCTAATCCCAATATCCTCCACCGAGTCGGGGACGATAAAATCCCCCTCTCTTCCACCAGGATAAGCAATAATTTTATCCAAATTTTTCGTGTATAGGATTCCATCTACACTCGAAAATTCGCTATTTTCGGGAGACACGTTGATCTCGGTTAATTGGGAGCAATACGAGAACGGATTCTCGTCGATGCTTGTAAGACTAGCAGGTAATGTGACACTCGTCAGTGATTTAGAGAACTTAAAAACCCCACTGCCAATGCTCGTCACGCCCTCCGAAATCGTAACAGTCTGTAGCGACCAGCTTTCTGAGAAAGCACCGTCCCCGATACTCCTCACACTCCCTGGTATCGTGACGCTCGTCAGCTGCGAATTCTCATGAAATGCGAACGCATCGATCTGTGTTACGGGCTTCCCCTCTATTACGGATGGAATCACGATGTCTTTTTCCAAGTCATTCTTGAAGAGGCTATATTTCACAATCGTAATCTCACCGTTATCTACTTTATATGAGTAACCATCGAAGTAATTGAATTGGAAACAATTAAACACGCTCGTGCTCGAATTCGGAGGTGTTTCCGATTGACTAAGGAAGAAAGCAGAGATTATCAGACTCAGAAGGAAGAATATTGAGAAACACATCGATAGGTTCCGAATAGATGGGGAAGCTGTCTTCCCGATAAGCGTGTAGGCGAAAAACAACAGCAGAAGAAATTCAAAGATACCAATTATGATTGAAACACGCCCCCATCCATAGACATAGAGACCCCAGAGGAACGTAATGATGATCGTCTCTCTGGGCACCAGAAAGATGAGGTTACTAATAAGAAATTGCATCCTCGATTTGGACGAATCCTTGAACTTGACAAAGCCGCGGATCATCAGAACGATCCCCGCGACCATACAAATGGCTAATAACAGTAAGAACAGGGGACCTATCATTTCGAATTCCTCGCTTAATTTTCAAATTATTAGCAACAATATATGTTGACATTATACGAATAGACGAAGGCAAAGGCAACTTTAGTAGATATTAGGACAGTTCTAATTCATTCTCGACAGCCGCTGTTGCTATACCACTCCTAGTAAACTGCTGAACATAAAACCGCGGCACGATCAGGAAGGCTCCTATGTTCACAAAACTATAGTCACCACCGAAACATAGTAAATATCATATTTCTCATGAATAGAAAGCAAAATCAGTTATATCTTCTTCTCCATGAACATAGAATGCTCTAGCCAATCCCGCAATATGAAGCTTTGCCATACTGTCATTTTTGGGGAGACCCGGAAATCCAAAATTTTCACCTAAATTGAAATCATATTTATCGGCAATATAATATGTACCATTCATAGTATATGTATCTCCAGATCTCGATATAGTGACACAAAATGCTCCATTAGCTGCAGTTCCAAGGGCAAAGAACCAATCTAAATCACTGGCTGTTTGAAGGACATCTTCATTAAGAGCAGCATTAACTTGCGTACTTGTAAAGCATATCGAATCTCCGTCTTTTAAAACTGATTTAGCGTGTTCTCTAAGCTTCTCCAAATAGATACTATATTGACTTGCCCCCCTAATAGAGGTGCTTAGAAACAGATCAGCGTCAAATTCATAATCATATGCTGTTATATCTTCATCTTCTAATAAATCGTAATTTGTTGGGTTAAGATAGTAATTTAACATTGAACATCCATTTGGCAACATAGCTGCCAGTGTGTTTGCGTAAGAGGATGTTTCATTATATGCCTTTATTATTTCAGGATCGTTTGCCAGATTTGAATCACTCTTAAATGATCCCTCCCGTCCATTCAAAGCAATTAGAACATCTGACATTATCATATCAGCAAGCTCGGGCTCGGAACCCCATCCGTTTTCTGAAAAACAAAACAAATCATTATTAATTGCATCAGCACCTGGGTTCACATCTATATCATCTGGATACGTGTCATTGTCGCTATTTTTCTTTTCCGGATTAGAATTTAATGGGATTACTGAAATAAGAAGAGGATTGACATTTAAACGGACAAGAGGATTCTGTAGGCCCTTTAATGCTAAGCAATTTGCATATGAAGCAGGAACGTAGGTGCCATCGATATTCCAATATCCCAAATTTTTACTGCTATCTACTTCTTTCCAGTTTGGAATTCCGTCATTGTCCCAATCCTGATTAGAGATTTTATTCAAATCTACGGCACTATTACATGATTTCAATGAAGAACCATAGACAAGATTTACCGGCGTCTCCCATTCGCATAAGAAACCGGAATTATTTGTCGAATGAAAAGGAGTTGAATCATAATAGTTTACAGTGTCATTCCAGGATCCAAGAATACTGTCCAAATAGCTATTACGATACATGTGCACATAGATTTCTCCAGCACCATTAGGTTCGCCGGAAGCCCAATTCGTATACGTTGATGTTTCTCCCGTAATCCAATTTACGACGCCGTTATATTCTTCTCCACCAAGCCAATACATATTCTTTGATCCGTAAAGCAAGAAAGAGTTAATGTAGTCCTGCTCAATCTGGCTGGTAATTGTGACAAGATGTCCACCCATATATTCACAATACGCCTTTGCATCAAGGTAAGACAAACTCTTGTCAATCACCGCATACCTATGTCCATTATATCGTTCGACCTTAACTTTGCTTGATGTATCTAATGTGGAGGAACCGGTAGAAGATAGGAGTACAGTGTTCAAGTTTAGAAGATCCGCCTCGTCAGCATCAACATCTACAACTGTTCCTCCAGATGTTGCCTCTTCGTTAAGAAAACTAATGTCCGTTCCATCATTGCTATAAGATGTCTGAGACATATCTAGTTCTGAGGCCGAAAGAGCAATATCTTCGGGCAGTATACCAATACTATCAAGCCATACTTGCATATCCATAATGCAGTACGTTCCAAGTGCGTCTGTTTTCGCAGATAATGTCTGATTTTCTACATCAATTTGTGTTTCCACTGGCAATAACATGTTTATGTCTTCAAAGTAGCGGAAAATGTTGTATCTCTTTATTCCTTCAAATTCAGGGTTAACAGTAGCATATGAGCTGTCCGCATTGGCAATATAGTCATCCTTAATTTGCACTGCAATCGTAACAGAATCGACTTTATATGATTCGTCATAAATGAACTCCGGTATCATTCCGAGAATCGCGTCATTTTGAACAAAAGACGAATACTTACTTTCGCCTACTTTCATATTATTAACTACACGGCCGGCGGCACAGATATCCATTGAGAGAGAGAATGGATTCTCTTCTGTATTTACTTCTTCCCATACGGTGCTATCCGATAAGAGGGAGTAATTTTGAGTATATTGGTTATCTGGGATTCCATGTGTTTGAGGGTTCAACGGATCGAGTGTAAGAGCAATCTCATCACCATCCGATATTCCGTCGCTATCGGAGTCCGCAACAAGCGGATCAGTTCCATATCTATTGACCTCTTCTCCGTCGGATAAGCCATCTTCGTCGGTATCACTATTAAGATTATTCGTGCCTAATTGTTTTTCCTGACGGATAGAAAGGCCATCCTGATCGACATCCTCATCATAATCAGAGATTCCATTTGCATCACTGTCGATACTTAACGGATCAAATCCCCAAATAAAAACTTCTTCAAAATCATTAAGTCCGTCGCCATCCGTATCAACAAGAGTCGGATCTGTTCCGATAATTGCTTCGTAAGCATCATTAATCAGATCGCCGTCTGTATCAACCTCCAAATCCTCTGGCGGAGTCGGAGTCGGAGTCGGAGTCGGAGTCGATGTTGGAGTCGGAGTCGGGATTACTTCTCCAGGTACTAATGGATCTGTTCCATTTATGCAAATTTCAATCCAGTCCAACACCAGATCACCATCTGTATCTGAGGTCAAGTCAAAAGAAAAGGATATCTTCTTAACAACACAGCTTGTTGGTACATCGGAGGCAATACCGCCAGTACCTCCCAATCCAAGTTGAATTGTCTGACCAGCCGAAAGGTTCTGTGTATAACCGTCATTTTGAATGGTATAGTGTGTTCCATTATGATTGAGTAATTTACCACAAGACAGGTTATCAATACTTCGAGCAAAGTCAAAATCAATAGTCCAGTCTTCAATCGTTGTGTTGGAAAGATTAGTGATTTTTAAGGCTGACGAATATCCAGATCCCCAGTCACTATAAAGGACATATTCAATTTTTATCTGTTCCGATGACACTTCTGCTGGTTTTGAATTTACCACAAAGAAAGTGGGCCGCGTGATATCTCCAGTGGTTGCAGCTGTGAATCCGAAGCTAATACTACCTCCAACAGGAATATCTTGATTCCAAACCAGGTTCTTGACAGTATATACACCGGGTTGGTGCTCGATGACTGCTGCATTCCAGATGTTTGAAATCTCATGAGGAAAGTCAAATGTGAATGCCCAATTCTCAATAGGTTGCGTTCCGGTATTCGTGACCGATATGGTACCGTTAAAAAAACCATCCCATTGGCTGTCTACCTTGAAATCAGCCTTGAGTCCATTTTGGTCATAAACCGTCGTGCTATCGAGCGTGTTGTAGAGATCTTCCGCGTTTACACTTCCGCTTATATTTGAAGTGCATAGCATTGTCATGACCAAAATCACCGCTAAGAGTTTTCCGAATGCTTTCATAAAGTCCCCCCTGAAGCTATAAAAATACCAAAAGAAAAGGAGCAAACTATATTAATAAACTTAAGATCTTAATGCAGTAAATTATTCAAAAACAAATCATTCTTATAACATATATCATTTAACTTGAGTCGTGTCAAGATTTAACGCCCCAAGCTCTTTAATCAAATTCACCTGCTCTCGTCATGTACAGTTTGTATCTTCACCTATATGAAGGTTCATCGTTTTGACATCAAGTCATTGCTTTTTTATATGATGCTACTGCCTTTTAGAAACAATCTGTTTTATATAGATTCGCAAGCAGAATACGCCCACAACCAGGAAAAGTATGATGTATAAAGTTAATATTATTGCGCTTGGTACAGCATCGTTTTTATATGACACAATAATTTCATTTCCAATCTTTACCTCTTGCGCACAATGTATTGTTCCATCATGCAAAGTATGGTTCTCATAATATTTTATTTTTACAAGCCTGCCTTCAACCAGTTTGGCTTCTGTTTCTTTTTCTGGATAGTAGTCACCGAGAATAAGATATTCTGTTCCATCTGTTGTTATTAGATGGGCAGAATCGCTTGATCTTGAGTGGTGATGGACATGGAAATTATCTATCACCGCATCTGTTTCAATCAAATCTTCATACTTTACGTTAGGAGAAGAGACAATCATATAAAGCAGAAGTGTTACAAAACCAAAGCAAAAGATTGCTAAAGCAAGCGATGCATCATAGTCTTCTTTGTTTTTCTTTTTTTGTCATGATTACTTTATCCTTTCTTCCTATTATTACGCTCTCCTCCTGTATGATTTTGCGTGTTTCAAATACTTGTGGAGGCGCTGATTCTTCTTCGTTTGTTAAACGAACGTAAAACTTAAAGCACTCAGGATCATGACATACAGAAAGCGAACGATTGCCTTTCCCATTGGTGTTTCCCCACGGTTCTATGTGTCCGGATGTGATCGCCGGACGAAATGAGCCTTATGTATTTTAAAATATCTCTGCATTAAGATAGTTGATGAAACACGGTAAGCGTCCGACAATCGACGTATTGACGATAAGAAAAAAGCGGCATCAACCGCTCAATTCGCTTTGCACTGTGTCTGCATAAACGGACTCCAGGGCATCAGGTTCTGCATGGTTTTCTCATCTGTCCGGAACTTGCTTCCGGGAATAATGAGCAGGAGACACTGGAGATAATGGAAGGGATCCAGGTTATTTGCCTTTGCCGTTTCAATAA
>Ga0209373_10004939_pt1 | contig 11236 bp, 8 predicted proteins | sample Higcelweek5metaG_FD_187173 | JGI IMG/M metagenome (GOLD analysis project Ga0209373, IMG submission 187173) | Freshwater pond sediment microbial communities from the University of Edinburgh, under environmental carbon perturbations - High... | ecosystem: Environmental > Aquatic > Freshwater >... | reverse complement strand
GATTACTCCTTTGATATTCAGGTGATGCCACCCAAATATATTATGCGGTATTAGCACAAGTTTCCCTGTGTTATCCCCCTGTACAAGGCAGGTTGCCCACGCGTTACTCACCCGTCCGCCGCTAAGATATCTATTGCTAAATATCTCCGCTCGACTTGCATGTGTTAAGCACGCCGCCAGCGTTCGTCCTGAGCCAGGATCAAACTCTCAAATTAATATTTGAAAATTTAATTAGCTCAATTTGTTAAAATGTTTAAGTTTAACTTAAATCATTTCCTACTTACTAGCTTTTTTTAAAGTTCGCAAGTTACTCAAATTTTGAATTTGTCATTTCTGACTCATTCGTTATTAACGAGTTCCTTATTTCTTTTTACACTGTTTACTTTTCAAAGTCCATTGCTGCGTTTGAGGCAGCTTAGTTATAATAACACTTTGTTTTTTATATGTCAACACTTTTTACAAAACTTTTTTATGGTAATTTATGACAATGACGAGAATAGCAGAGATTATCATTAAGAAATTGTTGAAGTCTTACTGCCTCAGTGAGGTGTTGATTCTCTAAAAAATCAATAGGAAAGCATAGAGTAATTTAGGATTTAGAGTATTTTACTAAAGTTTAAGCTGACTAAGGATAGGATTCTATTTAAAAATCCCTGTTGACATTTTTTTTTGCAAAAGTTAATATATTTATATAATATAGAATAGAAAATAAAAAATTAAATATTACCCCCTACGATTGAGGATAGTAGCATAAATTACTTTATCAAAAGAGAGTTGCAGATGGTGAAATTGCAATGTTAAAGCTTATAGTGAATGGGCTCATGAGGGCGACGCAGAAATTTTATAAATTACAATGAAAGAGTATGCTGACCGGGAACTTCACCCGTTATCCATGAAGCATGTATAGATTTTTAGTGTTCGGTACATGAAATAAGCGTTGTGTTTTTAACGCAATTTAGGTGGTATAACAGAGATTGAAGTCTTGTCCTATATAGGATAAAGACTTTTATTATATAAAAATTTATCTAGACAAACTATATTAAAACAATTAATCTATTACATTTATCTATCGCAAAATTCCGTTAAAGAGTTCGGTACTTTGCTCTGCTAAATGTAAGATTAATAATGTATAATGTATTTAATATAGTCAAAACAATAAAACGAAAAGGAAGGGAAGAAGATTATGGGAAATATACCTTATAAAATTATTTTATCTGAAGATGAAATACCAAAATACTGGTACAATATGAAGGCTGTTATGAAAGAAAAGCCCGAGCCATTTTTACATCCAGGCACTTTAAAACCATGTACAGCTGATGATTTAAAACCAGTATTCTGTTCTGACCTTGTTGATCAAGAACTGAACGTAACTGATGAACATATAGAAATACCTGATGAGATAAGGGGTTTCTATAAAATGTACCGTCCGTCTCCACTTGTAAGAGCTTATTGTCTTGAAAAAGCTTTGGGTACACCAGCTGAAATATATTATAAATTTGAAGGAACCAATACTTCGGGTTCACACAAATTAAATTCTGCAGCTGCTCAAGTTTATTATGCAAAAAAGCAGGGCTTGACTTCCTTAACCACTGAAACTGGAGCTGGCCAATGGGGAACCGCACTTTCTATGGCATGTGCATATTATAATATCCCACTGACTGTTTACATGGTTAAGGTATCTTCAGAACAAAAACCCTACAGAAAAGCAGTTATAGAAACATATGGAGGTAAAGTTATTCCTTCTCCTTCCACCACAACAGAAATCGGCAAGAAAATTCTTGCTGAGAATCCTGGTACAGGCGGGTCTTTAGGCTGTGCTATTTCAGAAGCTATAGAAGTTGCAATGAAAACTGATAATTGTCGTTATGTGTTAGGTAGTGTATTAGATCATGTTTTATTACATCAAAGTATTATTGGTATTGAAACAAAAGCCGCTTGTGAAAAATATGATATAAACCCTGACATAATTATCGGATGTGTCGGTGGTGGTTCCAACTTTGGAGGTCTTATTGCACCTTTCATGGGAGATAAGTTAAAAGGTAAAAACAATATACGTATTATTGGAGTAGAACCAGCATCTTGCCCTTCACTAACACGTGGAAAATTTGCATATGATTTTGGTGATACAGGAAAAACAACACCATTAATGAAAATGTATACATTGGGATCTGGTTTTATGCCTTCTCCTAATCATGCTGGAGGATTAAGATACCACGGTGCAAGCGCAATCATATCTAAGCTGTATCACGATGGTTATTTTGAAGCATGTTCTGTTGAACAATCCAAGGTATTTGAAGCAGCTACGCTTTTTGCAAGATGTGAGGGAACTCTCCCAGCTCCTGAATCTTCTCATGCAATTAGAACTGCTATAGATGAAGCTCTCAAATGTAAGGAATCTGGAGAGAAAAAGACTATCCTGTTTGGCTTAACTGGAACAGGTTACTTCGACATGGCTGCTTATATGAGCTATAATAGCGGAACCATGACAGATTATATCCCAACGGATGAAGATCTTGAAAAAGGTTTTTCAACAATTCCTAATATTTCATTATAAGCGTAATATAGAATTATAAAGGGGCAGGTGATTACCTTGCCTCTTTCTTTAATATACTGTTCTCGGCTTACATCATACTTTTCTTGTGAAAATAACAACTGTATAACTACATTTCATGTAACTTCTTTAGAATTTTAGATTCAGCTCTTTCAAAATCAGCAGCTGTTTCATTTAGATAATCTATACATCTTTGCAATCTCCTACTGTTGCCAGTTAGAATATCAGACTTTATCAAGCTGAGCAGGTCAGGCAGATCTCCATCAGCAATAACAGCACCATACAATGAATCAAGCCTGTAGTCTAGATTATGCAATCTTCGCTGGATAGCCTCAAGTTGAGTGGCATAATTGTATAGCTTATAAGTATTTAATCTTATATAGGGATTTTCAGTAGAATATTTGTGACCTGCATCAAAATGCTTTATATACCAGTCAGCCATCTCATTCAATATTGCTTTTACCTTTTCAGCACAATCAGAAACGAAGTTATAAGCATCTTTAGCAAAGTCTTTTATATCAGCCAAAAAATCTAAAGTGTTTTCAATAATTCCTGCCCATCTATATACCTCAAATGCTGCACCAGCAACTGAAGCCGAAAACAATGCTATGGCTGGAAGGTGAATACATATGCTACATGCCAATCCCACTACTCCCCAGGCACCATGTTTTTTATAATAATCATCGAAAATTCTAGCTCCAATCTGTTTAAACAGTTCTCTTCCTTCCTCATGTGATAAAAGAGTTATTATCATTGAAGGTGCTCCATCTGCAATGAATCCTGGGATGTTCTCTATTGGATAAGGCTCGCCATTAATCGAATCAGGTCGTCCTTCTGTAAGTTCCATTGCCTGCATAATAACCAACGCAGTATCATTTATTTTATCAGGTGATAATGTCATTAAGTAATCTGATATATTTTTTGCATTTATTGATATTAAGCCCTGCTCTTCTTCATCATTGAACTTTCCACCATACACAACTTCTCCATTAACCTCACGTGCAAACATTCCCGTTATATGATGAAGATTCATAATTCTGCCCTTAACAGGAAGCTTTTCTACAGGTGTATCAACATAGAATGTATTTTCCTCCTTTATAACCTTATGACCAAGTCCATTGACAAAATCATTTTCACCATTAATTGAATACATTTTTGCCAATTGTTCGTTGTAATCCTTTTTTTTCTTCATTGCCTCTACAGCATCAGCCGAAAATCCCTGACCATCTAACGAATAACATTTGTCAATATATTTGCCATTCTCAGAGTTCAAAGTGATATACTGTGCTTTATTCCCACCTTTTGAGTGACCTGTAATGATCAAATCAGTATCCATATTCCACTTGTTGGTATCACATATTTTATCGTAATATTTCAACGCTTCTCTCTGCTGGGGTGTTGATACCGCGGTCATTCCTATTCCATTATCAGGCCATTCCCCATCACCTGTCCCCCTGAATGCAATATATATTTTCCCTGAAGCATCTTTGAATGTTGCTGCATGGGTTCCTTCGTTATAATCCTGAGGACTCTGGCAGCTTTGATTTCCAATTACCATGTTAGCAATGGTCTTGTCTTCATCATTAACAGCTTTTTGCAATATAGTCAACTCATCCTTTTTCTTTTCCATGTCCTCTGCAAAATCTTCATCTGTCTTAATTTTATTCTCAATAGCTTTTATTATTGTTGAAAGAGTAGCGTTATCTGCTGCCTCTTTGTAGTCTAAGTACATAAATGTATTCAGAATAGCACAAACATCCACATCTTGCTGTGCTGTATTATCCATTTGCTTTATCATCTTTATCACCTCTCCAATTTTTATAGAATATTTTACCATCTGGATTTATTGTAATCAAACCAACATTCTTGAAAAGCCCTTCATTATCGTAAATAAAATCATTACTATAATCGTATTTTTCCATATTGATATTTTCAAGACTCTCATCCGTAAGATACCATACAGTAACATCAGCAAAAACCTTATATTCTTTTAGCTTTTCCGCAAATTTCTTTATGTCTTCATCTTTTTTTGTTATATCAACATTTGAGCTTAAAAAAATACTCATATACATCTGACCACGAGCAACTAATTTTTCAACAGTTGTATCTTTTCCGTACTCAGGTGGCATTGGAGATGTACTTTCAGGATGAAAACTAATCTTACAGTCTTTATATATAGGCTTTGCAAGGTTTGCAAAAAACTCAGTTACCTTGTCTTTTAAAAGAAATCCAGCATAGTTGTCCTTAAAATGATATTTACCGTCATCACCCTCTCGTGCAGAGACATCTATTCTCTGGCCTGGAAACTTCTCAGATGAAAATATTGCACTCCTGTCACTTGAACCACTCATTATACTTGAGCCTGAAGCTTCAATAATTGTGAATTCTTCATTGTACTTTTTTTCCATGTAACTTTCCATTTGTTTATAAGCTGATTTAAACATACATCCAGTCCCTCCTAACATAATTGTTATTGATAAAATAATTAACATTGCTTTTTTTATTTTATTTTTCATTTCTATCGCCTCCAGATCTTATCCATAATTTCACTATTGGGTAATCGCTATATTCTTCCATATTGATATTTCATTTTTATATAATCGGCAATAAGTAATTTTTCAACAACTGTTTCTTTTCCATACATTTTTGGTAACATCATTATGCCCCAACCTTTTCCCTTGCCTTTTGGGCTACCCACAATTTATTACCTTCGTTTGCAACCTGTTTGTATTTTTCCATAGCAGCATTTTCGTTGCCAGTTTTTTCGTCTATCCGAGCCAAATTATATATAATACCAATGCGCGTACGCTTTGGAAGCTTTTGATCCAAGAATTTACTATACCGTTCTCGGCTTTCATCATATTTTCCTTGTATAAAAAGCCTTTCAGCTTCAAGTATTTTTTTACATAGCACTATTCTATTGTTTATTGGTTTAATGCCTGATACCTGTGTTTCATATATTTCTTCTCCACACTCTATATCACCTAATTCATAGAAACACAGCATAAGATTAATTGAATAAACAAGCAAAGAATCATTTTTACATGACAATCTGTTCTTATTTATAGAAAGCAAAAGCTTCTTCGCTTCCTCAAATCTACCCATACAAATTAGCCCAGCTGCCACATCAATATCTAAGTAAGATTGGAGCTTAGGTTTTTTACCCACAATAGCCCTTTGCTTTTCTGTTCTTTGAATAAATGCCTCAGGGTCGCAGTCATCGTCTAGAAGGCTGAGTCGTTTTTTACTACGCATAATACTGATAATCATAAACCCTGTCGTCATAATAAACATTGTAATCGCACCAGCGATAATGGGGTGAAATTGCATTGCAAGCAGTATAGCCATTATTATGCAAGTAATCAACACAAATAAAAAACTGTTTAATAGCATAATTTTTCCTCTCTTTCATTTATTAGCAATATTATTATACTTTATTTTGGGTTTCATTTCACCATCAAATAAAACCATGCATTGCCAGTCGATGTGAGTTTCCTACTTCAGCTATTATTGATTTAGGATTTTTAATATGTTAAAATTAGTAAGTATGGAGTTTATCATTTATAGATAATTCTGTTCTATTTCTTAAAAACGGAGGAACTTTTAATGAAAAAGTTAGCATTATTATTAGCGATGATATTTTCTACAAGCCTCTTGTTGATAGTACAAAGTTTTGCAGTAGAATTACCAATTCGTGTTGTAGTTAATGGAACAAAAATCAACTTTCCTGATGCACAACCATTCGTCGATTCTAATGCAAGAACCCAAACACCTGCAAGGTTTATAGGAGAAGCTTTAGGAGCAACAGCATCATGGGAAGGATTACATTAAGACGGTTTATATTGATACAAGTAAAATACCCGAGTCTACTCCAGGCGGTACGGAAAACATATCAGGTTTTATTGTTCCAAAGGGTATTCATTTAACCGTTGTAGATAATGTGTCAAGTAAATTTTATGAGTCAGATTAAATATAGATACTTCCCTGTCGAGATACAAATTATTCTTGAAATACTCACAAATATTTTCAATAACATTTTTTTCTGTCGCATTAAAACATGAAGCATCGTTGTTTACTCATATATCATTTTGAAATTAATCTTTACATTCATCTATAATGTATTTAATATAAATTAAAGCTCAAACAAAATAAAGACAATGAAACCCGATCATCAATCGGGTTCCAAAGATCCGCATCTCGTTCTATTACTCTATGGATTTAATTAAAAGGTGTTAATCCAAATGTTTAAAAATACCGATATGTTCTAGGGTGAGTAATTGTGATGAAAACAATATGTTACTTATTAGTATTAATCCTTTTCTCTTCAAATTTACTTTTAAAAACAAATGCAGAAAAATATCAAAATGCAATAGATGCTGTAGCACCAACGATAATGGGCTGAAATTGCATTGTAAGTAGCATATTCATTATTATACTTTATTTTTGTTTTCATTTCACTAAACTTTCATTGTCTGTTGATGTAGATTTCCATCTTAATCCATTGTCGGTATTTCAAGAGAACTATTTCTTGATTATCCTCAACAGAAGGAATAGGCAAATCTTAGCAATGGCATATGCCAGATAATTGATTTAGGATTTTTGATATGTTAAAATTAGTAAGTACAGAGTTTATAATCTATAGATAAATTCTGTTCTATTTTTTAAAAAACGGAGGAGCTTTTAATGAAAAAGTTAGCATTATTATTTGCAATGGTCTTTTCAACAAGCATCATATTATCAGTACATAGTTTTGCAGTAGCATTACCAATTCGTGTTGTAGTTAACGGAACAAAAATTACATTTCCTGATGCACAACCTTTCGTCGATTCTAATGCAAGGACCCAAACACCTGCAAGGTTTATAGGAGAAGCTTTAGGAGCAACAGCATCATGGGATGGAAAATCAAAAAAAGCAACGTTCGAAAAGAGAGGCAAAAAGTTAATACTTTATATTGGAAAAAAAGAGTATGACATTGATGGACAAAAAAAGCAAATGGATACTGTTGCATTGCTTAAAGATTCAAGGACCTTCGTACCTGCAAGATATGTGGCCGAAGCATTTGGAGCTACTGTAAGTTGGAAGGATTCTATTAAAACGGTTTATATTGATACAAGTAAAGCACCTCAACCTACTTCAGGCGGAACAGAAAATATTGGAGGGTTTATTGTTCCAAAGGGTATTGATTTAGGTGTTATTGATCAAAAGAATGATGATACTTTTGATCTATATATTAATATAGATTTTTTAAGAAACAATGTTGAAAAACAAAAGAACGATACTGAAAATATATTAATACAAAGATTTAGTAATGAAACTGTAAAACAAGTTATGGATTATATAAGGCCAAAAGTTGACCCTAATTATGTCTTACAGCAAAAGGTTATCTATGATAAAAGCACAAATCAATATATAGTAATCCAGAGATCTATTAGTGATACAATTACTATTTGGATTTCCTTAAAAGGAGTTAAGCCTAACGTTTAGGTAATTTATGCAAGCTGTAGTAGTAGGTAGTATAAAAAGGGGGCATCAAATGTGCGAAAAGCAATATGTTACTTATTGTTAATATGTATTATTGCTTCAAATTCCCTAGTAAAAACGCATGCAGATAAATATCAAACTGCATTAGAATCTTTAAATGATGCAAATAATTATTTGAATGAAAAATTAACTTTAAATAATTATTATACTCTGAAAAAGACTATTCCTATTATGGATTCTAAAGGAGCATATGAAAATAAAGAAGTAAGTCTATATGAGGAATATGCTAAGCAAGGACCTGTAGTTTTCAAAGAAAAACCTGTATTCGTTTATGGAAACAATCCTGATACAGTGAGCCAAGTTACAACCACGTCTGGTGAATCATTTTACCTAGCTAAAGACGTTGAAAAATTAGCAATCTTGCTAAAAGAAGGCAAATATCAACAAGATGAGAAAATCTACAGGGCTCTTGGTTATACTGTTGATGGTTCTGTATTTGCAAACCCTGATTTTCCTCATGATAACCAAGGGTACCTGTCCACTGACAAAAGATGGGTCTCATTTCCTTGGAATCCAGATAACGAAAAAATATTGTATTTTGAAAATGGAAAAACTGAGAATAAAAATATTACTGATGTTAGATATTATATTGATAACTGGATAAAACAAAATAGGTTTTCACCTGACCAACTAGATAAATTTTTGACCCCAACAATTTATCCAAACGACTCCCAGAAAAGAGGAAGTTTTTTTGCAGATAACGCTCTTAACCCCCCTCCCGTCAAAAATTTCAAAGATTGTTTACACGTTATTCAACCACCAACAGAGCATGTTTGGGGATTAGGAATAGCATTTTACTACTGGGATGACAATAGTAGCAATAATATTTTTGATTATCACCTAAACTATCGAACAGTCCTATTAAAACCATTTGATATGATGAAAAACGATGTTTATACTAAATTTGAATTCGTTGATCCCTACTTGCCATCCAAAAAAATAGAACCTGGTAAAAAAGTGATACTTGGTATAAATGTTAACTCAAAGGATAAACAACCTATAAATGATGTGAGCTATAACTTTAAAATAACCCAAGATAAAGGGCGTCCATTAACTGCAAAAGATGATGGTCTAAGTTTTTCTGGCGATATAGATATTTTCAAGAATAAGCTGAACATTTCATCTAATGAGCAACTATCTTACATATCTTTCACAATGCCAGAAAGTCCAGTAAATATTGAGTTCAGTATAAACTCAGATGGAAAAAATCCAGAAGAAGATACCCTTTCAAACAATACGATCTCTACTAGATTTTTACCTAATGAAGTTGTGCCGTTTGATTTTGATTATAACATTTTAAGCAGAACCGTAGAGTATCCATTGGAGAACTTTGACATCACAGCCACACTAAATTTACCTGACGGAGGATCTTGGAATGGTAATGCTTCTGGTAAATTAAATGTATACAATAACACTCCTACTCTATTACACGAATTTGACGCCAATAAAAATAATCCAGCTGTAACCGAGGCAAGTGAATTAATAGCTCGTAGGCCAATTGTTCATACAAGATTTGACAGAGTTGATTTTGGAGATAAGCCTATACAAGGAATCTATCTGTCAGGTCCACAGTCAATAACCCAAAATGGACTTGTAAGTTATAGGGGGCCTGTGCAAAGACCTTATACATACACAGAATATAAGACGGTTACAAATTCAGATGGTACATCAAGTATAAATAGTGAAACTAAAAATGGTACAGTAACAACTGATTTTTTCTCAGGTACAAGCACATGCAAGGTAACCGCCTACGTTTATAATGGCAAGCCCCTCACTAACAAGAAGTATACAAATGACATCACAGACAACACTGCTACAAATAAGGATAAGAAGATGCTTTGGCCAAGCAAGTCATATGACTTCAATGTAGTCCGCATGATGTACCACAAGGATAAAGACAATAACCTCATAAATCGTGTTGAGGTTCCTGGTCAATTCCCAAGAAGCTTTGTTAATCAGAATGATGCTACTACTAATTGGAAAGTATCAAGCAGTATGAAATCTGATTACTCCACTAGTAGAGATGCAGCAAAAAAAATGAGTTCCAACAAAAGCTTATTGAAAAAAGCAGTTTTTGCTTCTGATAAAGAGTTTCGTGATATTGATTATCCAATAAAGTCAGGATATTATTTTAACCCTACTGGGAAATATAGTTTTACAATTACCACTAATATTTACAAGACTACTCCAGGAGATACATCTGATCATAAAGAAATTGTTGAGGCTTTCCTTCATGCTTTCAGGTACGAATCCAATATCGTTTATAAAAACAAAAATGGTAAAGCTGTAGACATTCAAAACAAACCAGTCAATAAAGGCACTAAAGGTTATGTGGGGCGTTCAGCAGTTCTTTCATTTGATGATTCTAAGGGTTTGGATAATATTGATTGGCTTAAACAGACAACTAAATTTTTGAGAGTAAAATCAGAACCAATAGAATTTCCTGATCCTAAAAACATAAATGAGCTAGCTGATTCTTTAAAAGTTAATACAAACTTTGATAAAGATGATGTTACGGGTATGGATGACCGCTGGAAAGAAATTTTAGAAGGCTATACTCAGTCAGGCACGCATGGTAGTTTTAGCAATTTTAGATACAGGGAGTATGTTGCCCAAAACCAGACCCTGTACAGAATTACAGAAACATCAACTGTGACAATAGAAGTAAACCCAAAAGACCTAAAAGCATATACTCATGATGCTATGGCTGATGGCGACTATAAAGTAAAGGTATATATTGATGACATTTCATTTAAAGGTCATGCCAATGAACATAAGAGTCTCGGAACCATGAAGGGTATTACTAATCTTGATGATATAGAAATTAAAGTTGTTGGGTCTAAAAGCGATGATATCAATGTGAATTAACTCCATTATATCTTTTAAATTTATCTATAGTATAGTGTACATTATAATGTAAATTAAAGCTAAAACAAAATAAAGACGATGAAACCCAAGCATCAATCGAGTTTCATTGTCTTTTTGTCTTTTTGTCTTTTTGTCTTTTTATCTTTTTATATAATGTACCCAATAGCTTGGACACTTTGGGTTTTCAAAACCCTTACAATCGGACATTAGATTTTTGAAAAAACCCTACATTCTGGACAATAGATTTTATGTAATCCCTTTTGTTCGGACACATGT
>Ga0209373_10004937_pt1 | contig 11245 bp, 14 predicted proteins | sample Higcelweek5metaG_FD_187173 | JGI IMG/M metagenome (GOLD analysis project Ga0209373, IMG submission 187173) | Freshwater pond sediment microbial communities from the University of Edinburgh, under environmental carbon perturbations - High... | ecosystem: Environmental > Aquatic > Freshwater >... | reverse complement strand
CCTCTTTACTATTGCTCCGATTTTTTGCACTTCCATTGTTTTGATTGTTAAGGTTTTCAAGCCATTGCGCTTTGAATCCTGACCAGCTTTTTTCAGCCGCCGTTTTGATACATTCCTGAGCCGTTAGGCCGGAAAGTTCTATTTGATTTTTTACAGCGTTAAAAGCGGTCTCGGTATTGACGGCTTTTTTCTGTTTGCGGACAATTAACCAATCGTCGGCCGTTTTTTCTTCAACCCCGATTCCGAGTAAAGAGGTTTTGAAGTCGAATTCAATTGATGTTTCAACTTTCTTTTCTTTTCTTTTTCTCTTTACTATACTCTTATCTACTATACTCTGTGTATTTTTGTCTGCACAATCACCATCTGAATCGGATTTATGTTCGCATAAATCGAATAATTGTGTACATAAATCGGTAAATGATAGGCAATTTGTCTTCCTTCTTAAGTACGCATCCTTGACGTTATCGACAAAGTTTTGGCTCCAAATAACCCTCTTTTGCCACAGTTCTTTGTTTATTGCATCCAAATTTGACAGTGTGTCGAATATATGTTGTAATAAATCAGAGTTGACGTGCATTTTTGCTTGCATAAATTCCCACGTGGAAACATCTCTGCAATCTATAAAGTGGTTTTCGCTTGATCCTAAAAGCTCCAACGTCTTGAACCATACGGAATAACCGTCATTACCATACTTGCTTTCGATAATAAACATGGTTTTACCGCTTGTGCAATAATGAGGGAAGTAATCGACGATATTTTTATCTTTTCGGCCAGCCATCACGGTAATCTTTAGTGTTGTGACAAATACAGATTATTTTTGAAAGAAAAGTTACCCCGGCTCTTACACCGGGGAAACATTGTTACTTTTCGGTGTAATAAGCGGCACAAAATTCGTCGCTGATGATGCAGTCAACGGCTATCAACTTAGCCTCTTCGAGGCGCAAAACAAATTCCTGCTCTTTCTCTACCTCATGAACCTTACGATCCAGAATTAGCATCGCTTTTTCAAGGTCAACAGTCTTAACGACTGCGTTTGTAGCCCTTTCAAATCCATCGCCGTAAACTATAATTGCTGTGATCTGGTAGTACTTTTCTTCGTTCTCAAATTCGTCTGAATCAGATTGATTTTTCAGATTATCTTCCAGCACGATATTGGTCTGAAATTCCTTGATTGAAATAACCTTGTACCCTCCGATAAACTCAAGCTCGATGTAATCTTTTACGCAATCCATCGCCCCTGCAATATTTGAAGCAGTCAAGATGAACTTTGTTTTTTTCTCTTTGATTAGAGCAGTAACAAAATAGATTGTTTCCCCGTAATTTACCTCATAACCGGCCCGGCGCTGGTTGGTGACAACAACCTTAGTAATCTCACCGGCCTGTAAACTGAAGTTGATTTTTGGGATCAAATCAGGGGTTAATTCGGTGCCTCTGTCAAAGAGTATTTCCTTGCGCTTATTAATTACGCTTTCGCCTGTATCTTCGTCCGAAAAAATATCTTCCCATTCCTTACAAAGTGCCTCTTTCAGGAACATTCCATGAGCCTGCATGAGCTCAAATGAAGTAGTTAGAATCCTGACCTCTTCATCGTTTCTGGTTTTAATAATATCACTCATTATATAATTCTTAAGATTTTTTGTATATAATTTTTGATGAAAACTGTACCCTTAAAAAGGGGTTTTATTCAACTTTATTTTCAGGCCTTTTTCTGCGGCCACAACGGTTTTACCGGTTGCCCGGTGCAGGTCACTGACGAACTCTTCCGCGTTGGAATTTCCGTCCGACAAGTGGATTAGGATGATGTTATTAACCTTAGACAGATCGTTTGCCAGAAGGGCATCCCTACAGGTGTCGTAGGACATGTGAGACTCCAGTGTCCGGTTGTAGAGGGCAAAGTGTATTTTACCCTCATTTAACCGGTTTTCGAGTATATCCTTCCGGTAGTTACACTCGATCATGACATTTGTCAGACCGGCAAAGCGATATGGCAGGTAATAGGTGTCAGTTGCAAAGAGCAGTACACCGATTTCCGGGTGTGATATCAGGAAACCGAAAGGTTCAGCGGCATCGTGTTTTACGCCGAAGGGGAGGATTGTGAAGTTTCCAAGGTGAAACTTTAGTCCCGGTTCGACATAGCTAATTTCAGTCCCCTTTGTAATTTTCAGTTTTGAGCATGTTCCTTCAGAGGCAATAACCTTTATCCTTGCTTTCAGGAAGTCATTAACAAACTTCGCATGATCTCCGTGTTCATGACTTACCAATACCCCGGCAATCTTGCTGATATTGAAGTCAACGGCCTTTTTTACATCAAGCAAGGGAACGCCACATTCTATTACCAGAGCTTCGTCCTGATTTTGTAGAACGTAGCCGTTCCCCTTACTCGATGATCCTAAAACGGTCAGTTCCATCTTAGAAGTTCCTTTTTTTGATTTCCGGTGGATTACCTGCGAAAAGGTTACTTCCGTCTCCGGTTGCTGGCTGATCGGTAGGCTTTACCTCAGCCGGAGAAGTTGGGTTGGTTGCTGGTGGTACTGCACCTTCGGGGGCGCTGGCGGCTTCTGGTGCCGGTGGTGGAGTGTTTTCACCGGGTTTTGGTCCCGGGTCAGGATCAAGTGTCAACGTTGTTTTATTGGCATTAGCTGCCTTTTCGCCTTCAACCCGGTTGGTGACATCTTCGTATTCAATGTCCTCTATATCCATGATTTCTTCAGCAGTTTTCATACCCATGGACAATTCAGGAGCATAAGCATTGGTCCACATGGTAGCAGCGCGATATATCCCCATTTGCTTGGTCATGGTTGGCCACTTGCTCCCTGGCTTATTATACCATCCTTCCTGTATTGACATTTTAATATCAACCGGGGCACTCTCCAAAATGTCTACTGATCCTTTTTTTGACGAGAAGGCAATGAATTGAAGGTTTTCTATTTTCGTACCATCAAACTCAACCTCTTTGGCATCATTTTTATAGTAACCCTTACCGCCATTTGCCCCAGCTATCCACTTTTTGTCGTAAACAGTAATGATTAATTTCCCAACCATACCGAGGCTGGTTATTCTGTATTGAAGTGGATTGAACCGGCCACAGGTATTGACTGTGGCAATCAGGAACTTTGATGACCACGCCGGACGACCGTAAATGATGTTCATATTTTGCATGATCATCAACGGACTAGCCCCGATACGTTGCGCCATTTCAATAGCGATCATGCAGTTGGCCATTGCCTTGTTTTCGGGATTGACCACTTTCTCATTCTTGACCGTCAAATCGGTTCTGTACATGTCCGGTACGAGCTCGGAGCTTGAAAATAATTTACAGACCCGCTGCATTGTTTCAAACTGTACCGGATCGAAGAAATTAAACGTTGTGATAGCGCTTGAGCCCTGCACTTGCAGGCTGTCGTTTTTTGCTTCCATTGTTGCGGAATTAAGTATTAATAATTTGTTACTGTGAGCGTTGGTTCTTTGGTGACCTTCAAAAAGATCATCTGTGATTGAGTAGGCAGATAGTCGTTAACACTCTCGGATCCATCACAGAAAATCGGAGCGGAAACGTTGTAGAACCGGGAAAGCACATTGATGATATCCAGCCCGGCATTGATCCGCTCGGCTGTATTGGTTACGGCGATCGGTACCCCGGCTTTGTTAGTGGGAATGCAGCACTCAAATTCGTTACCTTCGTTGGTTTTGTCGAAAAGTTTGAATTTCACCAGCTCAAACATTCCGTTTACCCGCCTGTCACACTCTTCAATTTTCACTTTGTTGAACGCGTCGATGGCGAATTCTTGTTTTTCAAGGTTGGCGATCTCCTGAGCATATTCCGAGGCCTGAGTGTTCAGGTCCTCAATCTCCCTTTTGTATTTAACGATCGTTTCACGATCCCCCAACTGCTTTTTCAGCTCGTCACGCTTCACGACATGGCCATTTTTCCGATTATCTGCCTCGGAGTTGTCAACGGGCTCACTCGTGGTAATCGTGTCCAGAATAGCCTTAATTTGGCTTTCCAGCGCGACCCATTCCGGGAGCTCGGAGACAATAACCGGTTTTGGCGTTGCGATCGGGGTATTGTCAAGATCTGCTTTCGCGAGTTCGTGTTCAGCATTCAGTTTGGTTACCTTGCTTGTTGATTCTGCCAGGTAGGTTTCCCCGTCCTTAATCCGCGTTTCCAAAAAGTCAATATCCTCTGTGAGCTTAACCCCATCTTCATTAATCTGGTCCAGCTTCTTATCCTTTGCGGTGAGAAATGATAGTTTTGCCTGCCCCTGTTCTGTAGCATGCTTCTCAGATGCAATCGGGTCAGTACACTCATGCCCGAATACCGGACAAATCAAACAGCCGTCCTGTGCTTTATATTCCTTTGCGTTCTCGGTTTCCCAATCAGCCCGTAGTTGTTCGCGCTCTTTTTCTTTTGCCTCTTTTTTTGTGCGAAGAGTGGTGAGCCCGGAATTCGCAGTATCGCGTAACTCCCCAGCTGCTTTGATCTTTTGCAGCAATGCAGATACCTCGTTTTCAAGGTCAGTCCGCTTCTGATTTGCCTTAAAGGCATCCTGTTTGGCCGTTGCGGTTGCGGTGTTGATAGCCTCAGTCTGCTTTGTTTTGAGGGCATTGATCTGCTTTTGCTTTTCCTGCACAGCCTCAAACTGGCCACGGATAGCAGCTGATTTGTCGGATAGCTCAAGTTCAATGGCCCGGATCTTCTCTTCTACCTCTGAAATTTCCTTTTCAATAGCGGCAAAATCGCGGGTTTCCGGCATCAAACGGGTGGTCTGGTCAATCCGTGGTTGGATAGTTTCAAGTTCGTCTTTGAGCTTCTTTTTCTTTGCAGCCAGCTCTTTTTTGAACTCCACCAGGGATTTACCCTGATTCAGAATATTAGTAAGGTTGGCAATAGCTTCTTTGTTGCTCAGGTTGGCCATTTTATCTAACGCCTCGGCATCGCTTACCGATCCGGCGATCTGGAACAGGATTTCACGCTGTTTCATCCAATGCAGAGCCAGAAATGCTGATGGGTTGGTGATCATTTTGAACACCGTATTTTCAATCAACATATTCACCCGTGCCTTGTACTCGCTGGCTTTGATCGACACACCATCCCATTGGTATATGGTTTCACAGCCATCAAATACTTCAATTGAAGTTCCGCGCTTGCGGACCCATTTCTGGTGAAGGGTTCGGGTCAGTTCAACCCTGCGACCATCAACGTCAATAATGGCATTAACTTCGGCGTCAACCTTTTCAAGCTGCTGGCCGTTTTCAGTACGGAGAATCTCGAAATCATCACGATCGAATTGATCCTTCCCAAACAACAGCCAGATAAAGGCGTCGAAAATCGTTGACTTTCCGGTTGCGTTTTCTCCCGAAATTACGACGAATTCGGAAGGGGCAACGGCGAGATCTTTGTGTCCCCTGAAATTGGTCAGGGTAATTTGTCTTAAGAATAGTTTTTTCATTGTTGCGGTATTGAATGATTGTGAGACATAACTTCAAGAATTTCAGACTTTACAAACCTGATGGTTCGTGTGCCAATCTGATAGTGTGGCAACTGATTTTTAAATCTTCGAGCTGTCGGAATTGAGACCTTAAGGAATTCTGCTAATCCTTTAACTCCTATTATAAATTCATCCTTATCTTCCGATGATTTGATAGCCGTTTTTTTCATTGTTGCGGATTAAAATTGTTTCTAATGGTTTCCAGATATAAGTATCTGAGAGTTTTGTTAATAAGGTAGGCCGGTACATAATATTCAGTTCCGGCGTGGTTGCAGCGAATCGACTTCCAAAAGTCAACCTTAATGACTGTCCCTTTTGGGATCACAACACCAGCAATAGTTTGCTTTTGTAAAACCAGCTCTTCGTTTGTGATCTGCTTTTTAAGAACAGTTACCGGCACAATGGCGCCGTCATCAAACTTGGGGATTCGGATGGTTTTCATCGTTCCAGAGTGGTTAGGTAGGTTGACCGGTTCGCGGTTTTGGCAATGCTCTCAATTTGCGTCCGGTCTATCCTGACACTGGCCGTGCGGTCACCGTCCTTAATTGGTTTGATCAATCCCTCTTTTATCCACCGGTTGACAATTGCGGCCCCATAAGCCCGTTGAGCCTCACGGAGCTTTAGGTATGGCTTGATAAAACCAACTTTTTCAAGGGCTTTGCGTGCACCTAATTCGGCAGCGTCAACAAGGGCGTTCCGGTATTCGGTTTCTGACTGGGGTAGGTTCATATTATAGACTCCTTACAACTTTATTGGCGTAACGGCCAGCATTCCAGAGGTTCATGAGGACAAAAGAGTAATACCCGGCGAAGGATAACAGCGAAGGGCCCGACAGCTCCATACAGAGCATCAGCAAGCATACGGCCAGATAAAGCCCGGCGTACAATGCTTTCATCTTTGGTGTTTTTTTTATCGGGGAAAATTCGCGAGGGATACCATATTGTTCACAAAACCACCAGGCAGAAAGCTCACTCGATTTCGTTACGCCGGTTTTTTCGTAAATGTGGCGGGCGGTATTTTCAACGGTACGTTCTGAAATAAATAACTTCTGGGCCACTTCCTTTTTAGTCATACCCCAGGCAATGAGTTCAGCTATTTCGGATTCACGCCTTGATAACGTAGATAGTGTTGCGGTTGTGTTCATCTTAGTTAGCCTCCGAAATAGCCCGCTTAAGGAATTTATTCACAAAGTAAATCTGGCCGTGGCCGGTAATCTTTGGCGTGGACGTGACCAGAACAACACCGTCAGGCTTTGTGATTGATGTTTTCTTGATCTCGAACAAAGACATATCCATGGCTCTCTGCGTAGGTTGGTTATAGTATTCACCCTTGCTACCCAGATACCCATGATCGCGAAGCCAGGTAAAAAGCCTGTTCTGGCCGATGTTTACACCATTCTGGTTAAGGATCTTCGCCAGTTCAGCTACCAGGCACGACCTGTTACTGGTCTCAACCGCGGATGCAAACAGAACCTTTGGGGCCTGAGCTTCCAACTGTGACTTTTGCCGGGCCATGGTTTCGTTCGCGATCAGGATTGCACGGGCCATGATGGTCTCAGGAGTATCACCGGCAGTTGCGGCTATATACCCGCCTGTTCGACGGATAGCCGGTAATACCTCTGAGGTAACCCATTTTTGAATCGGCTTTGCGAGCGGAGAGTCGGAGCGGAGAATGACAGTGTACATTCCGGGCTCAGTGACGAAAGTGGCTGCTTGATTTCTTCCAAGGCTGTCAATTATGGGGTAACTCAAAGTTACATCATCATCTAATTGGCTCTTTACCTTTCGGTTGTTTGAAAGTTGCAGTGCACTACATAGGTCAGCCAGGCAGAATATTGGTTCCCCGTTGTCTGTTTTTGCGACCCGGATAGAGCCAAATGCTGAATTGCTGAACAATTGGATTGCTGTTTCCATTATCGCATGAGTTTAGCAGGCGTTAACTTCCCTGTTTTAAGCCCATCAGCGAGCTTGCTGGATTCCTGAACAACAGTGTTCACACCCTCTTCACCAAGCATGCTGAATGCGAATGCCATCAGTTCCCGGATTTCGTGATCCAGGTACTCGCGACTTTCTTTGAGTTCTTTTTTACTCATTTTCAAGCCCTCCCCACGGATCGGTAATACTATATTTCTCAAAAACAGCCTTGATGGCCTCAGCTTCGCTCACCAGAGGTTCTACATCGCCCTTGAGTCTCCTACCCCATCCAGCGCGGGATTGGATATTCAACGCCTTCATTATTTCTCCTCTCACCTTTCGCACATCCTTATTTTTGACCTGCGAAAAGCCCTTTTGAAATGAAAATCTGTCCTGTGCCATGTTGTTTTAGTTAATTTGACGTATTTTCGCTATTTGCCCGTGTGTCAACTGTCGTTACTTTTGTTGCGTCAGCGAAACACTATGCAAATATAAAGCATTGCTTTGTACTTCTCCAAATTTATGATGCATTATTTTATATAAGTATGAAACAATTTTTTAAATGTCAGTAAAACAAAGACTTATACAATTCGCAAAATCCCAAGAGAAGTCAGTAAGGGCTTTTGAGGTTAATTGTGGCCTTACGATTGGCTACATTAATGCGATTAGGGTATCGATATCTCCAGACAAGATGCAATGCATCACATCAAGATACCCGACGTTGAACGTATCGTGGTTAATGACAGGTGAAGGCGATATGTTCAATGCCTTTAGCTTTGTTAGGGAACCAGAGGCAAAACCGATATCGTTTAGCGCTCATGTTCCGGTTAAGATTGTCAGCACGAAGGCCCGCGCCGGGTATTCCGATTCCTTCTATTCAGACGAGTATCTGGAGACCATGCCAACCGTATTAATGGAAGCAGATCACGAGTATCATGGCAAATACCTGGCGTTTGAGGTCGATGGTGATAGCATGGAGCCGGACTATAACGCTGGTGATGTTGTCATTTGCCGGGAGATTAAAAGGGAGCTGTGGCGATACCGGTTGCATTTGGAGGATTGGGATTTTGTCATAGCCCACGGAACAAAAGGAATTATGCTCAAGCAGATCATTGACCACAATATTGAAACCGGCGATATCATTTGCCACTCCGTCAACACGGTCGGGCATCCTGATTTTGTCCTCAATCTCCGAGAGGTATCATTTCTTTATAACGTTGTTGAACAGCGGATACCTGGCAAAAATAAACGGCGTTACCGATAAATAAAGATGATTATGAATAGAATTGCCTTTATACTTCTTCTACCAATCACAATACTGATTGGAGGCTGCGCGAAAAATGATAAAGAAGTTGATTCAAACAAGGTGCAAATTAGCCTTTCTTGCAATGATGGTTTACTATATAACAATACTGGCACTCAATTTATGATTGAGGTTACTGGTGAAACAAGAAGAGCTGAGCTTTTTTTTGATGGCAACGGGATTGGTGTGACGATTAACCAGCCCTATGTATTCAAGTTTACGCCGGTCGATGTCGATCCTGGAACTCACATTGCTAAATGTATTGTTGAATCCCAAAGCGGAAAGCAATACAGTGATTCTATTACTGTTCAAATCCAACTAAGAACTGGTGACGAGTTTAAGGGTGGCGTCGTTTTCTATTTAGATAATTCCGGATGTCACGGACTTATCGCGTCAAAAAAAGACCTTGGAGTAAATACCGACACAGGTTTCTTCTGGGGTCGTTCTGGTCGAATAGGAACCTCGAAAGATGATGGTGTGGCCAATACGGTCAAAATGGCTTCAGTATCTCCAAGCGAACTGTACGCTGCTTACTTTTTTAAAAATGGTTATAACTACAATGGGTTTTCGGACTGGTACATCCCTTCCATCAACGAACTTGAGATTCTTAAAACATGCAAGGATTTTGTTGGGGGATTTTCAAATAGCTCGGACTGGAAAGCAAACTACTGGTCCTCTTCCGAAATAAACGACACCAACGCCGAAGCATTACATTTCAATGTATTAATGGGGAATTCATACTTAAAAGGATCATACGCCTTAAAAGTGAGACCTATAAGAAAATTTTAAAAAATGGAAACCATCAAAATCAAAGTAGCCGACTACTATAACCACCCGGAATATTATCAGTTCATGCCGCGTGAGATTTTTAACGCGTTGGAAAAAGCAGAACTAGAAGGAAGATGGGAAAAACGCGAGGCTTTAGCGGAAGTACCAAAACTCTTATTTGATAAGATGTGGGCAGACTTTAATGATTCCAAAACAGCTGCACTTTTAAAACATGACGAACCAGAATGTTATCTCATTGGAAACTTGATATATGAAAAGAAATACATTGAGGCAATAGAGCTAGGCAAAGCACTTCTTGAGAAATTCCCGTTTTCCAATAGTGTACATGTAAATTTAATGGACGCTTATTTTAAAGCTAGAGATGAAAACGAAGACTATTTAAGTCGATCAACTTACCATGCAACACAAGCAATGTTGCTTGGTCATAATACAGGGCATGTACAAAAACGACTATCCATTAATCTCGAAAAGGATAAAAAATACCATCAAGCTATTCAGTTGTATGACATAATTTTGTCCCCCAAATTCACCTTTAGTTCACATGGTATTGGAACAAAAAAAGAATACGTTAATCGTAAAAAATCATTAATTACCAAGGTTCATAAATCAACCGATTCCGAATTAGATATACTTTTTGACGCCATTGAAATTGAACAAATATTTATTAACTCCAAAATCAAACTTCTATAATGGAAGCAAGAACAGTTAGATTAACAGCAACTTTGATACAGAAGAGGTTTTTTCAAGCGATTGATATGCTCATAGATTCAGGTGAGATCCTGGGACTGAAAACGTTCTGCACCAAATACGATCTTCACCGATCCAAATACTCTAAACTGAGAGGATTGTCTAATAATGGCGATGATGCAGACGGATATAAGTTTATTGATATTGACGCGCTGTCTTACCTGACCAAGGATTACGGTGTTTCGGCAGATTGGCTGTTAACCGGGAGGGGTAAAATGTTTGATAGGGTCGGAGAGTCGGAACGAAAAAAAGAGGCTCCAAAATACCTTCAGGCGTACAGCATTAAAAATAGAATGATTGGAAAGAGGGTAAAATAAGAAAGGCCCCGGTAAAGGAGCCTTTCTGTTCGCGATGCTTGTTGTGCCTCTGTTACTAAAACCATTACTTCGACCGTCCCAATCTGATTCACCCGGTTTCAAACGGCGTTCCCCGGCAGTGATGCCCTCCCGTGTTGGTTTCAAGGCACTCTCTTTGAGTGGTTGTAGCGGGGACAGGGATCGAACCTGTGACCTTTGGGTTATGAACCCAACGAGCTACCGCTGCTCTACCCCACACCTAAAAAATATGTCAATGAAAAAATACCTGACCAAATGTACCACTGTAGTACATCATTACCAAATATTTCTACACTTTTTTTAGCAAGTCGAGTACTGCCCGGTTCGCCCGGTCAATCAGGCTCCAGTCTTTTTCAATATAAGTATCTGCCATTTTACTGCCCTGATCAACATGGTTAAGGGAGAGATCAATGTCATCCTTTGATATTCCGCACTTGTTCCGGGCTATTGTTGCCCAGCTGTGACGAGCATAATATGTTGTGAGTGGTATGTCGGGAATTCCGACACACCCGGCCACTATCTTCAGTCCCATATCAACATTTGAGCTGAAAGTATGCGCCGTTGAATACCGGGTGTAAAAATCAAACACCCGGGCACCCGTTGAGTCACGGTACCTTTCCATCAACCCCATCGCTTCCGGTTCAACGTTAATCGATATCAGCGCTCGAT
>Ga0209373_10004936_pt1 | contig 11245 bp, 8 predicted proteins | sample Higcelweek5metaG_FD_187173 | JGI IMG/M metagenome (GOLD analysis project Ga0209373, IMG submission 187173) | Freshwater pond sediment microbial communities from the University of Edinburgh, under environmental carbon perturbations - High... | ecosystem: Environmental > Aquatic > Freshwater >... | reverse complement strand
CCCCTTGAAGAAAATCGGGCTTGTTCCGATTAAGGTTAGCGTCCACACATCGCTGGCACACTTCCCGCAATAACGAATTCCATGAACTGCTCGCTGCACACCATGTCCGCTCCGGCCTCCCATATGGGTTGCCCGCGAGCCTTCGTGCGCCTGCAGGCCGTCGCCTCCTGGCAGATCAACCAGGTAACTACGACGAAACGCGCCGCCGCCGCGCACGGGAAGTGGAAAAACTGAGGAGCACCTAGCGAACGCATCCGAAGCCCACTTCCACCCGGAAGTGGGTTTTTTGTTTTTCGGAACCCAAGGCCCCTTCCGGGAAAACCGAGCGAGAAGCTCGGGTTCTTTCCCAGAAAACTCGCGGTCCGCCAACGGACCGCACCGGCAGCCGAGGCCCGTGTCGTCGCGATGACGCCGCCTTGCCAACCTCGGCGCACCGCAATCCGGCCGTTCCTTTCGGCTGGTTGCGCCCAGCCATCCCATCCCGGCCATTGAGGGCGGACGCAGGAGAAATCTTCCTGTGCCGAGCGACCTGAACCGACCGATGGGACGCGGGGCGCGCCAGCCAAATCCCTGGGCACGCCGTCGGAGCCGCCCGCGGAGCCCCGCCGCCGACTGAAACCCATCGCAGCATAAAATAGCTGCGACGGCGGCGGGCTCCCGGCGGACGCCGGGATTTCGCTCCCTGTCCGTTCTCCCGCCTTCTCGCACCGCGCGGCCACCGCCGCTCACCACTTTTCCAACACCAACACCTGTCTTCCAACCATTCTTCCATCATGAAAACCAATACGTCGACCAAAGCCAACCGAGCCTCCAACCGCACCGCTTCCGCCGCTGCCGCGCGAGTTACGCACCGCGTTCCGGGTTGGCCCTACTGCCTTCAGCCGGGTCGACCCAATTACGCCTTCGGGCCGCTCACGAATTCCGAGCAGCCCTTTTACGTCCACCTTTCCCGCCCTTCCAACCGGGCCTCCCTCTCTTGCCAGCGCTTGAATGACGCACCGCCGCTATGAACGCCGCACCTGCCGTTCCCGTTCTTTCCAACGTCCTTGATGTTCTCGATGTCGTCGATGCCGCGTTAGCCGGCCTCGACCGCCGCCTGCCGCTCCACGTCTCGCGCGACGATCTCGCCTCCGCCGGCCGCGCCGCCCTGGTCGCATCCTTTGCCCAGGCCAACGGCCCGCTCCACGAGGTCCGCGCGTACTGCTTCGCCCGCGTCCGCGGCGCGATGTTCGACGAGCTCCGCCGGCTCGACCCGCTCTCCAGGCGCACGCGCGCCAAGGTGACCGAGGTCCGCCGCGCCGCCGCCGAGCTGGAGCAGGCGCTCGGCCGCGCGCCCAGCGACGACGAACTGGCGACCTTCACCGGCCTCGCCCCGAGCGCCCTGCGCCAAGCGCAGCGCCTCGGGATCGCGGCCGATGCGCACGAGACCGATGGCGAGGTACTGGCCCAACTGGCCGACCACGCCGCGGTCTCCCCGGCCGATGTGACCGAGTCGCTGGATCTGGTCGAGAACGTGCGGGAGGCCCTGGGCCGCCTGCCCGAGAGACACGCCTTCGTCGTTCAGCGCTACCACCTCGAGGAAGCCACCCTCGAGGAGATCGCTGGCGAACTGGGCGTCTCCATAGAACGGGTTCGGCAGCTGCGCGCTGCCGGCGAGAAGATGCTTCGCGAGGATCTCGAACTCCTCGCTTCGTGAGACAGGGAAAAACTGTTCGTCAACGGCCATAGGGCGCGGGCGGAGCGGCTCCAGTCGGGAGCCCTCCGCCCAGCCGCCTCGGCTGCAACCGGATAACCAGCACCACCATGCCGTACTACGCCAACATCCGCCACGATCGCACCAACGCCATGAACTCCCTCCACTCCTCCTTCGCCTCCCTCCGCAACTGCCGCGCCGTCTTTCCCTCCCACCGGGAAAACGTCGCTGTCACCACACTCTGGACCAACGCCGTCGCGCTGGTCGACCACCCGAGCGAGGCGCCGCCCGCCTGAGCCGTTCGCAGGTCGGAGCGCCGCCGAAACGAAGCACGCTTCCAGCAGAAGGCCGCGATGCCGCGAGTGCATCCCGGCCTTCTTCGTTTAGTGACGGGGGCGGCGGAGACCGCGCGGTAGAGCCGGTGTGGATGCGGTTACTCGACGAGGATGACCTCGACCCCGGCGCTTCGCACCCCGTCGAGCACGGCGGCGGGCGCGGTGGCCTCGGTCACGAGCACATCGATGGCGGAGGCCTGGGCGACGACGAAGGGGCTGGCGTTGCCCAGCTTATCGGCCGTTGCGACAACCACCGTCTTCGCCGCGGTATCGAGCAGCGCGCGTTTCACCAGGCTCTCGTCGTAGTTCGGATCGGTGATACCGCCTTCGGCATCGAGCGCGGCCACGCCCAGGAAACAGAGATCGGCATGTACGCGACGACAGGCCTCGACGGTCTCCGCGCCGACGGTCGCCAGCCCGCGTTTCACCATCCGGCCGCCAAGCAGAATCACCTCCGCCTCGGTGAGATCGGCGAGCGCCACGGCGGCGGCCACGTTATGCGTGACCGCGGTGAACCGGAGATCGCGTGGGAGGTTTTGGGCGACGGCCAGCACCGTCGAGCCGGCATCGAAGAATACGACCTGCCCGGCCTGCACGAACTCCGCGGCGCGGCGGGCGAGGCGCGCCTTCTCGATCTTGTGCTCCTGCGAACGGGCGTGGAACTCCAGCTTCGTCGTCGAGCGCGGCACGGCGCCACCGTGGGTGCGAACCAAGAGACCGTCGCCGGCCATCGCCGCCAGATCGCGCCGGATCGTGTCTTCCGAGACGCCGAGTTGTTTGCCCAGTTCCGCCGAGTACACGCGCCCTTTCGCGCGGAGTTGGGCAAGGATAGCATCGTGACGTTCAGGGGCGAGCATGCCGGTTTTTGCTTGTGTGATGACAGATCTTGCCGATTCTTGCCGACAAACAAGGTGAAAAACGCAGAAACCTGCAAATATCTCGCGGCCATCGACCTCGACGGCACGCTATTTGGCCACGATGGCGTGATCGGCGAAGAGAACGCGGCGGCGCTGGAGCGGCTGGCGGCGCGCGGCTTTGCCATCGCGCTGGCCTCCGGGCGGCATGCGAAGAACATGGCCGAGATCGCGCGCGGGCTGCCGCTGGTGTGCGGCCTGGTTTCCTGCCAGGGGTGCGAGGCGAGCGATCCGGCGCGCACGCGGATCTACGTGCAGATGTTCATGGAGCCCGGCGATGTCGCCCCGGTGGTGAAGGCCGGGATCGACGCGGGGTATGGCGTGATCGCCTACACCGAGAACGGCGAGCACACGCCGCTCGACGGCCCCGGGATCGAGCGTTACCGCCGGATCACGGGCACTCGGATCGAGGTGGTGGCGCCGGAGGTTTTCGCGGCCGAACGCGTGTTCAAGGTCATGTGGATCGGCGAGGAGGCCCGTATCGACGCATTCCTGGCCTCCGGCGGCGTCGAGCGCTGCCGTCCCGCCGCGGTCGAGACGGTGCGCTCGCATCGCGAGGTCTTCGAGTACGTCCCGCGCGGCGTGAACAAGGCCACCGGCGCCGCGGTGCTGGCGCGCGAGCTCGGCATCGCGCGGGAGCGTGTGGCCGCCTTCGGCGATGCCGAGAACGACGTGCCGCTCTTCGACTGGGCCGGTTTCTCCGTCGCCATGCCGCACGCACGGCCGGAGGTGAAGTGCCGCGCCACGGCCACGGCCCCGGCGGGCGACGCCGAGTCGGCGTTCTCGCGCGGCGTTGACCTGCTGCTCGCGTCGCCGTTCGCCGCCACCTTGCCATGAAACTCATCGACGTACTCGGGATGGCCGCGGCCACGCTCACAACCGGCTGCTTCGTGCCGCAGGTCGTGCGCCTCTGGCGCACTCGCAACGCCGAGGGGATCTCGCTGGTGACCTTCGCGGTCTTCTCGGCGGGCGTGGCGTTGTGGCTCGGTTACGGGCTGATCCTGGGCTCCTGGCCGATCATCCTCTCCAACGCCGTCACTCTGGTTCTGGCGTTCGCGATCGTCGTGCTGACGCTGCGGTTCCGCCGGCGGGGCTGAGGCCCGGGCGGGTCGCCAGCGAATGGGCAGGGCCGGGCGTCGCGCTGCGGAGTGCCCCGCCGGGCTCGCTGCTGCCGCCTGAACCGGATTCCCATCGGTCGGTGCGGTTGTGCAGAGCGGCTTCGGGTGGCGGAAAGGGCTCAAAGAGCTGCGACTCCAGCCGATTAACCGGAGCACCCCCCCAATCTCGTGTTTGCATCCGCCAACGTCTTTCGTGGCCGAACCGCCCGGCGTCTCTGTCTGCTGGGCCTCGGGCTGGCTTGTGCCCTGAGCTGGCCGGTGGGGGCGTTCGGCGAGGGGGGCGGACTCGACGACGCTGGCGACGAGTTCGGGTTGCGGGTCTTCGGAGACGATTCCTCGCTGCCGAGCCAGGTCGTGCGGAAGCTGCTGCAGACGCGCGACGGATATCTCTGGATACCGACCGATGGCGGCCTGGTCCGCTTCGACGGGGTGCGTTTCGACACCTTTCGCACCAGCAACACGCCGGGGCTGCCGGTGAATGCGATCCGGTGCCTGTGCGAGGCCTCCGATGGCACTCTCTGGGTCGGCACGCAGCAGGGGCTGGCCCGCTATGTTGCCGGCCGGTTCGAGCCGGTCGGGATGCTCAAGGAGCCGGTCAGTGGCATCGTGTTCGACGCGCGCGGCCGGATGTTCGTCAGCTGCCTCACGGGAGGGTTGTGGGAATATGCCGGTGGACAGCTTGCGAACCTGAACGACGGCGAAATCGTCCGGGCCAGCGAGGCCATTCAGATCATCCATGTCGATTCCCGCGGCCGGATCTGGATCGCACCGCGCGGCGGTGGCCTCGCGTTTTACGAGGAGGGGCGATTCGTGCGGCCAGAGTGGAGCGGGCGGCTGCGGGAAGTAAACCGGTTGTACGAGCACCCGGTGGGGACGCTGTGGATCGGCACGGTCGCGGGATTGTGGCGGCTGAGGGACGGCACCCTTGAGGCGATCGACCGTTCGCGCGGGCTCGAAGTCGATTCGGTGACCGACATCCATATCGACGCCGCTGGCCGGGTCTGGGTCTGCGCGCAGAAGGTCTTCGTCGCCCCCGGCCCGGATGCCGGCCAGTTCCGCCAGGTGCCGACACCGGGACTCGAATACCCACGCGCGATCACCGAGGACCACGAGGGCAGCCTGTGGATTGCCTCGTCCGGCGACGGGCTCGGGCGCCTGCGGTCTGCCTCCTACTGCTCCATGATGAACGACAACGCGGCGCCCGGGGATGCCGCACGCTCGATCTCGTTCGGCCCCGACGGGGCCTTGTGGGCGAGCGTCCTGTCGCGCGGTCTTGTCCGGCGGGACAAGGATGGGCGCGAGACGGCGTTCGCCCTGTCGGGCGGGCGCGACGGCGACCCGCAGGCGGTCCTGGCGACGCCGGAGGGCGACGTGTGGCTGGGCACCCGCGGCGCGTTGTGGCGGTGGAGGGAAGGCCGAATCGAGAAGGTTCCCGGGCCGACCAATGCCAAGGCGATCTTCCGCGACCGCACGGGGGCGGTGTGGTTTGGCACGAACAGCGCAGGCCTGTTCCGCTGGCGCGACGGGGCGTTGGCGCCCGTGGCGTCCGGGTTCGGCGATACCGCCGGATTTGTGACGTGTTTCGCCGAGGACTCGGCCGGCGCGCTCTACGCGGGTGTCAACGCACAGGGCATCGCGGTCCTGGATGCCGGCACCTGGAGCACGATTCGCAAGCAGGACGGCCTTCCGGATGTGGAGGTGCGCTTCATCCTGCCGGATGCGGAGGGGAACCTGTGGGTCGGCGGCAAGCGCCGCGGGCTCTGCGTGCGCCACCGGGGCCGCTGGTACAATCCGGACAACATGCCGGACTTGTTCACGGACCTCGTGACGGCGATCGCCGACGACGGCCGTGGCAATCTCTGGATCGGCGGGCCGAAGGGTCTTGCCCGTGTGTCCCGGGCCGAGATGCTGGCCTACATGCGCGGCGAGCGGGCGGCGGTGGAGGTGCGGTTCGTCGGCGCCGGCGACAACGTGCGCGTGGGCGCGATCGGGTTCGGCCACCAACCCGTGCTGGCGCGGGACGCGGACGGGCGGCTGCTGTTCGCCAGCCGGCGGGGGGTGATCGGTGTGCGCCCCGACCGGTTGCTGACGAACGGGGTGCCGCCGCCCGTGGTGATCGGCCGGCTGGTCGCGGACCGGCAGCCGATCGAGGCGAAAGGCGGCGAGTTCGAGATCGCCGCCGGCGCGCGCGATCTCGAGTTCGAATACACGGCCATGAGCTTTGTGCAGCCGGAACGGGTGCGTTTCCGGTACCGGCTGGCCGGTTACGATGGCGACTGGATCGACGCCGGCACCCGCCGGACCGCCTACTACACCAAGCTGCCGCCGGGCCGCTACCGGTTCGAAGTCGTGGCATGCAACGAGGACGGCGTCTGGAGCCCGTCGGGCGCCGCGGTCCGCGTGGTGCAGTTGCCGCACTTCTATCAGACTTGGTTGTTTCTCGCCGGATCGGTGCTGGCGGTCGCGACGGCCGGCGTGCTGCTGCAGCGCTGGCATACGCGGAAACTGCGGCGGCAGAACGAGGCGCTGGAGCGTCGTATCGACGATCGCACCTACGAACTCGTGCACGCGAAGGAGGAAGCGGAATCCGCCAACCGCACCAAGAGCCTCTTCCTCGCGAACATGAGCCACGAGATCCGTACGCCGATGAACGGCGTGATCGGCATGACCGACCTGCTGATGGGTACAGCGCTCACCGAGGAGCAGCGCGATTACGCGCAGACCGTCCACAAATCCGGCGAAGCCCTGCTGACGATCATCAACGACATCCTCGACTTCTCGAAGATCGAGGCCGGGAAGCTGGTGCTAGAGCACATCGCCTTCTCGCCGCGGACGGGCGCGGAGGACGTTTTGCAGCTCCTGGCGGAGACGGCGCGGCACAAGGGCCTTGAGCTCGGGCTGTGGTGCGAGGAGGATGTCCCCGAGGCGATCCTCGGCGACCCCGGCCGTTTCCGCCAGATCGTCACCAACCTGATGGGTAACGCCATCAAGTTCACCGAGCGCGGCGAGGTCTTCGTGACGCTGGCCGTCGAAGATGCCGGCGCGGAGAAGCCGTGGCTGCGTGTGGAAATCCACGACACCGGCATCGGGCTCACCCCGGAGCAGCGAGCGCGCCTCTTCCGGTCGTTCTCGCAGGCCGACAGCTCGACCACGCGTCGCTTCGGCGGCACCGGCCTGGGGCTGGCCATTTCGCGCCACATCGTCGAGGCGATGGGCGGCCGGATCGGCGTGGAGAGCCAGCCGGGACATGGCTCGACCTTCTGGTTCCAGCTGCCCATCGAGCGGGCCGTCACTCAGGCGAACCCCGCGGCGGACCTGCGCGGCCGCCGGGTCCTGATCGTCGACGACCACTCCGTCAACCGGCTCCATCTCCGGAAACTGCTGACGCGCTGGGGGGCGTTGGCCGAGGAGGATGCGGCGCCGTCGCCGTCGCCGGCGCTGGAGCGCCTGCGCGCGGCCGCGCAGCGCGGCGAGCCTTTCGATGCGGTGTTGCTCGACCACCAGATGCCCGGGATCGACGGGCTCGGCCTGGCGCAGGCGATCCGTACCGAACCGTCCATCGCACACACCGCCCTCCTTCTGTTAAGCTCCTCGCTGACGCTGGAGGCGCGAGAGCAGGCGGAGCGGCTCGGTTTCGTGGCGTCGATGCAGAAGCCGGTACGGCAGGATTCGCTTCTGCGCGCGCTGCAGCGGGCGTTCGACCGGTCTGCCGGGACGCCGGAGCGGCCGGCTCTGCCTTCGCCGGAGCGACGTCGGCATGTGCCGGTCCAGGGCCGTATCCTGATTGCTGAGGACAATCCGGTGAACCAGGCTGTGACCCGCCGCATGGTGGAGAAGGCGGGCTATACCGCGGTCGTCGTCGCCAACGGCCGCGAGGCGGTGGACGCCGCGATGCAGCACGAGTACCTCCTGGTGTTGATGGATTGCCAAATGCCGGAAATGGATGGCTATGCGGCGACCGAGGAGATCCGGCGCCGGGAAACGCCGGCTGGCCGGCGTCTGCCGATCGTCGCCCTGACGGCGAACGCCATCGAGGGCGAACGGGCGCGCTGCCTCGCGTGCGGCATGGACGAGTACATTACCAAACCGGTGAAGGTGGCGGTGTTTGAGGCGCTGCTCGACCGCTGGGCGGGCACGTCGGGGAAGGCGGAGGCGTAGCCCGGACGAAACGGCGCGCACGGAGGCGCCGTGCGTCTCAGCTCCGTGGCCAGGGCTCGAAGCCTTGCTTCCCGGGAACGTAGAGCGGGTGGCGGGGGTGGCCGTCCTGCGTCGTGCCGAGGCAGGAGAGTTCGCGGCCGGCGAGGAGCTGCACGACGGAGTCGGCGCGTGCCTGGTACGTGCCGGTCACGCCCCAGGCGGCGACGATGCGCTCGCAGCGCTCGGCGGCGCGCAGCAGCCAGACGTCGTTCTCGGGGCCGACGGGATCGCCGGCCTTCATCATCTCCTCGGGGTAGGGCGTGCGCAGGGCGAAGAGGTTGGCCATCCAGAAGCCGTCGAAACCGGCGCGCTTGGAGAAATCGGCGATGCGGGTGAGCGTGGGGTCGAGCTTCGACTCGTCGGCGGTGCTGGGGTTGAGCCCGATCCACAGGATGAGCTTGTCGCCGAACAGCGGATTCCAGCGATGGATCAGGCTGTAGCGATGGCGGCGGTCGGGTGAGAACTGGCACTCGTTGTCCACCGCTGAAGTGAGTGCGAAGACGGACCGGATGGGAATCGTGGAATGCAAACGTGGGGGCGCTGCTCGCTCTTGATGTCGTGGAACCGCACCGGCAAGTTGTCCGGCGGCATGAATTCCGATGCGACTGGCGACGCCCAATCCTTCCACCGGCTTTACCCTTGGCTGACCGACTGGTTCCAGCGGCCCAACGCGGCGTTGTTCGCCGACGCCGGGCAAAATGCGATCGCGGCCGAGCTCGGCCGGCGCTGGGGCGAGGAGCATCCGATTGCAGTGCTGGACGAACTGCGGGCGCGGTTCGGGGCGAAGGTTGCGAGCGTGGTGCACGGGATCGTGTACGAGAACGCCCGTCACGACTGGGCGGAGATCGCAGCGCGGCAGCCATGCTGCGGAATCGACGATCTGATCCGCCTGCTCTGGGAACCGTTGGGGAAGGCCGGCTTCGAGTTCACGTACGAGAAGCGGAGCGATGGTGTGCAGTTTCGTTGCACGGGCTGCCCGCATGTGGCGGTGGCGCGCTCGTTGAGTGCGCCCGACTGGATGGAGCTGCTCCTGTGCGGTTCCGACTTTGGCATGGTGGCCGGCTTCAATCCGGCGATGGATTTCCGGCGCTCGCAGACGCTGATGGAGGGGCATCCGTGCTGCGACCACCGTTACAGCATGACCTCCACGCCGGCCGGCGGCGCATAGCGCATGGCGTATCTGTGTAGTACCGGCGGGGCTCGGGGGCGTGGGCGAAGAGTGGCGGAGGCGACGAGGAGATTGTCACGTAATACGTGACAATCTCCTGGGTGGCGGTGGCGGGGGCGGCGATGGCTGCGGGGGCGCCGTTGGCCGTGGCTGCACGGGGGCATGAGTGGCGAACGGATAAGGCCGCGGCAACGCGGCAGACGGCGTTGCCGCGGAAATCTCCCGCAAGGAGGGCACGGGCGGGTTCGGCGATTGTCGCCGCGGGCGGCGGCGCTACGGTGGCGGGCCGATGCCGGAGATCGTCCTCGCCACGCTCAACGCCAAGTACATCCACGCCTCGTTCGGGCTGCGTTGCCTGCGCGCGAACCTGGGCGAGCTGCGCGCGCGCTCGGCGCTGCTGGAGTTCACGATCCAGGAGCGGCCGCTCGACGTGGCGGAGCGTATTCTAGCACTGGAGCCGCGGATCGTCGCGCTCGGGGTGTACGTGTGGAACGTGGCACCGACGACCGAGCTGGTGGCGCTGCTCAAGCGTGTCCGGCCGGCGCTGGTCGTCATCCTCGGCGGGCCGGAGGTGAGCCACGAGCCGGAGGCGCAGGAGATCGTGCGGCTGGCCGACTGCACGATTCGCGGTGAGGGCGAGCGGGTGTTGCCGGAGCTCTGCGGCTCGGTGCTGGCCGGCGGCGTGGTGCCGGCGAAGGTCGTGGCCGCGGAGCCGCCGGACCTGGCGGCGCTCGCGTCGCCTTACGATGAGTACACGGAGGACGACATCGTACACCGGCTGATCTACGTGGAGGCGTCGCGCGGGTGCCCGTTTGGATGCGAGTTCTGCCTGTCGTCGCTGGATGAGGCGGTGCGGGCGTATCCGCTGGAGCCGTTTCTGGCGGCGATGGAGCGGCTGCTCGCGCGCGGCGTGCGGCACTTCAAGTTCGTCGACCGCACGTTCAACCTGAACCTCGCGACGAGCCGGCGCATCCTGGAGTTCTTCCTCGGGCGGATGGCGGAGGTGGAGCCGGCCGGAAGTGGAGCGGCGGCAGCCGGACTCGCCGGCGCCACTCCTGGCGATGTCGGCACGCCGGCGCGGTACGCGGGGCTGTTTTTGCATTTCGAAATGGTGCCGGATCGGCTGCCGGCGGAGCTGCGCGAGCTGCTGGTGCGGTTTCCGGCGGGTTCGCTGCAACTGGAGATCGGCATCCAGAGTTTCGATCCGGCGGTGACGGCGGCGATCGGTCGGCGGCAGGACCTGGCGAAGCTGGAGGAGAACTTTCGCTACCTGCGGGAGCACACGGCGGCGCATGTGCACGCCGACCTGATTGTGGGGTTGCCCGGCGAGACGGTGGCGGGCTTCGCGGCCGGGTTCGACCGGCTGGTGGCGCTCGGGCCGCAGGAGATCCAGGTCGGGATGCTCAAGCGGCTGCGCGGCGCGCCGATCGCGCGGCACGACGGGCCGGGGGCGATGGTGTACTCGCCGGTGCCGCCCTATGAGATTTTGCAGAACCGGCTGATCGACTTTCCGACGATGCAGCGGCTGCGGCGGTTCGCGCGCTACTGGGAGCTGGTCGGCAATAGTGGCAATTTCGTGGATACGCTGCCGCTGTTCTGGAGAGCCGAGGCTGCGGCCCGCGGGCTGGCACCGGCGGCGCCGGGGGCTGCGGCTCGCGATGCGGATGGACTGTGTGGACCAAGTGGACTCGATGGACGAGAATGCCAGGACGGTGCGGGCGCGGCTTCGCCATTTGGAGAGTTTATGCGGTTCAGCGACTGGTTCTTCGCGCGGGAGGGGCGGCACCATGCGCTCGCGCTCAGCCGGACGATGGAGCGGG
>Ga0209373_10004935_pt1 | contig 11247 bp, 14 predicted proteins | sample Higcelweek5metaG_FD_187173 | JGI IMG/M metagenome (GOLD analysis project Ga0209373, IMG submission 187173) | Freshwater pond sediment microbial communities from the University of Edinburgh, under environmental carbon perturbations - High... | ecosystem: Environmental > Aquatic > Freshwater >... | reverse complement strand
TGCCATGTTGTTGCAACTCCGGTGGCTAATGGAAAAGGCCGAGCGATTACAGATATTAGTATCTCAATTACGGTTAAAGATGATGGAGAATATGCTCAACTCGTTGAAAATAAATCAACACTTTCCCTTGTGAAGAATGGAATAAGAGAGTCTGAGGCATTGCGGTGGCTTGGCGAACTCGGGGAGCCTGAGCTACAGCGACGTATAGACGCCTTTGAACGCGACCGCGCAGAAGGACGAATTGCAGACGATATTAAAGGTGGAAAAGTAGTCTCTCACCTTAAAAGGCTGCGCGCGATGCTGAAAGGTTCTTACACAATAGCGTCTGAGAATGAGTATGACCGTGAGCTTGCGGAAAAGGTCACGGCTGAGAAGCAGCACGCAAGCACTCATAAAAAAGCTAAGCTGGAACAGTTGAGAGAAAAGCATGCTGACGTTGTCCGGCAATTACGTGACATGGAGCAAAAATATTATGGTGAGTTGCTACCTATAGCAGCCACAGAAATATCTGATGAAGAGTTGCGGGAAGTTCGGAAGCGAATACCTCCCGCCTTCGTGTCTGAATTTGATCTGTACGGTATCGTGTTCCCTCTGAAAGCGTCACAGAATATAGGGCCGCGAATAAAGGCCATTAGGGATTTAACGAATCATGGGAACACGAGAAAGATTATGGAGCGCCTTTCAAAATCGGTTCTTCAGGTTGATGGAATAGCTACTTACTATGCGGACCAAGGAATTAGCAAATATGTCTCCCTGATTAAGGAAGAGTCTGATATAGCTTCAGAGAAAAATAGCCTTGAAAATCAAGGGGAGCTTTTGTAGAGCCGGAGGAGTATAATAGATAATTAACTGCACTATATGCCTGAAAGAGACTGCGGTCACGAAGAATTGATACGGAACGCAAGGCACGATATAAAAAAGCGCAATGATGCTGAGTTTTACACTCACCATTTTCTATTACGCTACATATCACGCGACCATATAGAAACTGCCTCTGACGGTTTTCAAGCGTTCCAGAATATAGCCATATATTATGCAAATCGCGAGCTTTTCCATAAGCCGACGGTTGAATTATATGAAAAGCATTTTAAGGGGAAAACCCGCGCTGCTATCGAAGAGTATTTCCATGGCATCTGTGCCGCCCGGTTCGAGCGGGAATATGGAAAACCGAACGAACAGGAAAAGGAAATTATGCGTCGCCAGATGTGCGAAATTTTAGATGGAAAGATGGAGCTTCTATATAGAAAAGATTGAGACTAGGGAATCGCCCGTAACAGGCGGGACAGCGGCAATACTATGAGGATTATTTATCTCCTCAGTCACGCCATAACCCCCTGAACCGTTCCGCCGAAAGTTCGGTATAGCGTACCGTGTTGCTGATATTGCGGTGCCCGAGATAGCCTTGGATGGTGCGCGTATCGGTGCCCTTGTCGGCAAGATAGTAGCCCGTGGAATGGCGCAGCATGTGCGGGTGGACCGGCAGCCCTTGCGCGGTGAAGCCCGCGACGTCGCCGGCACGGGCGACGATGTCGCGCACCGTGGCAGCCGCCAGAGGGGCGCCGCGTTCGCTCATGAAGACGAAGGGTGCAACGTGGCCTTGGTCGCGCTGTAGCTGCCGCAGCGCCCGCATTTCGTCTCCCTCGATAGGGTGCGCGGCGGGTGTGCCACGCTTGAGCCTGCGAACGTGCAGGGTGGCCGTGGAAAAATCGACCTGCCCCCATTCCAGCGCTATCGCTTCCGACACCCGCAGACCATGGCGGTACATGACGAGCAGCAGCGTTGCATCCCGGTGCTGGTGCCGCCCCTCACGCCCGGCAGCGGCGATGAGTCGGGCGACTTCCGGCGGGGTGAGATACCCGCGCACCCGGCGGCGAGCGGACGGGGTTAGGAGCGGCGGGGAGAACTTCCCCGTTTTCGAGGATTGGGGCATGGCGTGGAACGGGGCTAAAAGTGGCGGAAACCGTAGGGTAGGATACCACAACTCCCCCGTTTTCAGTTAAAAATGGGGGAGTTTTCAAGCGCGGGAAAAACCTATCGTATGGGCGATGCATGACGTGCATGAGCTTTGCTCTACTTACCGTCTGGGTTACGCTTAGAGGGCAGCAGCACCACCATGCTGGCTGTTCATCACGAATACGGTTCGTATGTTCTGCCGAGGTGGCATCACAGCAATAAATAGCGGAGAAAATCATGCGCAAAATCGGCCTACTGGCTGCTATGGCAGCGTCACTTATCTCTTATTCTCCATACGCAAAAGCCGATGCGAGTAGATGGTGCGCAGAAAACGAATTTCTATGCGCTCTCGGCGTTGTTGCTGGTGGAATTGTCGCTTATAAAGCTCTTTCTGGACCAAGTTCAAATACGACGTCCAGTTATAGCGCCCCGGCTCAAATTCAGCCTGTAGCTAGTAGCTGCGGTATTCAAAGTCGATATGACGCAAGCTCAAGTTTTAGCTCTCCTGGGGTGGTTGCTGTATCCGGCGTTTGCAGCAACGGAGCTGCATACTCTTGTTACAGAAGCAGCGCCACCGGACAATTTTGGAGTTGCGCTGGAGTATCCCCCACGGAACAAATTAGGTCCGAGGAAACCGCAATATTAAAAGCGTGCGGATGCTTGTGATTTTTGACTTTTATAAAGGTTAACCCATACAGGATGGACGACCGCTCATCCTGTATAGCTTTTGCAACTCGGGAGGCTGACATGCGTTCTCACTATTTATCGCTTTGCCTTTTTTTGGGTGTGAGTGCTGTGTTTTCAATATCATCATACGCATATGCTTTGAATTTTTTGGACTACAGCGTCGGGGATAAAGTTTATAAAAAGGACGGTGCAATAGGCGACCACGATGAGTTAGTGATTTTAAAAATAGAGGGGAATAGGGCCTACGTGAGGAATGTTGATAAAAACAATGCTACCGAGTGGGTGTCTGGAGAGAAGGTTATTAGCTATATGGATAGAATGAGCAAAAATTACGACGACGTTTCAGATATATACGATGCCGGGAAAAAGCTATGGGATATGTTCGGTGGAAGCTCTTCAAATAACTCCGCCGCTAAATAGCATCGGGAAGAGATGAAAAATGACGGACGCCCCTCGCGCATCAATGAATGAGACTCTAAATAGGATCAAAAAATATAAAGGCATAGTGTTCCTGTTAGTAGCCATACTTGGCTTCGCTGGAATACTCGAAAATATCGGGTTCTCGAAATTGATGCGCCCTTTTGACGATAGGGCCTCTGCATATCTTGAAACAACATTGCAGAGCACAGCCACCGCTTTTGCGGCAGCAAAGATAATAAATAGCTCCATATCGCTACTAGAGTCCAGCCAGATAGGCGGCGGCGTTGGGGTAAGTGCGTATGTAAGTCCCCTAAAAGTTCTTGAGCCTTTTGATAAAACCATCGAACAGTTTTCCGATGGAATGCTTCTAATATCGGCATTTTGTATCGTCTTTGACGTCCTTTTTCAACTCGGGAAAATATGGGGAGGAGGCTTTCTTTTTGGCGTGGCAATGCTGGCGTTCTTCATATTCTCCATTGCCGGAAAATATCAGCAAGGCGCATGGCGATTGGCTGCAATAATAACCATCGCAGCGGTCATGCTGAGAGTATTTATCCCTGTCTCCCTAACGGTCACAAGCGCCGCATCCGCTGCCGTCGCAGATGTTCTTATCATCGAGAATACCCGGAGGCTATCGGACATAGCGCAGAAAATCACTCCCCCTTCAACATTCGATGGCATGCTTAAATATGCTAAGGATTTTGATTTTAAGAAGTCTGGGGAATCCTTAGAGGATATATTCAAATGCACCGCATCCATTCTTGCGGGCTTCATTGCCAAGCTAGTGGTAATCCCATTGATTGCGATATGGCTAATGGTGAAGGTATTTTCTTTGTTACTGGTGTTGATGGGGCGGCGCAGCAGTGGGGTTATCAATGGCTAGTAAAGAAGAAAAAGAGGCTATGCGCCGCGTCCGTGAAGCCGCGCAGAAGGACCGCGAGCGCATCCTTATGCAAGACCGCGTGGACCAAACCCATGCAGAAGAAATGCGCCGCACAGAGACGGCGTTAGCATGGCAACGCAATCCCAGGGGAGTTATTGCACGTCGCTCTTCGGGGCCGCTCCGCGTCCTGTACTACATACTCCTTACGATACTCACGATTGCCACGGTTGGGGTTGCTCTCGTTGTCCACGTCATCGTCAAAAAGCTGTTTTTTGATAAGAAGAGCGCATAATGGAAATTCTTTTTTTGATTCTCATAATTGGCGGCGGAATATTCTGGTACAGGAAAAGGAAGGGCCGCATAAATCGCACAGAAAGCGGCGGTATGCGATTCCTTGACGATAAGCTAAACGAACTCGCCTACCAGCTACACGAGGAACGTATCCGCTCCGAGAAAATGGCGCAGATAACCTATCTGCAATGGAAGGCGGACAAGGAGAGGGAAAACCGTATCACCCTCACAACAGGCGTCACCCTGCCCCGCTCGCAATGGCGCGAGGAACAAGACCGGGTATTTTCTGCCCTAGAGCAATCCATAGAGGGCAAGCGCCAGCTATTCCTTGCCGGGCAACGGCGGGAAACTGAGGCCGCTGAGAAGGCGGCAGAGGTGGAACGCAAGACCATAGAGGCAATCAAAAAGTCGCTCGAAGACGACACGAAATAAGCCCGCGTGAGAGGGGTATCGCTACCCCCATCGAGAGGGGGAGCGCTCCTAGGAGTGAGAGGGTATCGACACCCCCATCGAGAGGGGTAGCGCTCTATGAGTAACAGGGGGAGCAGGGTATAGTGTCCCCGTCCTATCCCCTTCGTGTGCCATGGCCGAAAAATACGTATCCATCAATGAAGCTCACCGTCTGACGCGCGTTGCTCTTTCAACGCTACGGCGGAAAATAGACGCCGGAGAGTTGAAGCGCGTCGAGGGTAAGGGCATCACCCTTGCCAGCCTTCAACGCCTCTATGGGGACAAGCTCACCGATGAGCGGGAGGGCGGAAAACGCTCCCCCTCTCGACAGGGGGAGCGAGAGGGTATCGCTACCCCCATCGAGAGGGGGAGCGCTCCTAGGAGCGAGAGGGTATCGACACCCCCATCGAGAGGGGTAGCGCTACCCCCCGACCACTCCGCCGAGCTGGCCGCACTTAGGGCCGAACGGGACACCCTCAAATCCACGCTGGACCATGAACGCGCCGACCGTGAAAAAGAGCGGGCTGCATGGGGCGAAAAATACGAACTATTGGCAAAGTCCCTTATCACGACAAAAGGCGCGGATGCGGTGCGCGACATAGCGGAGATACGGCGGCTTGAAGAGAGGGCCGACATAATCGACGGAGAGGCGAGCACGGGCCGAGACGGGAACCCCCAGAACCCGCCGGGCGCGGGGCGCGGGGCAAAACAGACAAGCCACAAGACGGAAAGTGACCAAGCCCCGCGCCCCGCGCCCGGCGGGTTCTGGGGGTTCGTGGCGAGGTTCCGGCGGTAGGTCTTTCTCCTTCTGCCTCTCCATCACCGGGGAGGGGTTCCGGGGGGTCGAAGGCCGGGCGGACGGTAGACCATGGGCCGGGCCGTGGGCGGCATCACGGAGGATGAACGGATACGACGGGTTCACGAATGAGCGGGAGCGATGTGAGGGAAGAGGAGAGGAGGTATCACGTAGTGATTTGCTATATGGAAACATGCTATAAATGACTGATTGACCTACTGTTTTTTGATTTTATAGTATGCTTTCTATTTCGCTGTTCATTTCGCGTTCAAAGTGGCATGGCAAAATGGGAAAAGCGGAATACGGACTGGCCGCGTCCAAGGCCGTTGGCATGCCTCACCGGGACGCGCTCCCCGAGGGGGTGACAGTGGCCGACTTCCTCCCCGTGGGGGAGTGGGAGCCAGCCGACCAGGCGGCCGCCATCGAGGCGATGAGCACCAGGCGCATCGAGCGTATCCGCCGCATGGTGGCGGACCTCTCGGCCCAAGGGCTGGCCCGGCAAGCTGCCGAAGCTGCCGCACATGACTTCCTGACATTCGCTGAGTATCGCCGCACCGTCCCCCGCGTGGACGCCATTCGGGAACAGCTTACCCAGATTGACGACGCCAAAAGGCGACAGGCATTCGACCGGGAGACAAAACCCGGCAAGCCCATTTTTTACTCCACCAATGAACCACCAAATCAAAACGAAATTACCTTCGCCGGACTATTTAATCCTCGCACTCATACGCCGGATTGCGTGGGGTATATGGCATATATTAAAACGGTTAGCACTGCCTTATTCGACCTATTTTTTTGGAAACTCCCCGCGCTGATACCAGAGAGTGACAGGAAGGGTCATACCTACCTGACGGGCAGCAGCGGGGCGGGCAAGAGCGAGCTTTTAAAAACCCTCATCCATGCAGACGTGATGAAGGACAAGCCGCCGTGCATCATTGTCATTGACCCGCACGGGAAGTTTGCCGACGAAGTGGCGCAGCAAGAGGAAGTCGTTGCCAGCGGGCGGCTTATCTACCTCAATCCCACGCAATCGAAACACCGCACACCAACGCTTAACCCGTTCCAGTGCGATACCCCCGAAGAAGCCGAGCGCATCGGGAAGAACCTAGTCGGGCTATTCGAGCTTCTTTTCACGCAAGAGCATAGCGCCGACCTGACCGCGAACATGCGCGTTATCTTCAATGCCTTCTTGCCCGCTATGCTCCGCATGCCCGGTAGCGATATTCTCACGCTGCAAAAGCTCCTAGAAGCGGACGAGGATAACCAGTTCTTTCGCCAAGCTCTCGGCTATATGGAGCCGCAGCAGAGAGAATATATCCGGCGGAATTGGAGCCTCAAGAGTTTTGACAGCACCAAAGAAAGCCTAGGGAAGCGATTGCAGGTTATCGCCTCGACCCCGTTCCTTAATTTCGTGTGTGGGCAAAGCACCATCGACCTTGATGCAGCCGTGAAGGGGAGGAAGATAATATGCCTCTCTCTGCAACCAAGCGGCCTTGATGAAGGCACCACAAAAGCCATAGGCGCATTTTTCCTCGCTTCGGTGCATGCCTATGTGGTCGCCAAGTCGGGGGAGCGGGATAGCGACAAGCACAAGGGCGTTGTTCCCATTCATGCCTATATCGACGAGTGCCACAATTTCGTGTCGCCGACGATGGGGAAGATACTCACCGAGATGCGCAAATTCGGGCTGCACCTGACCCTTGCCCAGCAATTCGCCGCGCAAGGCATGGCGGACCCGGATTTGAAAAAGGCGGTACTCGGCAACACCATGGTCAAAATAGCCGGGTTCAATTCAGAACGCGCGACCCATCGGGAGATGGCGCGGGTGATGCAGCTTGAAGAGAGCGACCTTATATCCCTTGAAAAGCATCGCTTCTATGCGAAGGCTGGGGACAAAAAGGCATTCAAGCTCTATCCGCCGCAAAACCTCATTGGAGAAAGGAACTGCGTCGGGCCGAAGGTATGGCACGAAGTGATAGGCGACCAGCTAGGCCGCTATTACCGCCCCCTAGAGCCGTCCAAGGGGGCGGGACGGGGGAATGTGCCACCGGAGGCGACGGACGCGCCAGAAGCGCCCGCAGCGGGCATGCCGTCCGATTTTCTAGCGCCCCCTGCCACTGACTTCCGTTGACCCATGCAGCAGCTTACTGACACCCAAGCCGCCATACTCGCGAACCTTGCCCGGTTCCGCTTCCTTACCGCCGACCAGATGCAGGCGATAGGCATCAACACGGGAAAGAGCAAAGCGCACCTGTACCGTGTCATCGCCGCGCTTTGCGATGCGCCCGCCCTTGTTGGGCGTTATGCGCCGCGACCGATACACGGGAAAGGCACATTCCCCAGCTTGCATTTTCTCACCAAGCGAGGCGCGGAAGCGTTAGCGGAACTGACCCAGAGTGATCGTAGCGGTTTTAAGTTCCCGAAAGGAAAAGTGGCTATTTCCCGCATGCTCGTGCATTTCACCCGGTGTGTGTGGTGCGAGATTTACATTCGCGGATGGGCCGACGCCAACCGGCACGCCGTCGCCTTCTATCACAACGACTTTGATACGGAGGGAGATAACCGGGCGGGGAAGCATGGCAAGCTCCGCAAGCTGACCCGTGTTGACCTGAACAGCGGGGAGCGGCTGATACCGGATGCGGCATTCCGCCTAAGCGATGAGGAAGGGGCAGAGCGGCTTTTCTTGCTCGAAGTCCACAATGAGATGCGAAGCAAGCGCATCCATGAAAAGCTAGCTGAGTACCGGGAGGCTATCGTAGACGGTGCCATACAGCGGCATTTTCACTACGAGCACTCCCCGCGCATTCTGACAATTTTTGAAGAACAGCGGCACATAGAGCATGCGATGCTTGGCATGGAGAAAAGCGGGAAGTTCCGAGGATGGGAGCCGTTCTTCTACTTCAAGACGCTAGAGGATTTACAGACAGATTTTCGCCATGGATGGCAAACACTCGACGGCGTGCGGTCGCTATTTTGATAGGGTATACTGGCTAGGCAACTTTCTATCATGCTTTCCAAAAAGCGCCACAAGACGGGGTTAGGGCATTCCCCCGTTTTGCTTTTTGCAGGCGTGGTAGGAAGTTGCAAAACCCTAACCCCGTCTTTATGCCGCATAAGCCTATTCCTAGCGTAATTGACAAATTGTCTCCGCGAGAGGTTTTTAATTTTGTCGTAAGGAAGAATGACGCCTTAGTGCCAGACCCTTACGATGCACTCGTTCCATCGCTCTCCATGACTGCCGATGGCGATGTCTTGCTTTTGATAGAGCGGAAGGCGATGACCGAAGAGACGCATAAGACGCGATTGGCAAAATAGCATTGCTTTTCCCCATTACGCCGCGTGGGAAAATGCGGTATGCCTCATGCAATGAAATTGCAGGGAGCATGCCGCTATGGCTGAACCGAGGAACCGTAAACCCGACCTAGCCGCCCTTTCGCTTGCCGAACTCCGGGAGCTTCAAGGGGAAATAGGCACCCTCATTATCGCCAAGGAAAAGGCGGAAAAAGCCGCTCTTGCCGCTGAGATAGAAAACCTCGCCAAGGAGCGCGGTTTTGCGGTCGCCGACATTCTGCCCTTGTTCCCCGGATTGGCTCCGGCCCACGCCCCGGAAAAGCAAAAGGCGAAGACCACCAAGGGGCGCGGCACCGTTCCGGCCAAGTACCGGAATCCAGCCGATGAAGCCCAAACGTGGAGCGGTCGGGGAAGACAGCCCGTGTGGCTGCAAGCCCACCTTGCCGGGGGCGGGAAGCTCGAAGACGTGAGCATCCCCGCAGCGGCGGAATAGGATAGGCCAAAATCGACGCGCAGCGCCCGCTAGAGCGCGTCCGGCGTACCTCTGGCTACCCACGTAGCCAAGAACGACGAACGCCTCTCTACGGGCTTCCTATCGCGTTTTATCGGTCACACCTTCGGCCCGTCCTCTGGATGGAACACGTCCGGCAGGTTCCGCGCCCCATGGACGACATGCACGATAATCACGGCATCGTCTGTAATATCGTAGAAAATAAGATATTCCCCGTATGGGAAACAGTAGACGCCGGGCCGCAGGTCATCCCGTTTCTTTCCCATGCGGGGGAATTGGGCAAGATTCCCGAACTTTTTAAAAAGGACCGAGTGCCATTTTTCAGCGGCTCTCGGATTGTCCGTTGCTATGCCCTGAGTTATTTCTCGAATATCGGTCTTTGTTGCCTCTGCTAGCCTGTATTCCATTGGTTTTAGTCAATTTCCTTGCCGAAGAGTTCCTGGTGCATTTCACGCATCGCGGTCTTACCATCCACCACCCGACCCGCAGCAACGTCCGCACGTCCCAGGTCGATACCCGCCCTGACGCGGGCTATGAACTCTTCTTGCGTCGGCTCCTGCACTTCAACCGTCACCTTCACCATGTCCGAAGGCATGGGGCGGGGACGGATGAGCGCGGCATATTCCGGCGGAAGCGTATCCGCCCGAACGGTCACTGTTGCGTGTTGCGGCATGGTCTCTGCCTCCTTTTCCATGTCCTGAGTTTACCCCTCCTGACTGAACAGTGCCAGGGGGGACCCGGCGCGGGGAGTTCCTAGCTTGCCGAACGTTTGAGGTCCCAGCCTCACCACGTATCAGTTCGCTACCTGTGTTTTCCGCGTCATGCCCTATGCCGGTCTGCGGCCTAACCTAGTGTCATATCTCATTTTTTGCGCCTGTTCGGTTCAAGGATTGGCACTGCCTCCTGATGATTTGATTTTTAAAGATTCATTCAATTCAATTCAGAGAGGCCAGACTTATCCTTTAAAAATAGGCACTTACGAACCAAAGTGGAAGGATTTGGCGTTCTAAAGTGGAAGGATTTGGCGTCTGACGGTGGAAGGATTTGGCGTCTGACGGTGGAAGGATTTGGCGTCTGACGGTGGAAGGATTTGGCGTCAAAATCGCCCTTTACGGTGGAAGGGTGGAAGACTTGACGCACCTTTCCACCATATGTAGGCTGGCCGCATTCTACATGTTATGGCGGTTCCCACCTTGCTCAAATTTCCATCCACCCAAGAGGCTCTAAAAAGCGAGGTGTATTTCCCTCTGGAAATACCGCAATTGCTCACTACGATGACACGCATTGATTTGCAAATATTCCTGCTTATTGCAGCTTTGCAAGACGACGATAGTGACGAAAATCTTGTCCTGGATATTCCGATTAGCCTTATTGTTTCACTGTACCTGATAAAGAAAGAGAGCTTGCGCGATTGGCTCGAATTGCGTGCTGAGGCACTGTTGAACCAAAAAGCCAGCAAGCCAACGGCACATGGTGGATTTAAAAAATTCAATCCCTTTACGGATGTTGATTATTTGAAATCCAGCGATGAAGAAAACCCGCACGGGTTTCCGGTATTGCGCGTCGGTATAAATAAAAGGATGAAAGTAGCATTTAAGCATGTTCGCCAGTACGGAAGGAAACTAGAGCATTATCGAGGATTGCAATATGGTTTTGGTATCCGCCTTCTCATGCTTTCGATGGCCCATCTAAAAGATAGCCTGAGCGTTACGTTCAGCATTCCCTACAAAGAGCTTGCTTCGATTATCACCGAGGAAGGCACATACGCGCGCTTTGTAGATTGGAGACGGTATGTGCTTGATAAAGCAGTTAATGACATCAACTCAAATTCACCGGGCTGCCATGTTGTTGCAACTCCGGTGGCTAATGGAAAAGGCCGAGCGATTACAGATATTAGTATCTCAATTACGGTTAAAGATGATGGAGAATATGCTCAACTCGTTGAAAATAAATCAACACTTTCCC
>Ga0209373_10004933_pt1 | contig 11251 bp, 7 predicted proteins | sample Higcelweek5metaG_FD_187173 | JGI IMG/M metagenome (GOLD analysis project Ga0209373, IMG submission 187173) | Freshwater pond sediment microbial communities from the University of Edinburgh, under environmental carbon perturbations - High... | ecosystem: Environmental > Aquatic > Freshwater >... | reverse complement strand
CGGCTTCGTCCCGTCAGGATATTGATCGTTTTATCGCGCAATATAAACCACCGTATGAGTTTTTCTTTTGCGACGAGATTACTCTGAAAACGATGATCCGTTCGAATCCTGGCTTAATTTTAACCCGAGAAGGGACAGTTCTCGACAATTGGCATTGGCGGGATATTCCGTCGATTGATGAGGTGAAGTAGATACAATTAGCTTTTATCCAACATCTAGTACCCAGTAGCGAATATCCAATTTTCCAAACAAGAATTTGTTTTTTTGAATTTGGTGTTTTTGCATGCAAATTTCACTTCGATTCGGATCTGAATATTTACTTTAGTAGCTGAATCTCTAATTATTATTGGAATGAATTTTAATGAATACCTAAGATGCAGGTTTTCAGGTAAACTGGGGAACGATGCTGGAAAATCAAATAAAAAGGGAATTTTTGTCAAAATAGTTTTGATTCTTTTTGGTTTAGCCGCTTCGGTTTGGGTTTTATTGCGGCTAGTGCCAAAACCAAGTCGTGCGACTTATCCTTGCATGAAAGTTGCTTTCCCTATGGCAACTTCATTCATTATTTATATCACCGGAATGGTTGGTTCGGTTTATTTTTTCAAAAAAGCCGGAAAAAAGATCATCGAACGTAAGTTGTTGATTGCGATGTCATTCGTTTTTTTGGCAATCACTACATTGTCGATAGCGCTTCTCAATAAACAAGAAACCGCCAGCGCCAACATTACCGATGCCAACAGGTTTGACGATCCACTTGGAGCTAATGCCCCCATTGGCGAGGCAAAAGGAATCATTCCGGGCAGGGTTGTTTGGGTTCATAATCCGGATGCTACCAATGAAAACTGCACGAATGCCAACTTAAACGATGCCTATTTTTTGTCGAAAAACACGGATCAGGCGGCGGTTGATCAAATGTTTTCCGAAGCAATCAAAAAGCTTTCAGGGAAAGAAACTGAGAAGGAAGCCTGGGAGGCAATCTTCACATATTTTAATAACAACCATGGGAAAGGTGATGTTGGATATAAAACTGATGAAACAATATTCATCAAAGTAAATGCTGTTACCGCTTATAACGGGGCTACTGCTAATGGGGGTAAACAACCGGCATCTCAACCAATTGAATATGATACGACACCTCAAACAATTTTGTCGATGTTGCGGCATCTGGTCAATGTTCAGGGCGTTCCACAAAAAAACATCTATGTGGGTGACCCGCTAGCTGACCTGTGGGATCACATGTATCAATACTTCCATGCTGAGTTTCCCGACATAAATTATGTGTCAAAAAGGAATGTAGCGAACAGATATAAGCTTGTAAAAAGCACAGAGGTAGGAATTAATTATTCCGATAGGGGAAAAGTTATGACCAATTTGCCGAATCATGTTCATTCATTTTTCAAAGAGATGATGGATGCCGATTATCTGATCAACATTCCTGTAATGAAAGGTCACCGTTGGGGAGGCATTACCTTTTGCGCAAAAAATCACTTTGGATCGAATACTTCTGATGGTTCGTGGCAATTACATAAAGGGCTGATGGACGGGAATGACGACTACGACGAAGAGGGAAGAAGATATGATTACAAACTTTACCGCGTCATGGTCGATTTGATGGGTAACAAATACCTTGGGGGAAAAACGCTCATCTATTTCATGGATGCTTTATGGTCTACCTCTCACGAACATCAAAGGCCGCAAAAGTTCCAATCTTCACCTTTCAATAACGACTGGAGTTCGTCGATTATGGTGTCGCTCGACCCGGTTGCTATCGAATCGGTTTGCCTCGATATGATGCAAAAAGAGTTTTCAGAAGAAGATTTGACCACATCGCCACCCCGTTATACCTATGTGCTTTGGGAAGGTGTTGACGATCATTTACACCAGGCAGCCAGCTCAGAGTGGTGGCCCGAAGGCATAGTTTACGATCCTGAAAACGATGGTACTCCAATTGGAAGCCTGGGTGTTCATGAACACTGGAACAACGTAAACGATATGAAATATTCACGCAACTTGGGAACAGGGAATGGCATTGATCTGGTCAGTATTGAACAAAAAGCAATGGTAGGCTTGCAATCGCTTGCCGGAAACAATGATTTCAGGATCGATGTTTTCCCAAATCCTGTGACGGATATTGCCAAAATGAAAATTGAGAATGATTTCAAAGGATATGTTGTTATCAATGTATTTACAAGCAGCGGCAAAAAAGTAAAAACTGTCAGTTTTAAGAAATCATCAACAATTGACGAGGCAACAATCGATCTTTCGGGATTCGTTAAGGGGAACTACATTGTTCGTCTTCAATCGGGGAATCAGCTCTATTCCACTCAGTTTAGTAAGCGTTAAAAACACCGATCATATTTCCGGGGGTATCGTCATAGCGGAACCCCTTTTTTTTCTTTGAATCGGATGCCAAAAATGAACGTCACTATGGAATCTTACATTCATTATTCGTATTTTTATTAAAACAAAAAACCTAGATCGATGAAAAATTTCTTTTTATTAGCCCTGTTGTTGTTCCTGTTTTTTTCGTGTAACACAACAAAGAATTCCGTTTACAAACAGACTGAGACTCAGATATTCTTCGGGAACTCGGGTGGTTTTACCAATGCGAAGCTCGAATATGTGTTAAATGATGATGGCGAGATTTTCAAAATGGGAAGGGATTCAATTTTATTCGTTAAAAAAATTGACCGGAAACAGTTGAAAGATATCCAGCGCTCGATAGATGAAAGTGAATTCCGGAAAGTTCAGATTAATTCTCCCGGAAACATGTCTTATTTTATCAGGCTTAAAACAAAAAATGATGAAAGCAGAGTAGTTTGGACTGATAAGACTGGGAATAAACCTGTTGAAATTGTTTATAACAAGCTATTTAATTTATTAAAAGACTAATCATGAAGAAGATTTTACTCTTAACTACCGTAATTCTTTTTGCGATGGCAACATATAGCCAGCAAAACAATTTTAAAGCAAAAAGCAAAAAGCAACCTGGAACAACGCAGCCTTCACTGAAATTTCAAAAAATAAATGGAGGAAGCAATTTGAAATCGGTAAAGCTTTCACCCTATAATGGTATAGGTTCAATGGTTAAACCCGATCTTCAAGTGAAAGGTAATATGGTGAAGAAAATTGCGAATGAAAATATACCCATTTATATTGAGACGAAAAGTTCGAACCTGAAATCGGCAACCATACAAACTGTCGAAGAACGTTTTTTGTCATTCTTTGAAAAGACCATGAAAACAACGGGTATTTCAAATCCTTCTGAATCGATGAAAATTAAATCAATTCAAACCGATCAGCAGGGGATTATACATGTTAAATCATCGCAATATTACAAAGGGATTGAAATTTATGGTTCCGAATCAACCCTTCATTTTGATAATGATAATGAAAGATTTACCGGAAGAATTTTTAATCTGGTCAACGAACTCAATGTTAATCCTGATCTTTCAGCCAGTGGGGCTCTTACAAGAACTGTCGACAATCTTAAAAAGCAGACGATTTACAAAGAGCTGTCTTCAAAGGAAAAGGAAATTCTCCATTATGATATGCCAACATCAAATCTGGTTGTTTTCAGAAACGATGATAAGACATTTAGCCTGGCCTGGGAAGTTGAGATAAGGCCAAATTTTATTGAAGTTTGGAAGTATTTCATTGATGCCCATAGCGGTGAAATACTGCGGAAATTTAACGCGACCAATTCCGACGGACCCGCAACCGCTAACGCCTATGATTTAAATAATACATTGCGCTCAATCAATACGTATCTCGAAAGCGGCATGTATTACCTGATCGATATTTCAGAACCGATGTTTCAGGCAGCAACATTTGATGGTACAATTATGACATTGAATGCGAACAATACATCAACTCAAAACCTCGATTATACTTATATTACTTCATCGAACAACAGCTGGAATAATAAAACAGCCGTGTCGGCGCATTACAACACCATCACAACCTATAAATATCTATACAATACGTTTGGCCGAAATTCACTTACCGATAAAGGCAACAAGATTCTTTCGTTCATTAACATTACCAACGAAGATGGCACTGCCATGGATAATGCCTTTTGGAATGGAGAGGCTGCTTTTTATGGAAACGGATCGGAATTTAAACCATTAGCCGGGGCACAGGATGTTATTTCGCACGAGCTTGGGCACGGCGTTGTTAGCAACACGGCCAACCTCGAATATTATTCCCAATCGGGAGCAATCAACGAATCGTATGCCGATATTTTTGGCGCCATGGTCGACCGCGATGATTGGTTGATCGGGGAAGATATATCGAAGAACGGAAAGCCCATGCGCAACATGCAAGATCCAGCCAATGGTGGTACAACTATTTTTGACGGGTGGCAACCAAAACACATGTCGGAATTGGTAAAGGGCGAAATCCTCGACAACTTTACCAATAGGGATCAGGAGGGAGTTCATGTCAATTCGGGAATTGGAAACCATGCTTTCTATCTTTATGCTACCGCCGTTGGGAAATCAAAAGCAGAGCAGGTTTTTTATGGCGCCTTGAAAAATTACCTCACAAAAACCTCCCAGTTTATCGATTTTAGGATCGCTGCTGTTCAAGCGGCAAAAGATTTATATGGTGATAATTCTACTGAAGTTATTGAGGCAGGGAAAGCTTTCGACCAGGTTGGAATCTATGATGAAACACCGGTTGTTGACAATCCTGATTATGAGGTTAACAGTGGGCAAGATTTCCTGTTGAGTTACAATACGAATGATGAATACACCGATAAGTTGGATCGTACCTCCACTTTGGGAAAGGATATGATTCAATTAACAGCCACCGATATGAAAGGAAAAGTAAGTGTTACCGACGACGGGACTGCTGCTGTATTTGTTTCACTCGATGATAAAATAAGGGTACTGACACTTGACCCCGAGAATTTGGATGAGTGGATTTTGTCAGACGAAGCGTTTTGGGACAATGTTGCCGTGTCGAAAGACGGAATGCGGTTGGCTGCTATTTCGAATGAGGTCGATGCGTCGATTTATGTTTATGATTTTGAAACAGAACAGTGGTCGCAATTTGAATTGTATAATCCAACGACCAGTGAGTCAAATGTCGGGTCGGGAGGTGTACTTTATGCCGATGCCATTGAATTTGACATGAGCGGTGAGTATCTGATTTACGATGCATACAACGAGTTTAGTTCAACCACCAGCGAGGATATTAATTACTGGGATATTGGCTTCATTAAAGTTTGGGATAATGTGGCCAATACGTTTGGCGATGGTAATATTTCTAAACTTTTTGGTTCGCTTCCACCTGATGTGAGTATAGGAAATCCTGTTTTTTCAAAGAATTCACCCTCAATCATCGCATTCGATTATTTTGATGAAACCAATGATATGTATGCCATATTGGGCGTTGATTTGGAAAAAGGCGAGAATGATGTTATTTACTATAACACAACTCTCGGATACCCTTCTTTTTCAAAATTGGATGATAAAATTGCCTTTTCGGGTAGTAGTGCAGATGGCAGTGAGGCTATTGGTGTAATTGGTTTAGCTGAAAATAAAATTTCAGCATCAGAAACTGAAGCTAAGTTATTAATCAGCGATGCAAAGTGGCCAGTATATTACACCACCGGTACCCGGGCGCTTGGATTACCACCGGTAGCAAATCTTACAGCCGATTATAAAGAAGGAGATGCTCCTTTTGAAGTTCAGTTCTTCGATCTGAGTTTAAATGATCCTACCTCGTGGTCGTGGTCATTCCCCGGAGGAACACCTTCTTCGTCTTCTTTGCAAAATCCTGTCGTAACCTATTATTCTCCCGGGAAATACAAGGTTACATTAAAGGTTTCAAATAGTTACGGCGATAATACTTCCGACAAAACGGAATATATCGAAGTTTTATTACCAAACAGTGTAGATCAATTGAAAACGGATGTCTCTTTCTTTCCAAATCCTGTGAATACGATTCTGAATGTTTCTTGTGATGATAATTTTAGCGTTGAACTCAAAAACTTGAATGGACAACGAATTCATTATCAGGAAAACAACAGCAAAATCGATATGTCGGGTTTTGCGGCAGGTTTTTATATCATTGAATTGAAAAAAGGAGATCAGATTGTCAGAGAGAAGATATTGAAGAGATAGTCGGAAGACCGGAGATCGAAGTCAGAAGTCAAAAGTCAGAAGTCAGAAGAAAAACCATTGTTCTTCTGACTTCTGTTATTAAAATATCTTGCTGCTATCACTCTAAAGTGGTATACTCCTTATTTTCCACCAAATTACCAGACGTTTTATTCCCGGTATGAAAAAGAGGGTTTACATACTGGTGATAATTCCTGATTTTATTCACTTCAATGGAGTCGATACGGGCATTCACATAGTAAACCGAAAAACGGGCATGGGTGCCAATGGCATAATTGCTGCCACCACCCAGCCCTAAAGCGGTTCCCTGTTGAATGGTGTCGCCCATGTTCACAAAAACCTGACTGTCGGCCAACGCTTCATATTTTCCGAACGAGTTATCGGGATGAAGGATGGTTATGGTGTTTTCACCCGATTTAAAGCCATTTACAACTTCCGATTTGGTTGTCATGCAAACAATTCCTTCGCGGCAAGCAAAAACTGTATCGCCTTTCGACATGGAGAATCCCCATAAAATTTTATTTGGATCATCGCTTTTTGAAAGATCGAACGAAATGGCTTTTGTTTGCTTTCCTTTTCCTACAGGCAGGCTGTATGCTGTTGCCTGATCGTAAACGACGGGATAAGCCCCAATTCTTGTAAAATAGGTGTGTTTAAATCCACCCGGAATATCGAGTAAAATTCTGCGGATATTCAATATTTTATGTTTGCCGGGATTAATGTTCCCAATATATGGCAATGGACAGGTCGCCATCATGTTCTCAAATTTCGGGAAGTCTAAAAATAGTTGAACCGGGTAATAATTCGGGTTTTCGGCGTAAAAGTCGTAAAGTCCGTCGCCGGTTTTTACACTGCTGATGATTACTTTTTGATAATTCTGCCCCTGCAAGTGGTAGGCTACAAAAAGAATAGTGAGAAAAATGATAATTCGTTTCATTTTAATAGAGCTTAATCAATGAATAGCTAAAATACAATAATCCAACCTTTGATCGAAATAATATTTTTAGTTCTTTTACAAATATGAAGAACAAACCAACAATTACACCCTGGGCATGGGTTCCAAGCCTCTATTTTGCTCAAGGCCTTCCTTATATTATTGTCATAATGGTTTCGACCGTTATTTACAAAAATCTTGGACTTTCAAATGCCGAAATAACTTTATATACAGGTTGGTTATACCTCCCCTGGGTTATAAAGCCCTTCTGGGGACCAATTGTTGACAATATTCGTACCAAACGGTTTTGGGTTATTACTATGCAGCTCCTCATGGGGGTGTTATTGGCAATGGCAGGGTTAACTATTCCGGCCCCCGGTTTCGTAAAATGGAGCCTCATCATGTTCTGGTTAATTGCGTTCAGTTCTGCAACACACGATATTGCAGCCGATGGGTTTTATATGATTGGGCTTAACACGCACCAGCAATCATTTTTTGTTGGGATCAGGAATACATTTTGGAGGATTGCCGCCATTTCAGGTCAGGGAGGCCTGGTATACATTTCAGGGGTGCTTATGAGAAACAATGTCCCGGCCCGAAAAACATGGATGATCTTGCTGGTAGCTACCGGGATAATCTATTTCTTGTTTGGAGCGTATCACAAATTTTTCATGCCAACACCCGATGATGATCAAAAGCGCTCACTGGTTGGAGGAAAAGATGCCCTTCAGAAATATTTTCTGACATTTCTTGATTTCTTCAAACGGAAACAGATCATCATTTTCGTACTTTTTATTCTTTTCTACCGGCTGGGTGAAGCTCAACTAACCAAACTTGCGGCCCCGTTTCTTATTGACTCTGTTGAAAAGGGTGGTTTGGGTTTAACCAATGAACAGGTTGGATGGGCTTATGGTACTTTGGGTGTGTTAGGAATGGTATTCGGGGGGATACTGGGCGGTTTTGCCGTTGCCAAACACGGTTTGAAATTCTGGTTCTGGCCTATGGCTATTGCCATCAATTTGCCCGATTTATTGTACGTGTATCTGGCACATTTCCAACCCGACAATTTTATTCTTATCCAACTCTTTATTGCCATTGAGCAGTTTGGATATGGTTTCGGGTTTACGGCTTTTACTCTTTACCTGATCTACTTTGTTCGGGGAGATAATAAAACATCGCACTATGCTTTTGCAACCGGCTTAATGGCCCTGGGAATGATGGTGCCTGGGATGCTCAGCGGCTGGATTCAGGAGATGCTCAATTACGAGAAATTCTTTATCTGGGTTGTTATTTGCACGATTCCGGGATTTCTAATCATTCCATTTATTAAGATTGAAAAACATTTTGGGAAGAAATAGTGTGTTTTCAAAAAAAAAATCAACTACTTTAAGTTAGGTATTGATTATTGCCTCTCTTTTTTTCTTAAATTTCAATCGAAATCAAAAGGTTGAGGTAGAATAATCATGCGTTACCCCCATTTTTTTAAATATTTTTTTGAGTCTCGTTTTCAACAAAGCGACGGATTATTGTATTGGAGGGAAAGGATTTTTAATGGGATTCTTTTGGCAATATTTGTTTTTGGCACCTTGGCTATTTTCCCAAATCTCATTGCTGCTTTTGAAGCCAGGATGTATCCAATTTTTATTCTCGATAGTTTGATATACTTAACGGTACTTGCCGTTGTCTTTGTCCGTGCGATCGGTCTATCCGTTAAAATTTACATCCTGATTTTTTCATTCTACCTGCTTGGTATTTTCCTGCTTGTAACAATGGGGCCGTTTGGACCCGGATTGATGTGGATCGTTTGCTGTTCGGTATTAATCGCACTGCTGCTCGATTTTAAGAAAACTCTTTGTTCAATTGCATTTAATTTTTTAATCGTTTTGACCCTGGCGTTACTAATTCACTTTAAGATTGCAGACACTCCATTCTTTTCAGCATATACAACATTCTCCTGGATTGCTATAGGGTTGAATGTGATAGTGATCAGTGCGGTTTGTTCAATTCCTGTGTCAATTCTAATTCAGGGACTTGAAAAGACAGTCAATGAAGAAAAAGAGTTAAAGCAACAATTGATTGAAAAAAATCAACTGTTATTAGAGGAAATGGTAAAAGCGAAAGAAGCTGATAAACTAAAATCATCTTTTTTGGCAAACCTTTCTCACGAAATCAGAACACCAATGAACGCGATTGCCGGATTCTCTGAACTAACAGTAATGGATGAGAATTTACCTGAAAACATTAAAAAGTATGCCGAACAAATCTTTATAAATTCAGACTACCTTCAAAATATCATCAACGATATCGTTGATATATCTCTGATTGAAGCCGGACAGATCAAAATAAGCAGGGATAAATTCAGTTCAAAACAACTGATGTACGAAATTTCGACTTTTGTTGAATCAATGTTGCTAAGAAAAAAGAAGCCTGATCTGGAAATATTGTTTAAAGATGAATGTATGAATGATCCTATTTATTCCGACAAAAACCACCTTAAACAAATCCTTATTAATTTCATTACCAACTCGCTCAAATATACCAATCAAGGTTTTGTTGAGATTGGTTGCAACTCGGTCGATGGAGAATTGGTATTTCATGTTAAGGATAGCGGAATTGGTATTCCTGAAAATGAAAAGATTAAAATATTCAGCCGATTTTCGAGTGTCGATCACAACAATGGATTGCTAATGCCAGGAATGGGTATTGGTCTCTCTATTGCCAAAGGCTTATCCGATGCGCTGGGAGGAAAAATCTGGTTCGAATCCGAAGAAAATAAAGGGAGTTGTTTCTATCTTGCGATTCCACTCAACGGTGATGATTAATCAGGATGTAACTTCCAGTATAAAGCCACTCCCATGAATGTTTTTGATTTCAATGGTTGGGTCATCTTTCAGGAATTTCCGTAGTTTGGTAACATACACATCCATGCTTCGGGCGGTAAAATAATCGTCGTCGCCCCAAAGTTTTTGCAGTGCCTCTTCGCGCGGTAGTAATTCATTTTTACGCAAACATAACAACCGTAACAATCCAGCCTCTTTGGGCGAGAGGGTTACTTTTACCTCCTTCCGCTCAATTGTCCTGAAACGATAATTGAACTTATATTCCCCCAACTGGTAGACTTCCGAACGCGATTTGCCATCATCGGTTTTCTGGCGGCTCAATACGGCTTTCAGTTTACACAGCAAGACTTCCGAGTCGAATGGTTTGGTCACATAATCGTCGGCGCCAATTCCGTAGCCCCGTAAAATATCTTCTTTCAGGGTTTTGGCAGTAAGATAAATCATCGGTAAGTTCGGAGAAATCGATCGGATCTCTTTCCCGATAGTAAACCCGTCGACATTGGGCAACATCACATCCAGAACGGCTAAATCGAAAGTCCCGTTTTTATAGCGTTCAACAGCATATTTTCCATCATCGACCCAGGCAACCTGGTAATCGTTCAGTTCGAGGTACGATTTCATTACCGAACCAAAACTCAAATCGTCTTCTACAAAGAATATTTTAGTCATTAGTCATTAAGTCATTAGAAAAATTAACTTGCCATCTATGTTCAATAATTAGTACTTTTTATTGATTTTTACTTTCAGCAATTAGTTATTTGTCTTCTTTGTCTTTTGGAATTTGGGTTTTGCTATTTGTTATTTTCCCACGTAAAAGGTAAAAATACCTCAAATGTACTTCCCTTTCCCAATTCGCTGGTCACTCGTACTTCTCCCTTGTTGGCATCGACAACTGCCTTTACATAGCTCAAACCCAATCCGAAGCCCTTCACATTATGAACATTACCTGTTGCCTCGCGATAAAATTTTTCAAATATCTTATGTTGTACCTGTTTGCTCATTCCAATCCCTTTATCTGAAACAGAGATCCATACCCCACGGTCTGAGTTTCGGGTTATAATTTCAATTTCGGGATCACTTTCTGAATATTTATTGGCATTGTCGAGTAGGTTGTTCAGCATACTCAATGTGTGAGTCGGATCGGTCGTAATCATTGGGTTGGCAGCCCCTTCTTCAACCCTGATTGATCCATTCCTGTTTTCAATCTGAAGGCTCATTCCCTGTACTGCTTTTTCAATAATCTCGTGTATGTCGGCAATTCTGAACTGAAATTCAAAATCTTTTTTATCGAGCCGGGCAATTTGTAAAATGGTCTCTACATGCTGGTTTAACCGCTGGTTTTCTTTTTT